>UINC01001183.1_pt1 | contig 73258 bp, 72 predicted proteins | sample 5385821 | NCBI WGS metagenome assembly UINC01 (sample SAMEA4666929, study PRJEB26691) | marine metagenome | isolation source: Pacific Ocean | place: Pacific Ocean | collected 2011-10-13 | reverse complement strand
CTGAATTATACTAGAGTCCACCTGTACCGGAGGCTTCAACGCTTGGTTAACCACGAGTAGAAGGAGGCCACTTGGTCAAACCCGCAGACAAAGGCAAGGCCAGGGTCAAACAGGACGCCGACTACATCTTCCATGAATTGACCCGAAGCATCTGTCCCGAGTGCAAAAGGCGGGTTTAGCGCCACAACACGCCTGGACGCCTCCACCGAAATCATCAAGATATTGGACAAAATCGAAGGAAAACTGGCGGCGTTCCCACCCCGGTGATGGCCGACTTGAGCGGTATCCCGAACTGATAGCCAAGGTCAGAGAAATGGTGACCAGTGGAGAGTTGGGACATTGGCTGTTCGTAGGGAAAAGCAGGGTTAACCAACCCTCGACGGCTACCGTGGCTCCGATTACCTATCTCCATACCGTTGGTTGGTATATGATTGTAATTAGAAACAACGGGAACCACGGCGAACCATTGGAACTACCCCTTATGACTCCATCAACTTCGGCCCCGACTCTTCCAGCCGGACGCTCCATCAAGCCATAGGCAGACCATGATAGAAAACCTACAAATGGTCCAAAATATGGTGTTGGCCGTGGCGGCCGGTTATCTACTAGGCGCTCTGCCATTCGCCCACATCGCCTCGCGAATACGGGGGATCGATGTCTTCACCACCGGCAGCACCTTGGCCGGCACTGCAAACGTGTTCTTCAACGTGGGACACCGCACCGGTGTTCTGGTCTTGGTTGGAGACGTGGCCAAGGGGGCGGCAGCGGTATTCGCTGCCTGGTACTTTGGCGTTCCTCCGGCCCTGATCTTGGTGGCCGGCGGGGCCGCAGTAGTCGGCCACTGGAAATCGGTATTCACCGGGTTCAGGGGCGGCGACGGCATGGCCCCCCTCATTGGCGTAACACTGGCCCTGATGCCGGCGTTGGCGGTGCTGGGAATGGCGGCGGGCGTGGCAACCATCGTTCTGATGCGACATTCCCCAATCCGGTCCACCTGGGGAATATCAGTCTGTTTCATGGTGATGCTGGCAATCAGCCAGTACTATCATATGGAGCGCGACATCGTTACAGGCCTGGTTATATTGGCGTCGCTGGTCCTGTTGCGGAGCATGTTCGCCCGACGGCGGCGGCTATCCGTTGTGTCGCACCCGGTCTACCGCGACATTGAAGATGATGACAGACTGGAAGACGTTGACATAGTCATACTGGACCCCGATGCCGACCTTGGACCCGCTTCCTCAAGCCGCCACTAGCCCAAGTGGTTAGTCCTCTTCCTGACTGCCATCTTGCGATTCCATATCGCGGCGCAGGTTCTTCATCTCTAAAGCCCAACCCAGATGCTCATCATTAGCGGCGTCTTCGGCCAACTGAGGAGCTATCTCCAACACCCGTTCAAGGTGCTTCAGGCAGGCGGCGACGTTTCCGGTCCGTGAGTACACCCGGGCGGCATTGTAATGTGCTGACGCCAACTCGGGGTCTGACTCCAGAGAGTGGTTGTATTCCACCAGCGCCCCATCCAAGTCTCCCATGACCTCCAAGACAGCGCCCCGGTTGCTGTGGGCCTCTGCGAATAAGGGCCGCAGTTCCAGCGCGGAATCGAAGTCCGCCACGGCGTTTTCGTAGTCTTTAAGGGCGTCGTAGATCAATCCTCGGTTATTAAATGCTTCGGCGTCTTCCGGGGTGAGTTGAATCACAGCGGAATAGTCGGTCAAAGCGCTCTCAAGATACCCCAGGTAGTAGTTCGTCCGGGCACGATTGAACAAGGCTAAGGAGTTCTCTTGGTTCAGTTCGGTCGCCTTGGTGTAGGCGCTAACCGCCTCGTCGTGCCGTCCCAATTCGTCCAGTGAGGCGCCACGGTTCAGGTGGTTGTTGGAGATGTCTGGGCGGATGGCGTTCACCTTATCGAACTGGGCCACCGCCTCCTGATGGCGTCCGGTTTGGGCCAGCAGAATCCCCCGGTTGAACATGGCATGCACGTACTCCGGCTCCAGCTCGATGGCCCGTCCATAGTCTGCTATAGCCCTGTCTGTTTGGCCCAAGTCGTCATTCCCATTGCCCCGTTGGTAAAAGGCTTCGGCAAGCAGCGGTTGCTGAACCAGCAAGTCGGTGAACTCCCGGACGGCGTCTTGCGGACTTCTCAGCCGCAGGTAAGCCAAACCCAGATTGAACCGAGCGTCGGCGTTGGACGGCTCGTCCGCGAGGATGGACATATAGGCCTCAGAGGCATCGGCGTGCCGCCCGATGGCATAACAACCGTTGCCAAAGATGAACAATTCCTCAGGGGAAACAAGTTCACCGAAGGTATTTTCGAGCGCGGCGACCGCATCTTCCAGAGTAGCCCGAATCTCCTCGCTCAGCCGGGCGCCTCTGGGCCTGGGAGTTATCCTGCCGGTGCCTGTGGCGTATTGCTCCAGCAACGCGGACAAGTCCGCCAAGCTGTTTGAGTGGCGTCTATTTTGGGCGTGGTCAGTCAACGTAAAAATCCTGGGTTGAGTGGGTCCAGCCGCAAGCGCGGTCTGCCGAACATGTGCCTCCAGCATACCACTTCGTCGCATCTATCCAACAGAACCGCCTTAATAAGCCGCCCTGCTCGTTGAAGAATCCGCAGGCCAGCCGTACAATCACTACCATTCACAGGTTATGTCGGGTATCTCCCGCTTAACTCTCCAAACCAGGAACCATCAGGAGTCAAACGTGGCCCAAGCAAGCACAATCATCTATACCCACCCAGACTGCGCCTTTTCCTCTGCCGCCAAAATGGACTGTCGACAGCGCAAGGTGGAGTACACCGAGATTGACCTCTCAAAGCAGGCCGACCAGATTCCTGCTTTGTTGGAACTGACCGACGGAGAGCGGATTACACCAGTCATCGTCGAGAACGGAGTCGTAACCATCGGTTTCAAGGGCGGCACTTGAGATTTTTAAACAGGGCCGGTTGGCCCCCATATTCTTTGGCTTATTAATAACCGAACATTTGTACTGACACTTTCTTCTTGTTGGGTGGCGATGGGTGATGTTAGGATGCGCCCGAGATTGGATCAGCGGAAGCTGACCCAACAACTGACCAAGCTTCGGGCTAAACAACCGGCGCCAGCGATCGACGACTGGCGTGCGATGTTGGATTTAAGGATGGGTGAGGATGACGAGTACAGACAAGACAGACAAAATCAGGCGCGAGGCCCTGGACACGGCACTCGGACAAATCGAGAAAGACCATGGAAAGGGCGCCGTGATGCGCCTTGGCGAGATATACGACTCTCTGGCCACCGAGTGCATTCCCACGGGTTCTCTGGCCCTGGACATCGCATTGGGCATCGGCGGAATACCTCGCGGACGGGTCACCGAGGTCTTCGGCGCGGAATCCGCAGGTAAATCGACTCTAGCCATCCATATCATGGCCGAGACTCAGAAGCTGGGCGGAATCGCGGCTTACATCGACGTTGAGCACGCCCTTGATCCCACCTACGCCGCCAACTGCGGCCTCAAGTTAGACGATCTCTTGATCGCCCAGCCAGACAGCGCAGAGCAGGCGTTGGACATCACCGAGCAACTGGTTCGCAGCGGAGCGGTGGATGCGGTGGTGGTGGACAGCGTAGCTGCCCTGGTGCCCCAAGCAGAGATCGAAGGCGATATGGGAGACACCCATGTGGGATTGCAGGCCCGGCTCATGTCCCAGGCCCTGCGCAAACTGACCAGCACCATTCACCGATCCAAGACCGCCGTAATCTTCATCAACCAACTTCGGGAAAAGATCGGGGTCACCTACGGCAGCCCAGAGGTCACTCCCGGTGGACGAGCCCTCAAGTTCTATAGCTCAGTCCGCATCGACCTGCGCCGGGTGGAGTCCATCAAGCAGGGGGCTGAGGTCATCGGCAACCGTGTCCGGGCCCGCGTTGTGAAGAACAAGGTCGCCGCGCCCTTCCGGGTCGCCGAATTCGACATCATGTTCAACCTGGGGATCAGCAAGATGGGCGACATCCTAGAGATCGGCGTCGAACAGGGCATCATCAAGAAGTCCGGCGCCTTCTATTCCTACGGCGAGACCAAATTGGGTCAGGGCCGGGAGAACTCCAAGGAGTTCCTGATCCAGCACCCCGAGATTGCCGCCTCCGTGGAAGGCCGCCTCCGCGGCCCGCTCGAAAACTCGGCGCCAGACAACCAGGGATCGCCGGACGAGGCTTCGGCCAACGGAAAATCTCCCACTACAACAGACGCTGTCGCCAACATCCTCTCGGGCAACACCATCCTGGAGCCGGACGACAACGAGTAGTTTCGCCTAGCAGACACGCATACATAAAACGGCCGGTTAGAGTGACGGTCCCCTGATTTCCAACACGGCCGTTTTTATTGCCCACTTGAACACTCTTTTCGTGACCTCAGTTCACCCGGAGTATCTACTGATGGCTGGATCAAAACATGCGGCCAAAGACCGCGATCCCCTCTACCAGAAGGCCAAGAACGCAGCCCTACGCTTGTTAACATACCGGTCCCGGTCGGAGAAAGAGGTCGAACGACGTCTGAAAGGCAAATACACTGAGGATGTGATCGACCGGACGCTGTCTGACCTGCGTCGCCAGGGCCTGTTGAACGACGCGGAATTCGCCAGGGAATGGCGGGAACAGCGGGAAAAGTTCCGGCCACGGGGGCCAGCGGTGATCACACAGGAACTGCAAAAACTAGGTGTGGACCGTGAGGTGATACGGGAAGCCCTTTCGGACTTCGATTCCTCGGCAAACGCCTACAAAGCCGGTTCCAAATATGCGGCCAAACTTCCGGTACAGGACGCTGCGTTGTTTAGGCGCAGATTGGGCGCGTTCTTACACCGGCGAGGGTTCCAAGGCGACGTACTAGGGCACACGGTGGAGCGTATCTTGCGGGAGCTACTTGACTCGTTGCACGGCGGTGTAGATAGAGACGAGCAGTATGATCAAGCCGAAGAACCCCATCGTTGGGATAGACGGCAGGGCAATGATGAATGCGCCTACCACCGCTCCGGCAGCGATGTAAGCTAGGCCTTTGCTCCGCTTGGCGTTGACCGATTTACTGATCAACTCTCCTGCAGTATAACCGACGGCGATAGCCGGTATCGATGACAATATGCCGAAGCTTCCGAAGACCAAGTTGAAGATTACCCAAAACAAACCGCCACCGATCGCCACCGCTATTCCCACTCCCACAGCCTTGGCGTAGTAGGTCGGCTGAACGTCGAACGTGGGCATCTTGGTGGCCTTGCCGCACTCAGGACAACGGATGCCGACCACTGCCTGCACCATGCACTGCGTGCAGATGCTTCGGCCGCATTGACCACAGGACAGGCCCGTCTCTATAGCGGGATGCCAGTTGCAATAGTCGGTTTGGTGCGGTTCTTGGCCAATGCCTGTTTGTTGTTCCATCGTCTCTAAGGTCCAGCAGGAGTTTATCTGGGTCTATTTGATTCCCAAAGAACCTTTTGGGATGCGCCGTACCCAATCGGTGCGGTCGGATACGTCCCGGTCCTGGAGCAGCCGGTTAAATAGCACTTTCTTGCGGGATACGTCTTCTGGAAAGGGCGTCCAATTGGACGATAGGCGCTTTAAGACCACGAGACCGAGAATGCCAAAGGTATACCAGACCAGGTTCAGGTTATCGTGGAGTAGGTAGGCCAACACGGGCAGAAGCGTCAGAGAGATCAAAACCCAGAGGCCAGAGTTCTTGGTGAGCTTCCAACCGCCGATCGATATGACAGCGCAGGCAACAGCAAGTAATGGAGTCAACGCCAGCAGCGTACCACCCGCAACCGCGATACCCCGCCCACCCTGAAGCTTCAGAAATACAGACCAATTGTTGCCAGCTAGAGTCAATAACGGAGGGCCGATCATGTAGGCCGACGACCGGTCGATGTCCAGAACAAACAAAGCGACCCAGATCGGGACCGTTCCTTTGACGAAGATCTCAACCACAGCCACAGGGTAGACCCACCCCTTCCCAACGTGTTCGTACAGGTTGGCGCTACCAACATTGCCGCTGCCGTAGCCTCGGATGTCCACACCCTTGACCAGACGCCCAATGAGGTAGGCCGTGGGGATGGAGCCCAGCAGATACGCACCTATGTACAGTGCAACGATGTCCATTGCCTGGAGCTTACTCTAGCTAGTTCGACTTGTCTTGCGCCGCCTTGGTTACTGCGGCCGCATCTTCCAGGAGTTTGACGGTCTCTTCCGGTGGGCCCAACGTCCCAGGCAGGGGCTCTCCCGTATTGCCCAGGCCGTGATAGTCGCTGCCGCCACAAGGAATCAGGTCGTATTCTCGTGCCAGCCTGGCTAGATGGCGCACGGTGTCGTCATCGTACTGGGCGTAATAGACCTCCATCCCAACTAGCCCTTCTTTCTTCAGGCTGGCGATACCGGCTTCCATATCATTCATGAACGTAGGATGGGCCAGCACAGGAACGCCGCCGACCTTCCGAATCATTGCAACGCTTTCGGTCGGATTCAGCTTCGGGCGATCGTAATAGGCCAGTCCGTCATTACCCAGGTATTCTTCAAAGGCCTCTTTGGGCTCTTTGAAATAACCCGCCTCAACCATAGCCAATGCGATATGTGGGCGTCCCACCGTGCCATCTCCGGCGAAGTGCAGAACCCGTTCCCACTCCACAGGCTTGCCCAAAGCTACCAGTTTTTCGACCATTACCTGCGCCCGGCCGACCCGGCCGCGACGTAATTCCGTCAACATTTCCTGAAATTCCACATCGTGGTAGTCCAGGAAATAGCCTAGGACGTGTACCTCGTCGCCAGGAATGTCGGCGCTCATTTCAATCCCGGGGATGATTCTCATGTATGGGAATTTCTTGGCGGCCTCGTAGGCTTCCGCCAGTCCTTCCGTGCTGTCGTGGTCCGTGATGGAGATGGTTTCTAGCCCCTGATTGGCGACCAATTGGATCAATTCTGTCGGTGAGAGGCGGCCGTCCGAAGCCAGTGTATGCAGATGTAGGTCTATCGTCGCGGGCAATCTAATTCACTGTCCTATCTACTCTTCCGATTGAAGTGGAGTTTCCGGTTTCCTCGTCCACTTCAACGAGCGCCGCATTCAACACGCAGAGGCCGGATACCACCGTGAACCGGTTGGGCTAGGATGAACGGAACCGTTCCAACACCGCGCCCTTATCCGAGCCTATCACAGAGTCCTTGGGTTTGGTCATGCCGACGTCAGTCAGATAGGCTATTCCCTGGGGCATTATCTTGGCATCCACGGTTCTTACATGGGGTGGGTGCCTAAAGTAAACACGTCCAAGCCACTCCCCAAGAGTTCGGAGGCAGTGTCCGCGGTGATCCCGTAACCGCCGGCGGTGTTCTCTCCGTTGCAGATCACGAAGTGGATGGCCTCTTTAGGTTTCAGATCGGGCAGCAGGGCGCGAACTGCGTCTCTGCCGGGCTCGCCGATCATGAGTATGCCCAAGTGCCGGAGCTCCTTAAGCCTGAGATAATAATTGGAAAGGGGACCAAATAGCCGGTCCCTCCCGCTTCTGGATCCCCTTCATGGTCGCCTATTTGTTACTCGAATCTACGGTTATTTGGCGTATTCTACGTTCCGAGTTTCCCGAATCACGGTCACTTTGATTTGACCAGGGAAGACCAGGTCTTCCTCCACCTTCTTGGCGATGTTACGGGCCAGTGTGGCGGCTTCGATGTCGTTCAAGTCGTCCGGTTTTACCATGACCCGAACCTCGCGCCCTGCCTGGATGGCGAAGACACGCTCAACGCCGTTGAAGCTGGAGGCGACCTCTTCAAGCTCCTTGAGCCGTTTGACGTACAGCTCCAGGGACTCTCTACGGGCGCCGGGCCTCGATGCGCTGATGGCGTCAGCAGTTGCGACCAGGAACGATTCGACAGTCTCGTGGTCGTCGCTGTGGTGTTCCAAGATACCCCGGTAAGAACTATGGTTGATGCCATGCTTCCGGGCAATCTCGGCGCCAATCTCAGCGTGGGGGCCGGAGACTTCGTGGGTAACCGCTTTTCCGATGTCATGCAGCAGACCGCCCATCTTGGCGACCTGTACATTGGCCCCGGCCTCCGCAGCCAGCATTCCGGAAAGCAACGAGACCTCAATAGAGTGCTTCAGGACGTTTTCCCCGTAGCTGTAGCGGTATTTCAGTTGACCTAGCAGTCGAATCAACTCCGAATCCAGTCCGCTGACCCCGGCATCGAAGGTGGCCTGTTCGCCAGCCTTCAATATCGTCTGGTCAATCTCTTCCTGGGCCCGGTTGACCATCTCCTCGATGCGGGCGGGCTGGATTCGCCCGTCCGAGACCAGTTTCTCTAGAGCCAAACGTGCGACTTCCCGCCTGACTGGGTCGAAACAGGATACGGTCACAGCCTCGGGGGTGTCGTCAATGATGACGTCTACACCAGTGAGGCCTTCAAGTGTGCGAATGTTGCGCCCTTCGCGGCCGATAAGACGACCTTTCATCTCATCGTTGGGCAGGGATACGGTTGAAGTGGTAATTTCAGAGACTACGTCAGTTGCGAGACGGTTGATGGCAACTGTGATGATCTTACGAGCGTTCTGGGTGGACTTTTCTTTGTACTCTTTTTCCAGCTCGTAGTACCGCTTGGACAGGTCATGCACGGCTTCTTCTTCACCGCGCCGTACCACCTGTTCACGTGCCTCTTCAACGCTAAGGCCAGCTACCTGTTCAAGGGCTTTGGATTGTTCGGCTTTGAGTTCCTCAGCCTCAACTAGCACCCTTTCAACATCCGATTCTTTTGAGATTAAATCCCGTTCTTTCTCATCCTGGGCTTCTATTTTCCGTTCCAATTGTTCTTCCCGCTGCTGATGCCTGCTTTCCATGCGGTGGAACTCTTGGCGTTGGTCCTTCAAATCAGATTCGGTTTCGTTACGTAGTTTTAAAGCCTCTTCCTGCGCCGCTAAGAGGACCTTTCTGCTGTCCTCTTCAGCCTGGGTGATAATACCCTTCGCGCTCTCTCCTGCGGTCTGCGCCGCTGCGGCGTCACTCCGCGATTTAAGAGCGAGCCAGATGGCAACACCTATCCCTGCGGCCGCCAGGACGGCTAGGATAACGATGATAATTTCCACGGTAATCACCTAATTCCTTTCCGCCTAGTGTGCCTATGTAAAGGAGCCATTTCTCCTACCTATCATCCTAACTATCTGCCTAGAGGGTGTCAAGGCTAAATCAGGTTCGAAGCGTGCTTACAACTAACCGATTCGACCAGTTATCTTAGTAGACTGGACGCGAGATTCCTACATCCAAACTTTGGATTAGCAGCAGCCATCGTACCCGCCCTTGAGCGGCCACGATGGCTGCTCTATAATGGCTTGGCACGGTCTTAAGCATCAAAAGGGTTGGAGAGGAGAACAGAACGGTGTTCGTAAATGGCTAACAGGGATTATTACGACATTCTCGGCGTGGGCAAGGGAGTTGGCGAAGAGGATATCCGCAAGGCTTTCCGCAAAAAAGCCATGGAATTCCACCCCGACCGCAACAAGAGCCCCGACGCCGAAGAGAAATTCAAAGAGATCAACGAGGCTTACCAGGTACTGTCCGATTCCGGAAAAAGGTCGCGGTACGACCAATTCGGGAAAGCCGGTGTAGGCGCCAGCAGCGGGGCCGGTCAACCCTTTGATGGGTTCGAAGGTTTTGGTGGTTTTGGAGATATCTTCGACTCTTTCTTCGGAAATGGGTCAGGCCGCCGCCAGCAGGCCCAACGCGGCAGCGACCTGCAACACCGGGTGGTTCTCAGCTTCGAGGAATCAGTGTTCGGAGCGGAGCGTGAAGTTGAGTTGACCCGGCTTGAAGATTGTGGGACATGCTCCGGCGCCGGCAACGAACCGGGCACCCCTATGGACACCTGCAGCACTTGTAAGGGCAATGGCCAGGTCCGGCGCGCCCAACGCAGCGTGTTCGGCCAGTTCACCCAGGTAAGCAGCTGTAGCAGTTGTCGGGGGCGCGGGACGATCATCAAAACAGCTTGCTCCAACTGCCGGGGCGGCGGAAAAGAGCGTAAATCCCGAAAGATAGAGGTAGCCATCCCCGCGGGTGTTGAGAGCGGGATGCAGGTGCGCCTTACCGGAGAGGGCGATGCGGGCAGTGAAGGCGGCGGGACCGGCAATCTGTACGTCTATATCGATGTCCAAGAACACCAATATTTCGACCGGGATGGCTCCGATCTCACCTATCTGCTACCGGTCAACATCGCCGAAGCCGCGTTGGGCGCCCAAAAAATCATCCCCACCCTGGATGGCAAAGAAGAAGAGTTGAAGCTCCCTAGAGGAACGCAGCCAGGCACTGAATTCAGAATCAAGGGCAAGGGCGTGCCGCATCTCCATGGCAGCAGGCGGGGCGACTTGAGAGTAACGGTGGATGTCAGAGTCCCCGGCTCCCTGGATGACCGGCAGCAGAAGTTGCTGCAAGAACTGGCCCAGTCGTTCTCTGAGTCCAATGGGAACTCACGCAATGGCGGCTCTTCAAACGGCGACGAAGAAGACAATGGAATCTTCGAAAAAATCTTTAATAAGAAAGGTTAGGTTGTTACCAGCTAAGAAAATCCCGAACCGCAAATCGTGGAAAAAGACCTGGGGACCGCCGGTCCTGCGGGTCTTTTTATTTGAATCTGGACTCTGAAAAACCTTAGGAGGCCCGGTGGTCTGGCAAGAATTAAGCATCACCGTTCCCCACGAATACGTTGAACCGATCTCCTATCTGTTCGGCCGCTACGGAAAGGGAGTGAGCACCGAATTGGCCGGCGAAGGGAAAGTCCTTCTTCGCACCTACCTCACAACAGGATCGAGGCAGCGGATGGCCCGCATAGACGTTGGCGTTCGTCTGGTGGGTGCGATTGAGCCAATCGGGGACCTGGAGATCCGTGAACTTCCCGAAGATGAGGACTGGATGGAATCCTGGAAGTCCAACTTCGGGATTCTGCGCATCGGCAAACGGTTGGTCATCAAGCCGACTTGGCTCGAGTTGGATTTTACTGCCAGTCCGGACGACATCGTCATCGAGATCGACCCCGGTATCGCCTTCGGCACCGGGTATCACCCCACCACCGACACCTGCCTCCAAGCTATGGAACAGCACATCGCCCCAGGCATGACCGTGCTGGATTTGGGCACCGGCTCAGGGATATTGACCATCGCAGCCATCAAGCTGGGCGCCGGTTTGGTGACGGCTCTCGACATCGATTCCCAGGCAGTTACCGCCGCTCGCCGCAACTTCAAGCGGCTCGGCATCAACAAGCAGGTCAGGCTGGGCCAGGGCTCGGTGCCCCATCCAACCGCCCCTGCCGGTGATTTCGACCTAGCAGTAGCCAATATTTCAGCCAGGGGAGTGGCCGACCGTTGCCCATTCATCCTCACCGCCCTGAAACCGAGCGCGCTATTCATCGCCTCGGGGCTCCTGAACACCCAGAAAGAAGAAGTGGCCGCCGTCGTCGAGCCCTTGGGATTCTCCCTGATCAGCGAATGGCCACAGGAAGAATGGACCACCCTGGTTTACCGCGCTACCGAAACGCCTTTGGAGGCTCCGGAATAAAATTCGGACCGCCGCACTTCTCACAGGCTCGGACTAGTATTGCTTTTCCCCAGGCCAAGAGGTACCATCCAATCGGCTTCTGAACAGGCTTTTTCGACTCGAAAATCGCGGTTTCCAGATAAGTATTCGAACAGCCCATCGGCTAATAATTCCATCACTCGACACCGTATGCACCTGGAGCAGATCGATTGGAGAAGGTTGACCTAAACCAGTACGAACTCACTGGACGCCTTGGCGCCGGCGCCGACTATGAGGTGAGGGCAGCCACAGACCGTGAGACAGGTAACCAGGTGGCGATAAAGCGGCCTGTTCCCCAGGCGATAAGCCGCAACCAGCATGAGGCCATCGAGGCCCGTACCGAGAAGCTCCTGCAGGCTTATCAAGAGGTGGGTTTCTCAACCAGACTGATCTCACCCATCGTCGGTTACACCGAACGCGCGATCCACGACGACTTCTTCGGCGACGAACTGGCCAAGGAATACCAAGTCATAGTGGAAGAGCGGGCCTGCGGCATACCCCTTCTGGGCGATATGATGTCCAAGTTCAAAGGTGTGCCCATCGGAGCCGGACAGACCCTGTTCACTTTGTTCCCTTTAGTCCAACCCAGTGGCGGGTCGGCATATCCGGTCCACAACCAGCTACTGGACCTCGAAGAGGTCTATCTGAAAGCAGGGTATTTGATTCTGGACCTCCGTCCTCAAAACATCTTCTACCGGCCCGTGAATGGGCAGATGGTGGTCATTGACACCGGAGCCCTGGCCCGTCTGGACGACGAAGCACCTCGAGGCCGGCCTCCCTTTGACGTCAACGACGCCTGTTTAGAGATATTGAAGTTCTACACGACGCCGATTGAACCGCCGGCCGACACCTCAGGCTACCGGGATGCGATTGGGATCCGGCCCATCGTAAACATCGGCGAAGAACTTGATGAGATGGCTAGAAACCTGGCCCCCTGCGAATCGGCCGTGGTTGAATCGGGCACGGTGATACTGGAAAAGATCATGGGGCGCGCCTACACGGATTATTCCCAGTTTAGGCTAGATCTGACGAACTACCTGGACCGGCTCAAAGAGCGGAACTCAGGGCTGGCAAACGCCGCCGAGGCGAGTCAAACTTGGCAGGAAGCCGCCCTATGGCTGAAGGATGACTATTGGCGGGGTTTCTTGTTCGACCCGGACACGGAACTGGCCGGTTATCTAGTCTAACGGAATCATAATCAATCAATTCATCTGAGGTTTGGCAGCGATGTTGGCAAGCACAGTCATAACGATGCAAGACAATTCAGCCCACGGGGAAGACAGCTTCTTGAGCAAGAGCCTGGGCAACGGCGAGTTTTTAGACGTGGTGTTGGACGGCGTGACCGGTCATGGCGGCGAACAGGCAAGCACCGAATTGCGGGAAGCCTTGGACGCCGGAGACCTGAACAATGCCGAGGACATCATCCAGCTACTTGGGGAGATGAACGAGGACTTTTTCAGCGTGGGTTCAGGCCGATTCCTACTGACAACCGTCTCCGCCGTCTTGGGCCGCGGCGACAAGATTGAGGTGGTCTCCGCCGGAGATAGCCCGGTGTTCTTGATCAACAAAGACGGCCACCAGAAACTTTCTGGCAACGCCGGAGGTTTCTTGCATGTCGGTGTTGCTAGGGCCATCGGCGCATCCGAAAAACTGGGAGCGCCGGCTCAGGTCGAAATAACTCCATCACCGGGCGACCGGCTCTTTCTGGCGACTGACGGGATCACCGACAACATGACCATCGAAGAACTGGCCGAAGTGATCCGCAACGCCGCAACACCCGATCAGGCGGCCTCAACTATCGAGGACACTATCAAAGAGCGGCTGCAAGAGGGGCGGGTACCTGAGACAATCGGAGTGCGGTTTCGCTATGATGACCGCACGGGGATCATAAGATTCTTCTAGGGGATTCTGCGAGTCACCATAAACTCGACTGAATCAGGGACGTAAATTAACGCCCGAATCGCGCTAACAGGCGTCGCAATCCGTAATCATGGCCCTTGTGGCAACTAGGGCAAATTGCTAAAATGCATCAGCTTGGATTGCGCTGGCGAACCGACGCTGGCTAAGGGGAAAAGGAGCCGAATCCGTGGGGAAAATCAAGGTAGCAATCATTGGCGTGGGCAACTGCGCCTCATCTCTTGTCCAAGGAATTCATAAATATGTGGAAATACCGGACGACGCAGAAGTCTCCGGATTGATGCACAACACTATCGGTGGATACCGCATAGAAGACATCGAAGTTGTAGCGGCATTTGATATCGACGAAAACAAGGTCGGCAAAGACCTGTCTGAAGCGATATTTGCGGAACCGAACAACACCTTAAAATTCGCCGACGTTCCGAAGACCGGTGTGATTGTTGAGCGGGGAATGACCCACGACAGCGTGGGCAAATACCTGGCGGATATTGTCAAAAAATCGCCACACTCTACGGCCGACATCGCTGGAATCCTGGCCGAGCGGGAAGTTGATGTGGTCATCAACTACCTGCCTGTGGGCAGCGAACAGGCCACCAAATGGTACGTGGAGCAGATACTTAACGCCCGCTGCGGCATGGTCAACTGCATCCCAGTGTTCCTGGCCCGCGAAGAGTACTGGCGCAACCGTTTCGAAGAGCGCGGCGTCCCCATCGTTGGCGACGACATCAAGTCCCAACTAGGCGCTACCATCACCCATCGGGTACTCACCCGCTTGTTCGAAGACCGGGGAGTTACCATCGATAACACCTACCAGTTGAACTTTGGCGGCAACACCGATTTTCTCAACATGCTGGAACGGGAAAGGCTCACATCCAAGAAGATTTCCAAGACCACCTCGGTAACTTCCCAGATGGATGAGGAACCAGAACCCGACGATATCCATATCGGACCCAGCGACCACGTGCCCTGGCTGAAGGACCGCAAATGGTGCTACATCCGCATGGAGGGACGTGTCTTTGGCGGCGCTCCGATAAACTTGGAACTCAAGCTTGAAGTCTGGGACAGCCCTAACTCCGCAGGCGTGGTGGTGGACGCCATCCGGTGCGCAAAATTGGCCATGGACCGTGGACAGGGGGGAGCTGTTGAAGGGGCCAGCGCTTACTTCATGAAATCTCCGCCCATCCAGCACACAGATGACAAGGCCAGAGATCTGGTCGAAGCCTTCATCGCCGAGAAAGCATCAACGGAATAATTCCTAGGCCGGCGGTGGAACGAGGGTGACACCGTGAAGATCGCCATGGTTTCTCCGTACGACTTCACTTGGCCCGGCGGGGTGACTGCTCATGTTACCCAGTTGGCCCGAGAACTTGGCCGCTCCGGCCATGCGGTCCAAGTTTTAGCTCCCCATTCCCCTCCCCGCGAATCTCAGGACGCTGACCTGCACGTCCCCCTGGGACGTTCGGTACCACTTCCCAGCGGCGGCTCCATCGCCAGGGTCTCCCTCTCTTGGTGGCTCTACCCTAAGATCCGGGCGCTATTACGGAAAGAGCAATTTGACGTCATCCATCTGCACGAGCCCATGGCCCCCATCTTGCCCCTGTGTGTCTTGGAGTTCTCAGATTCCGTCAACATTGGAACTTTTCACGCTTCGTACGCCCGTCAACACCTCTACCGCATCACCCACCCGATAATCAAGCGTTGGCAGCAACGACTCCACGGCAACATCGCGGTTTCGCCTGCCGCCCGCCGTTATGTAAACAACACATTCCCGGGCGACTATGAGATAATTCCCAACGGCATCGACTTCAAGCATTTCTCAGCCAACGTGGCGCCCATGCCTCAGTACCAGGACGGCAAGATCAACATCTTGTTCGTGGGCCGCTTGGAGAAACGAAAGGGACTGCGGTACCTGCTGGAAGCCTACGGCAAGCTCAAATGGGATCTGCCAAACATCCGGTTGATCGTGGTCGGGCCCGGAAATCCAGACAAAGAGTCATACCGCGTAATGAGTTCTCAAAACCTGCAGGACGTGGAGTTTGTCGGACGGGTCTCATATGACGACCTACCACGCTACTACGCCAGCGCCGACATCTTCTGTTCCCCCGCCACCGGAGCGGAAAGCTTTGGGATCGTCTTGCTAGAAGCCATGTCCGCCAGCAAACCGGTCGTCGCTTCAGACATCGAAGGGTTTCGTGGTGTGATGACCCATGGGGAGCAAGGGCTACTCGTCCCCAAAAAAGACAGCAACGCTATGGCTGAAGCGCTAGGAATGTTGGCCCGAGACCCTGAACTGCGAAGAAAATTGGGCGGTAATGGTAACCGGTTGGCCGAGGGATATCGCTGGGAAGTAATTGCAGGTCGGGTTGAAGCCTATTACAAAACCTGTTTGAAGGCCGCTAATGGCTCTACCGGGACGCGAACAAATTAGGTCGGCGGTCCTCCGCTACATCGAGCTGCCAGGGGCCAAGTTCTTCCGGGCGATCAAATTCACCCCCAACGGCATCACCATTCTTGGATTTCTGATAACAGTTGTTTCCGCCTATCTGGTGGGAGCGGGCTGGCTGCTGGCCGGCGGAATCGTCTTCCTATTCGCCGGCGGTCTGGACCTGATGGATGGAGCCCTGGCCAGGCTCACCGGCTCCGTTAGTCCATTTGGCGCCATGCTGGACTCTGTTTTCGACAGGCTTAGCGAGGCCGCGTTGTTCGTCGGTATCGCAATCTTCGCCTTGCGGGATGACATGAGCGAAGACCACCAGATATTTTTCATCACCGTGCTGTTATTGGCCCTGATCTTCTCCCAGGTTGTCAGCTACCTCCGCGCCCGCGGCGAGGGCCTAGGCGTGTTCACCAAGGGCGGGATCATGACTCGCCCGGAGCGGGTGGCCTTGTTGGGTGTGGGACTGATAGTTGGCCAGATTGAATGGTTCCTCTTGGTGATCGCCCTAGTCTCGTGTTTCACCTTATTTCAGCGTATGTTCACCATCCGAGACCTCCTGGACAAAAGTGGATAACCCACAGCTTCCCGTGTAAACTGGTCTCCACCCAAAGTATTGCCTTATATACGATTGGAGACCGGCGGATGACCCAGCAAGCACTGATTCAGGATCAACAAAAGGCCCAACTCAAACGGACCTTCCGAAAGGACCTTAAGGCCGACGTAGAGCTGCGCCTGTTCACCCAGCGCCCCTCACCCATAGCGGTGCCTGGCCGAGAGTGCCGGTATTGCGTCGAGACCCAGCAGATGCTGGAGGAATTGACCGCGCTCTCGCCCAAGGTCCACCTAGAGACCATCGATATCTACGCCCAGCCGGAATTGGCCAGCGACGAGGGAATAACCCGGGTGCCGGCCACCGCCTTTGGCGATAAGGGGAAAGCCAAACTCAGGTACTTTGGCATACCCATGGGGTACCAATTAGCCGTGTTGGTCGAAAACATCAAAACCATCTCCCGGGGCGTCAGTCCCCTGAGCATGGCCTCACGAAAGAAGTTGCGCGAGATCAACCAACCAGTCCACATTCAGGTGTTCGTCACGCCTACCAGCGCCGATAGCCCACCGATCGCCCGGCTGGCCCATGCACTTGCCCTGGAGAACCAAAACATCACCTCAGATATTGTGGAGATCGAAGAATTTCCCGCCCTGGCCCAGCAATACGGCGTTCGGTCCGTGCCGTTCACGGTGGTGAACGAGTTTACCCAAATTGCCGGGGTTGTTGGAGAATCTGAATTTGTCGAAAAGGTCCTCCAGTGCGGTGTACGGAAGAACTCCGAGTCCGCACCGGTCCAAGCATAGAACTACACCAAACTGCACCAGGAGAAATAAGCGTGCCCAAAGAAATAAAGGGCGATATGAATGGCCAAGGTCTACACGTAGCCATCGTCGTCGCCCGTTTTAACGAGATCATAACCAGAAAACTGCTGGATTCTGCGGTCGAGACCTTAGTCCGGCACGGCGTCCGGGACGAAGACATCACCCTCAGTTGGGTCCCGGGGTCGTTTGAACTGCCCGTGGTGGCCAAGACCTTGGCCAAGACGGGGCGTTACCAGGCAGTCATCTGCCTCGGCGCCGTCATCCGGGGCGAAACCTCCCACTACGACATGGTAGCCGGTCAATCTGCCGGTGGCATCAACTCAGTGGCCTTGGAGACCGGCGTGCCGACCATCTTTGGCGTGCTGACCACTGAGAACATGGAACAGGCGATAAACCGGGCTGGGGGCAAGTCGGGCAACATGGGTGCCAACACCGCGGTCGCCGCCATCGAGACCGCACGGCTGATCGAAGCCGCCAACATGGCCTAGTTCTGCTGCTGCCAGCGGATCCGCCCACCTATCACAGATACCAAGGAGCTCTCCATGAAGTTCGGTGTAACCATCCCCAATAACTGGGGTGTCGAGGACCCGCAAGAGGTCCTTGAATTCGGCCCTTTGGCTGAGAGGCTGGGGTACGATTCAGTCTGGGTGATGGACCACCTTTTCAACACCGGCTACATCCGGGAGCGGTTGGAAAACAAGCCCTACTACCACCCTATGTCCACACTGTCTTACCTGGCGGCCACAACGTCGAAAGTGACGTTGGGGACTTCGGTCTTGGTGCTCCCATACCACAACCCCGTGGAACTGGCGAAATACGCCGCCACGCTGGATCAGATTTCCGGAGGACGGGTCATTCTGGGCGTTGGCGTAGGGGCTATGACTGAAGAGTTCGATGCGCTGGGCATCTCTATGCGTCAGCGTGGTTCCCTAACCGACGAGTGTATCGACATCATGCAAGAGCTTTGGTCCAACCACTTGCCCAAGTATCAGAGCAAACGCTGGGACTTTTCTGACCTCTACTTCTCGCCCAAGCCCAAGCAGTCCAGCATCCCGGTGTGGGTCGGTGGTTCCAGTCCCGGTGCGATCAAACGGACTGCGCTGCGGGGAGACGGCTGGCATCCCACTGGCGTCTCGGCCGAAGACTATGCTCTGACCAAAGCTGAGATCAATGAGACCGCTGCCGCCGCGGGGCGTGATACGTCCCAATTTGCTTGGTCAACAAGGCTGGAAGTTGAAGTACACGGCCGCCCATCAAGCGAGCGTGCCTCCTCAAGATCAACGATTCCCGGAGATAATCCAGCCATGATGGTAGCCGGAATCAAAGCCTACCAAGACGCCGGAGTTGACCACATGGTCCTGGCCTTAAACTCAGGAGATGTCTCCGCCCTAAAGCGGCTCATGGAGACGATTGCCAACGAGGTTCTGCCGGAGTTTCCGTAGGAGGTTCTGCGGAACAGGTCAGCCGATTTGGATTCCCTGCCGTTCCCTCACCGGCGCCCGAGTCGCCAGCAGCATGGCTATGGTAGCGAAGCCCAGAATCGACAACACCAGGAAGGCGTCTTTGTAGCTGCCAGTTACGTCGTAGACGATTCCCGAGAATAGGGCGCCGATGGCCTGGCCCAGCGACACGAATGGCTCGGTTACGCCCCGTATAGCGCTCAGAGAACGGCGTCCGAAATAGTCGGCGTAGGCGACGACCGGCACCACCAATATTCCACCCACGGCGGCGCCAAATATGGATGCTACGATCAATGCCTCGACGGTCGTGTCGGCCATGGGGAAAAGTATCAACGCCACGGCCATCATCAGCGCTACACCGGCGTACGTGAAACGGACCGGTACCCGGTCAACCAGCCAGCCCCAGAAGATGCTTCCCACCCCTGTGAACACAGCGTTTAGGCTCAACGTGGCAGCTGATACCCCAACTCCCAAGCCCTGGTCCAAGAAATAAGCGCCCTGATGGATGTTCGTCCCTGACTGCAGCAGAAACAACGAGCCAGTGGCCATCGCCAACAGCCACAGCGTCGGGGTGCGGGCCGCCTCCCGCAAAGTCCAGTTTTGCTCTTCCGTGACGGCGGACGTTTCCGCTCCACCTGCCTGCGACTTGGGTGGGTCGCCGTCGGGCAGCAGTCCCACTTCCTCTGGGGTCTGCCGCACCAGCATCGAGACCGGTCCTAAGGCCAATATCCAGACCAACACGCCCAACACGATCCAGGCGTCTTCCCAGCCTCGGTATTTGATCACCAAGCCCGCAATCAATGGGAAAGTGATCATGCCAAGGGAGTGGGAAAGGAACAAAAATCCCGTAGCGAGGCCCCGCCTCCTGACGAACCAACGGGACACAACCACCGATGGACCTATGTTCAAAGGGCTGGAAAATATGACGCGCCCAAGGCCATATGCGAGATAGAATGCAATTGGCACAGTAGCCCAGGCTAACGACACGGTCGAAAGTCCTAAAATAAGCACGCTGCCCGTCAGTATCACTCGTGCGCCGTAGCGATCCAAGGCCCAGCCCACTACTGGGGACGCCACCGTGGCCACCAACCCACCTAGGCTGGCTGCTCCGGCAATGAGGGTCCGGCTCCATCCCAGGTCTTCGGACATGGGAAAGATGAAAACGGCCAGGGTTAAGCTGGCGGCGGAGTTCCGGACGACCATGGAGCTGCCGGCCGCGAAAAGGACGGTCCAGCCGTAGAAAAATGGCAGCCTATTCAAGAGTTTGTACATCGAATAGTTATATGTTCAACGTATCTGAAAAAGCCAAACAAAAACGCCGCGGGACGACAGCGTGCCCAACGCGGCGGTCATTCGCAGGCAGATAGTGTACAGAATGTTGGTCTTGATCTTGGCTGCCGCCTACGGTTCAACGGCGCATTGAAGATTAGATAGTATAATCCCTGGTTCACCGGGCACTTACGTGTTCCTCTGCTTCATTCAAATCTTTAAATGAGTCCACGCTCCGCCAGAAACTGCGGGACCTCAACGCGGCTAACCGTCCCGCTTTTGACAGCCTAGGGAAGGTCCCCGTCTCGTGGTCGCCAAGGTCGGGCAACTCGTCTGCAATGCCACGGTCAAACAGGTAGATTCCGGCATTGATCCAGTGTTCCATCTCCACCTTCTCCCGGAAGCCGGTCACGGTGCCCCCATCGTCCATATCTACCAACCCGTAAGGGCTCACCATGGGCACAACCATGATGGTTGCCAGATGTGATTGGTTGGCCGACCTTCGGTCATCGTGGAACGCCGACAGGTTTCTCAGGGTCTCGTCGGTGATGACGTCCCCGTTCAACACCGCAACCGTTTCTTCGCTGTCGGGGACTTTGGGGAACCCCGCTTTGATGGCCCCGCCGCGGCCCAAGGGGGAATCTTCGACGCTGTATTGGGCGCTGATGCCGAAGGCCTGGCCGTCGCCGAAATGGTCCTTGATGGCCTCCCAGCGGTAACCGGCCAGAAAAACAATATCGGTCACTCCACCGGCTTTCAGCCATTCCACCTGGTGTTCCAGGATGGGCTTGCCGCAGATGGGGACCATTGGTTTGGGCAGAGTATCGGTCAACGGGCGGAGTCTTTCACCCTTACCGCCGGCCAGAATCAACGCATACATGCCGTGTAGACCTCTTTCGCAGCAGGCTGGTAGTCCCAAACGGCCGCATTGCGGCTAATATACCCGCGCCGCAGCTACAGGGTCAACGCGAGGCGTGGTTGGGTTGTTGGAAGAAGGGGATTCTTGAAGAAACAAATGGCAGCCCCGCCTGGGTTCGAACCAGAGATTTCAGCTTCAAAGGCTGGCGTGTTACCGCTACACTACGGGGCTTCAAAAACGAACGGCCAAATAGCTAGGACCGCTTCATTTATTCTGATGTCACGGCGCCTAGCCGTCAAGGCCACAGGATACTCACCGCACCGGATGCTATAATCCCCAAAAGATGAAAAAGCTCAGTATTTCGTTCCTACATCTGGCTCCAATTACCAGCGACATCGCCCACAACCGCAAACTGGTGGAGCAGGGCGTTGGGGTTGCCGCACAGCAAGGCGCACGTTGGGTGATTACACCTGAACTTTGCATCCCTGGCTACCTTTTCATGGAGGCCATCGGCACCGACTGGATACTCCCTCAGCCCGATCCGTGGATGAACAGCTTCCTCGGTTTGGTCAAAGAGCACAGTCTCACGGTCTTCCTATCCCATCCGGAACGGGACCCGGCCACCGACAAGTTGTATAACACCGTTTTCGTCATAAGCGCTGAGGGCGAAATCATCGGCAAGCACCGTAAGGTCAAAGCGCTGGGCGGAGCAGAGTCCTGGTCCACCAGCGGCTGGAAGATCGATCCCATCGAATGTGACGGAATCAAAACCGGCATCCTGATCTGCGCCGACGGCTACAAGAACGAGATCGCCCAGGTGTTCAAGGACAAGGGCGCCCAATTGCTGGTATCGCCAGTTTCTTGGGGACCCGGCCACTGCGGCCCTGACGGCGAGTGGGAAGCAAGGTCGGCCGATACCGGACTGCCGATGATGGTCTGCAACCGCTCGGGAAAAGAAGAAGGCGAGCTTGATTACACGCTGGCTGAAAGCGTGGTCGCCCAGAACGGCAAGCGGATATTGGAGGCCACATCCGATCGGTCGGTGGTTCTATCTTTCGACTGGGACGTGGACAGCATGTCCATGATCTCAACCGACTTTGAGAGGACTTACCTCTAGGCCTCTAAATGCTTAAACCCCGTAAACTGTCCTCCCGCCAACGATAGTCCGTTCCACCTGTATATCCTTGATCCCCAGCGGGTCTATCTGAGTGGGGTCGCTGCCCAAGACCACCAAGTCAGCCAATTTTCCAATCTCGATCGACCCCTTGGTGTCCTCCTCAAAGGACGCATAGGCCCCATTCATGGTGTATAAACGCAGCGCCTCATCGACAGAAATCCTCTGGTTGATGCCCCACTCTTTACCAGTGCTGTCGGTGCGGGTGACGCAACTTTGAATCCCTAACAGTGGCTCGAATGGGCCGGGCGGGTAGTCGGTGGCCCCAGTGGAGACCACTCCTGAGTCAATGAATGACCGCTGGGCGAACATCCGCTCCAGACGCTGCTCGCCGTAATAGCGCATCTTCTCTCCGTGGTGATAGACGTAGGTGCAGAAGGGTGTCGCTACAACCCCCATAGCTTTCATCCTAGCCAGCAATTTCGGGTTGACCAGGGTGCAGTGCTCGATGCGGTGCCGGGTATCAACCCTGGGGTGGGCCTTCAAGGCTTTCTCGTAGGCGGTTAACACCATGTCGATGGTCACGTCTCCGTTGGCATGGATACAGACCTGGAAGCCAGCCCGGTGCATGTCCATCACTTGTTGCTCGATCTCATCCTGCTCCATGGCCAAGATACCGTGGTCGCAGGTGGTGCCCTCATACGGCTCGGACAGGTAGGCGGTGCGAGTGGCGATGGCACCGTCGGCCACCATCTTGATTCCGCCGATCCGAAGCATATCGTCGCCCAGTCCCGATTTGATCCCGGCGTCCCGAAGGGCAGGAAACTGCGGATACCACATCAAAGCGTAGACCCGGAGGCTCAACTCTCCATCAGCCTTACCGTCCTGATAGGTCTGAAATTCTTCGACCGTCACCCTGGCGTCATGGACGCTGGTCAGTCCAACCCGGTTCAGCATGTTACAGATGGTCCGCAGACCCTCCCGGCGCACCTCGGCGGTGTCCACGGGTATCATACCGAAGCGGACGTGGTCAATGGCCCGCTCGTAGACCATACCATTCAACCGGCCCGTGTCCGGGTCCCGGCCCAGCCTTCCGCCCGGCGGGTCAGGAGTCTCGTCATTGAACCCGGCTGCTTCTAGGCCGGCGGTATTCATGTAGAAAACGTGGCCGGCCCGGTGCGCGATCATCATCGGATGGTCGGTGGTCACTGAATCCAGGTCTTCTTTGTAAAGGTGCCTGCCTTCGTTGGAAGCAGTCCGGTCGGTCTTGGTGTCGTCGAACTTGAACCCCTGCACCCACTCTCCAGTCGGTGTTTTGTCGGCCCGTTCTTTCAGACCCGCCTGGACCTGCTTGAGAGTTGGCACGTCGCAGTCGGCGGACATCACATGGCGCACGCCGCTGCTCAAAACGTGGATGTGCGCGTCAATGAAACCTGGCAGCACGGTCTGTCCGCCCATGTCCAACACCTTGGTGTCCGGCCCGATCAGGCCTTCCACGTCCTCGTTGCTGCCGACCCCGGCAAACCTGCCGTGGGTCATGGCCACCGCCTGAGCCCTGGGTATGCTGGTGTCCATGGTCATGATGTTGGCGTTTTTGATAACCGTCTCAGCTTTGCCGTAGGAGGTGATCATTGTATTTTCTCTCGATATCGCGACATCGCGGCTTTTACTCGACGTTTTATGGGAGGGCATTCAAAACTCAGGGCCATTGTACGCTTTGATGAACTCCGGTGGAGCATTTTGGCGCTGCTGTATGATAGTCAGATTTCCGGTAGCCGCAGCCGCCATTGCGTTTAAGTGGTGATGTGATGACCACCAGAAATCTCCGATCAGAAATGGAAGTAGATATCGTTGCCGTTGGGTCCGGAATTGGGGCAGCAGCTTTCCAGGACGGGCGGGCCGCCCAGTTATCAGGTCACGACCCTAGGGAGGTGAGGAACCGTTGCAGTATCAGCACCGCCGACGCCTCATCGACCGACGCCCGGTCGCGCGATGGCTGAACGCCTAACTCCCGCAGCAGGCCCTCAGCTTCAACGCTGGTGAAACGCTCGTCCATCTCGTAAATCACCAGGGATCCGTCATCTCCAAGCGCCCGGCGCAGGGCCCGGATGAAGCCGCGGGCCAGTTTGGCGGAATAGCCGGTCTCGCCCTGCAGGGTGTAGGGAATGCCCACGACGATGCCTCGGGCTTGGCGTTCTTGGGCGGACGCTATGACTTGTTGGACATCTTGGGCCAGTTTGCTTCGGACGATGTATCCGGCAGGCAAGGCCATACCGCCGGGGCCGCTGACCGCCAGACCGATGCGGCGTTCGCCAAGGTCCAGTGCGACCAGTTTCGATTCGTCAGGCATAAACCTGCTAAGAAAGACCTTGTCGCACTAAATCGGGGACACCGCTTAAAGCCTCGTCTACTTTCTCGGGCTGCTTGCCTCCGGCCTGGGCCATCTCCGGCCGTCCGCCACCGCCGCCGCCCATGACCTTGGCGGTGTCCCGAGCAATGTTGCCGGCATGCAGTCCCCGCTCAACCAGGTCTGGGGTGACCATAGTGATCAGGATGGGATTCCCGTCGACCACCGCGGCCAACGCTAAGATGACGCTGCCGAGCTTGTCTTTGAGGAAATCGCCCATCTCTCGCATGCCATCAGCGCTACCGGCCGAGGTGCGGCCAGCGACGACTTTGACGCCATCAACATCCTGCACCTGGCCCAACAATTCTTCGGCCTCTCCCCGCAGGGATGTCTTTTGGAATCCCTCTAGCTGCTTCCGGAGGTCGTCGTCCTCTTGCATGAAGCTGTCCAGCCGGGATTCCAGGTCGGCCACAGGGGTCTGCAGCTTTTGAGATAGGGCTTCCAATCGGTCCGACTGCTGCACGAATAGCTCTTCGGCTGCCCTGCCTGTCACGGCCTCGATACGCCGCATGCCGCCGCCGATACTGGACTCGCCCAACACCACCAACGTGCCAACCTGACCGGTAGCCGAAACGTGGGTGCCGCCGCAGACCTCTACGCTAAACGCATCTTCTGTTGAATGGGGCTGGGTCGCCATGGTCACGACGCGCACGACATCACCGTACCGGTCGCCAAAGAACGCCAATGCACCCTCGCGGACCGCTTCGCTGTAGCTGGTCTCATGGGAGGTGATGGTTAAGTTACCCCGGACCTTTTCGTTGGCTAGTGATTGAACGGACAGAAGCTCGTCCCGGGTCAGGGCGCTGACGTGGCTGAAGTCGAAGCGCAGCCGCTCCGGGGCCACGAAGGATCCAGCCTGCCGGACATGCGCGCCAAGGACCGAGCGCAGGGCCGCGTGGAGGATGTGAGTCCCGCTATGGTTCCGAGAGGAGTCCAAACGCCGAGCCAATTCTACCGAGGCTGTGATCGCGTCGCCCACCGAGATCTCGCCTTGCTCCACGGTTCCCCGTTGAACGATCAATCCCGCCACCGGGCTCTGGGTGTCTTCCACCGTGAAGACGCCATTGGGGCCGCTGATGGAGCCCCGGTCGCCCAACTGTCCGCCACCCTCTGCATAGAAAGGCGACTGGCTGATGACAACTTCTATCGGCTGGCCCTGAGTGGCATGGTCGACAGAGATTCCGCCCAACAAGATAGCGGCAATCTTGGAGTCCTGCTGCGTGAGGTCATAACCGACGAATTCGCTGGAGCCAACGCCTAACTCGGAGTAGGAAATCTGCATATCCATGCCCCCGGAGAACGAACCCGAGGACCGGGACTGCTCTTTCTGAGCGTCCATCTCCCGCTCGAAACCCGCCAGGTCCACTTCCAGCCCGTGTTCTTTGGCGATCTCAGCGGTTAGCTCGGGTGGGAAGCCGTAGGTGTCGTAAAGGACGAAAGTCTCGACATCAGACAAGGTGCTAAAGAACTCCCTTTGACTTTCCAATCCAGCGGGCAGATTGGATTTAAGGGCCTCGCCAACGATCTCTAACGTCCCATGGGTCGCGATATTCGCAATCTCTTCCAACATCAGCGCCGCATCGATGGCCGTAACGTCCAAGGTTCCTAAATTAGAGTTGGCTAACAGCAACTTTCGGATTGGTATGAACCCGTCTTCCAGAAGCGGCAGACCAGTCTGGATGGCCTCGGCGAACCGCTCTTCCTCGAGAGTTATCACCCGGATGATGAAACCTTGGTTTTCTGCGAGTTCTTTGTACACACCGCTGAATTGGGGGATGGTAACTTCCACTACCTGCGTCAAGAAAGGGCCAGCCAGGCCCAATTGCCGCCCGTAACGAATGGCGCGGCGGATGATCCGGCGCAGGACGTAGCCCCGGCCCTCGTTGCCCGGCACTACCCCGTCGCCAATCAGAAATGCAGCAGCACGGGCGTGCTCGACCACCACCCTCATGGCGTAGTCTGTCTCAGTTTCGGCTCCGTAGGTCTTGCCGGTCAGTTGGCCGACCCGGTCGATGATGGGAACGAACAGGTCGGTCTCATAAATGTTGTTCTTGCCCTGGAGAATGACCATCGCCCGTTCCAGACCCATCCCGGTATCGACGGATGGGGCCGGCAGAGGCGTCCGGTTACCGGTGGGATCCTGGTAGTACTGCATGAACACCAGGTTCCACAATTCCACAAAGCGTTCGCAGTCACAGTTGGGATGGCAACCGTCGATAGGACTTGGTTCACCCGATTTCAACTCCTGTTGGAACTGGCCGGTCAGGTCGTCCGGCGGAATCATCCGGCCGTTGTGACAGCCCTTCTCTGAGCCGCCATCGAAGTGGACCTCGGAGCAGGGGCCGGTTGGTCCTTCGTTGCCAGCTGGGCCCCACCAGTTATCTTTGTCGCCGTAGCGATAGATCCGTTCCTCCGGAATGCCCACCTGGTCGCGCCAGATGGCGAAGGCCTCTTCATCATCCAGATGGATTGTTACATAGAGCCGTTCCGGATCCAGCATGAATAGTTCGGTGACCAACTCCCAGCAGTAACCGACCGCGCCCTCTTTGAAATAATCGCCGATGCTGAAGTTGCCCAGCATCTCGAAGAATGTCAAGTGTTTATGGTCGCCAACCTCGTCGATGTCGGTTGTCCGGAAGCTCTTCTGGCTGCTGGTCAGGCGTTTGGAAGGCGGGGTCTGCTCGCCCATGAAAAAAGGCTTGAACGGCACCATGCCGGCGCTGGTGAAAAGCAGGGTTGGGTCGCCGGCCGGAATCAATGAAGCCGAGGGCATGTGTTGGTGCCCTTTGCTCTCAAAAAACTTTATGAAAGAGTCCCTGATCTGGTCGCCGTTCATTGATTTCCTTTCAATAATTCTCTGAACTTTCTGTCCGGAATTTGGGTTAGCACAAAACGGCTGGGCGGGCAGAAATCGGTGTCCAAAGTTACGGATTCCGCTCTCCGGAAGGGTTGAATTGTATTTGACCAGCCATAGGCAGTCAACGGTGATTGTTGCTTCCCGGCCCGGTCTTGCCCTGCCGACAGACCGGTCTAAAACTGTTTTCAGATCGTCATAATCCTGCTTGACCCGGCCGATTGACACACTTAATATCTACTTGACGGACGCGAATTTTCGGACTCCGAACGTGTCCACTATCGGTTAAGTAGGAGGTGTTGATGGACTCCAGCATTATCTCCAAGATCGAAAAGGCAAGGCAATACGCTGAAGAAAAAGACCGAGTAAACATCACAAGCTTCGCCGCGACATTTAAGGGCAATCACGACCAATATGATGTCCGATTTGAAGACGGCGCCTGGCGCTGCGATTGCCATTTCTTCGCCACCAGAGAAGTTTGCAGCCATACCATGGCCCTGCAGCGGATCCTAGATGAGATGCTGACCAAACAACCCGAGCCGGTGTAGTCAACCCAGGCAACTTAGACAACCGGCAAACCTTCTAATGACAAGCGGTCCGGCCCAATATTTGGGCTGCATCAGAAAAATGTCCTATTAAAAAGGGCCTCCTGACAATCATGGAGGCCCTTTTTATTACCTTTTTAGGTTGGCACCCGCCCGGCTCGCTGTTAGTATTTGGCCAGTAGCTAAAAGCCCCCTGACAGCTCGGGAGGGGTTGCTCCCCAGATTTCGCGGACTATTAACACTCCGATTTGCACCAATTCACAGAAACTGAATCTCCCGTAGAGAAGAGCAACTTCGGAATTCCGCTGGCCCTACGCTATACGGCCTACCGCGCCTATTGGTTTGGCCTACTGGCGTCGGTGAGCGGGTTCCAAATGTTTCGGGTGGGCCAGGGCTGGCTCATCTACGAAATCACCGGTAACCCCTGGTCCTTGGGCCTGGTCGGCGCGGCCAACGCCATCCCGGGGATCTTTTTCAACCTCTTTGGCGGCGTCTTCGCAGACCGATTAGACAAGCGCCGTCTGATCATGTTCACCCAACTCACCACAGGCAGCCTGGTCTTTCTGCTGGCGACTCTGACCCTCTTGGATGTTGTGGAGGCTTGGCACGTACTGGTGGTAGCATTTTTGGCCGGCGGTGTGGAGGCTTTCGACAATCCGGCCCGTCAGGCCCTCTACCCCCACCTCATCGACCGGAAGGCAATGATTAGCGCGGTGGCGATGAACTCGGTTATCTGGCAGGGCACGCGGATTATCGCCCCGGCGATAGCCGGGATTCTCATCGATCTGATCAACACCCAATCAGCCCTCTACATATCCGGAATAGGTTTCGTGGTGTTGGCTGTAGTGATGGGACGGCTCAAGATACCGGCCATTCCTAGGGGAGCGCTGGGCAATCCGCTTCAAGATATTAAAGAGGGCTTGAAGTTTATCAAGGTCCATTCCGTCTTTTCTTTCCTGATCAGCATGACATTCTTCAACAGTTTCTTCGGTATGGCCTACGTTATGCTGATGCCCATCTTCGCTGTGGACATATTGGATGTGGGAGCCAAGGGCCAGGGGTTACTCCTGGGGATGTCCGGCGCAGGCGCGCTTGTTAACACTCTGTACATAGGCGCCCGTGGGAGCGTGCCTCACCGCGGCCTCGCAATCATTGCCGGAGCGGTGTTGTTCGGCCTGGCGGTAGCGGCGTTTGCCCTAACTGCCGAGTACGTGGGCTCTCTCTCGTTGGCCATGGGCTTGATGTTCATCATGGGAATCTTCAATTCCCTGTACATGATCTCAATCCAGAGCTCTTTGCAGATCATGGTCCCGGACCGGATGCGGGGCCGGGTCATGGGGTTTTACGGGATGACCTGGAGTATCATGCCGCTGGGCGGACTGCAGGCGAGCGCCCTAACGAGTATATGGAACGCTCCCATTGCCATCGCGGCCGGCGGGCTTTCGGTTGCCGCGTTCGCTTTGGGGACCTCATTATTTAATTCCACCGTCAGAAATCTCAGCAGCAATCTGTCGCCGATCATTGATGAAGTGCCCCAAGATACAGCGCTCGAACCAGCTGTTCCACAAGACGATTAGCCCAGAAAAATCTGTTGGCAAATCGCTCCGCCGACTCCCGTTGACAGTCAGGATTGGGCCTACTACACTCCCATGTAGCCTTATTTGCTTGACAGAAGATTAACAGTATTCAATAGGTTTTTATAGTTTTTACAGCCTTCCGGCCCCAGAATACCGGCCATCTGAAGGTTATTTTCCATGATGATCAATCCTCTTGATCTGTCCGCCCAGTGAATGGGAAAAGCCGACCTGTGGACGGAACCAACCAAAAACATATTCCCGGAGAGAACTTGGAATTCCTTGTCGTTGGACTGAATCACCGGACCGCGCCCGTAGAAGTCCGGGAACACCTCTCGCTGAACAAAGAACAGCTTCCCGAGGCCCTGAGCGCGATGAGCGGTCAGCAGGTGGGTGGCGTTATCCTTTCCACTTGCAACCGGTCCGAGTTCTACACCCTGGACCTCCCTAACGACGACCCAGAGACCGGCGCAGACCGGGTGAAAAAATTCTTGGTCGAACGCTTCGGAATCTCTTTGCTGGACATTGACCGGTATCTCTACGTCTACCGCGGTTACGATTGCATCCACCATCTATTCCGTGTGTCCTCCAGCTTAGATTCAATGATTCTCGGCGAGGAGCAGATAATCGGCCAGGTGCGGGACGCCTACGAAGCCGCCACCACGGCCGGCACCGCCCAGGGGCCACTCGCCCAGTTGTTCCAGCAGGCACTCAGAGTAGGCCGAAGGGTCCGGCGGGAGACCGGCATCAGCAGAAACGCCTTTTCAGTAAGCCGCGCCTGCGTCGAGATGGCCAAGTCCGTGTTGGGCGACCTATCCAGCAGCCGGGTATTGGTGGTGGGAGCCGGTGAGGCTGGGGAACTAGCCGCTGAGGTCCTGAGTCTGTCGGGCGTAACCGACATCACCGTAACCAACCGGACGTTCCAACGGGCGGAAGAACTGGCCGCCAACCTTTCTGCCCGTGCCGTGCCATTTGACGGGATGCCAAAGGCACTGCAGGACACGGACATCGTCATCGGCTGCACTGGCTCTCCCGGATACGTGCTGCGAGCAGACCTGATCGGCAACACCATGGCGGCCCGCCCGGACCGGCCCCTCTTGCTCATCGACATCGCCGTCCCTCGAGACATCGACCCCGAAGCCGCCCAGGTAAAGAATGTCTTCTTGAACGATGTTGACGACCTGGAATCAGCAACCCGAGCTAGCCGCGAGAAGAAGGCCAGGGAAGCGGAATGGGCCGAGGAGTTAGCCACCGACGAAGCCCAGCAATTCCGACAATGGTGCCTGGACCTGGAGGCCTTGCCCACGGTTATCAAACTCCGCAACCGTGCCGACCAAGTCCGATCGTTCGAACTGAACAAGACCCTGCGCAAGCTGAACGGGAGGCTTGACGAAGAGGCACTGGAATCGCTGGACGCCATGACCAGGGCCATCGTCAACAAACTGCTCCATGACCCAACCATGTTCTTGAAAGAGCGCAAAGGCCCTGACGAACTGAAAGTCGCCAGGGAAATCTTCCGCCTGGGTGAAGACGGCCCAACCAGTCCGGATTAGCTCAGTATCCCCTTTTTCGGCTTTACCCCTGCCCACACATTGCGAAACGGGCTATAATAACATCCCGGTAATATCGGGATTGTTATGTCATTAGTTGAAAAATACGCGCTACTCCCAGACGAGATTGACCGCCGCAGCATTAAGGTGGTTGAAGCCAGTCTGCCTCTCTTGGACGGGCTCACGCCCGAAGAACGGTACGTGATTTGCCGCATCGTCCGCGCAGAAGGCGACCCAGAGATCGCTAAGACCGTGGGGTTCAGCCCCGGCGCGGTTGAGAAAGGCATCGCCGCCATCAAGGCTAAGGCCGCCGTAGTCACCGACGTGCGCATGGTGGAAGTCGGCATATCCAAGGCCCTGCTCAGCAAGTGCGGCATCACCACTCACTGTCAGATCGACACACTCAACACCGCCGAGCGGGCCAAGTCCGACGGCACCACCCGTTCCGTGGCCGCGATCCGGGAACTGACGCCCCATCTGAACGGCGCCATCGCCGTGGTCGGCAACGCCCCCACCGCCTTATTGGCCCTGTTGGACATGATTACATCAGGGGAGGTCTCGCCCTCGCTGGTCATCGGTATGCCGGTGGGCTTCATCGCCTGCGCCGAGTCCAAAGCTGAACTGGCAAAGGTCCACGTGCCCTACATCTCCATCTGGGAGCGGCGTGGCGGTAGTTCAGCGGCGGCGGCCACGGTTAATGCACTGCTGGGATTGGCGCTCCAAGAGGTTGCGCTTTGACCCAAGATAAAAACGGCAACGACCGCTGGGGAGTGGTCCTTTTGGGGCACGGTAGCCAGCGAGGCACCAGCAAAGCCGAATGCTCGTGTGCGTGGTTGCAGCCTAAGACGCCGTCCGGGAAACCGTCAAAAACTCCAGAATGGTGTCTGGACTGCCCCAGCACTCCCGACGGTCTGCGCCAAGCAGCCAACCGACTGCAAGGTATGCTTGAACTAGACCAATCTCAGATGGTGTTGTCCTGCCTGGAATTCATCGAACCCTTCCCACCGGAAGCGGTCAAGATGTTGGACGACCGGGGCATCCACAACGTGGTATTGGCGCCCTTCCTCCTGGGCAACGGCAAGCACGCCACCCTGGAGATGAACGAGATTCTTGAAGAAGTCCGGGGCCAATTGCCCGGCATCCAATTGCACCTGGCCGACGGCCTGGGCCTGGACCCCAATCTGGCGGATGTGGTGGTCCAGAGGGTCCGGGAATTGGAAGGCTCGACAGACTCACCTGCCGCCATCGAATCCGGGGCACGGGGCATTTTGCTGGTTAAGGCAGGCACCAAGACCGAATATGACGACTGCATTTGGCTGGAAGAATTGGGTCAGTTGGTCGAAGAACGATTGGGCGGCGGCTACGCCGTGGCGGTGGCCCAATCCCATTACGGCGACCCAACCATGGATGCCGCAGCCGCCAACCTAGCAGAATCCCGGGGCGTGTCATCCATCATGTGCGTCCCATACCTGTTCTTCCCAGGAATCATCCTCCAGCGAAATGTCATCGGCGGCATGGAGCAGATCCAAGAGCGGTATCCTAAAGTCGCTATGTCGGTTACCGCGCCATTGGGTGTGGGAGACAAGATTGTCGCCATCACTGCCGACCGGGTACGCCAGGTCTGGAATCAGGCGGTCAAATGAGCCCGGCCAATGCCGGGAACGGAACTCCCGAGAGCGATTACAGCCGGCCAACTGTCCGGGGCAAAGGCATGCGCACCGGTTACACCACCGGCGCCTGTGCCGCCGCCAGCTCTAAGGCGGCAGTCACGGCCCTGCTCACCGGAAACCCGATGGACAAGATCACCATCCATCTTCCCATCGGCCAGGATGTTGAGTTCATCCTGAACCGTTGCGAGTGGATAGACCGGACTCCCGGCAGCGAGAAAGTCCTCTGCTCCGTGATCAAGGACGGAGGCGACGACCCAGATGCGACCCACGGCGCCGAGATCAGCGCCACAATCTCTCTAGGTCCGGCCAGCGAAGAAGGCGTCATCATCAAAGGCGGCATCGGCGTCGGCACAGTGACCTTCCCCGGTACCGGAATCCCCGTGGGCGAGCCGGCGGTGACACGGGTACCAAGGCGGATGATCATCGAGTCGGCCCTGGAAGCCGCCAAAGAACACGGCCTAGGCTCCGGCAAGGGCATCATCGTGGAAATCTCAGTACCTACCGGCGAAGAGGTAGCCTTGAAGACCACCAACGCGCGCCTCGGAGTCATCGGCGGCATCTCAATACTTGGCAGCACCGGCGTGGTCCAACCCTACTCAACCGCCGCTTGGCGGGCCAGCGTGAACTTGGCAATAGATGTCGCCGGCACCAACAACCTTGATCACATGGTGTTGGCCACCGGTCTCCAGAGCGAGGGCTTCACCAAGAACCACCTAGACCTGCCGGACATGGCCTACGTCGGTGTGGGCATATTTAGCGGGGCCGCCCTCAAGCGCTGTGTTGCCCGGGGGATAGCTCGGGCCACTCACGTTGGTATGGTGGGCAAATTTTCCAAGATGGCCGAGGGTTATTTCGTAACACATGTGGCTGGCAACAAAGTGGACACCACCTTCCTAGCGAGTTTGGCCGGACAGTGCGGAGCGTCAAAAGCCCTACAAAAAGAGATGGAGGCAACCACGTCGGGCCGACACTTCGGAGAGATTGCTTTGGCCAACGGTCAACTCTCTCTGTTCAGCCTGATGAGCCAGATGGTCTGCGACGAGAGCCACAAGCTGCTGGGCGACGATGCAGCCAAGCTCATAGTAGATGCCATGTGCTACGATTTCGATGGCACCCTGCTGGGATACGGATCGACCTCTCCAGACGGCATCCCGCTGGCCTCGACGTCGGGAACGCCCAACAATGGTTAAGGACTCTCTGAACGTAGGCCGTTCCTTGGGTTTGCCTGACGGCGCCTTCGAGCAGAGACGGCCCAACAAGGGCCAGATCACCAAGCGGGAGGTGCGCGCGGTCAGCCTGTACTCCCTTGGCCTCCGACAAGACAGCGTGGTCTGGGACATCGGCGCGGGCACGGGGTCAATCTCGGTGGAAGCCGCACTGATCGCCCACAACGGCCAGGTTTACGCCGTGGAGCGTGACAACGATTCTCTGCCGTTATTGGAAGCCAACGTAGCCCAACTGGGATCGGAAAACATCCACATCGTTTCAGGGGAAGCCCCCGGTGCGCTGGAACCGTTGCCCAGTCCCGACTCGGTTTTCGTCGGCGGCAGCGGCGGCAACCTATCCGCAATATTGGAGTACGCCGTATCGCGTCTCAACCCGGATGGTAGTATCGTGGCGAATCTGGCGGTCTTGGAACGCACCCACGAAGCCTACGCACTGCTGAAGAAACTCGGCGTGAACGCCGAACTCACCCAGGTCACCTCAGCCCGCGGCAAAGAGATGCCTGACGGCGCTGTGCGGTTGGAATCTCTGAACCCCGTGTTCATCGTCTCCGGCAGGCGCGGAAACTAGGCGGCCGATATGACTCAAGATCCCACCAAATTTGGCTGCCTCTACGGCATCGGCGTTGGCCCAGGCGACCCGGAACTGATAACCCTGAAAGCGCTGAAGGCCCTCCAAACGGCTCCGGTCATCTGCGTACCGCAAGCAGCCAACCGACGTGACAGCTATGCCCTGACCATCGTCAAAGATTACGTAAAACCGGAGCAGGAAATACTGCGGGCACCCTTCCCCACCGACGATTCCGAAGGCGCAGCCCAGGTCTGGCGGGAAGCCTCGAAAATGGTGGCTGAGAAGTTGGAAAAAGGTCAGGACGTGGCATTCCTCACTGAGGGCGACCCCATGCTGTTCAGCACCTTTTCTTATGTGCTGGCAGGCCTCCAAGAATTGTGTCCGGAGGCACCCGTCATAATCATTCCCGGTGTATCGTCGGTGATGGCTGCCGCGGCAAGTTCGGGGGTTCCCCTGGTAACCCACGGGCAGCGTCTGGCCATCCTCCCGGCGGCCTACGGGTTGGACGACCTGTCCGAAGCCACATCGAATTTCGATACGGTAGTATTGATGAAAGTCAGCCCCAACATCGTGAAAACACTGTCTGACTTGGAAGGACTGGGGTTGACTGGGCAGAGCACCTACGTACGCCGGGCCAGTACCGATCACGAAAAGGTTATCCGCGACATCACAAAAATCACTGATGAGGATATGGACTACTTCTCCCTTCTGATCGTGAAGGGAAACCCAAAGGACCACACTAAATGACTGATACCAAAGGCAAGGTCTATATAGTCGGCGGGGGACCCGGAGACCCGGAACTGCTGACACTGAAAGCCAAGCGGATAATCGAGTCGGCCGACCTGGTGATCTTCGCCGACTCTCTGGTGCCTCCGGAGATCGTGGAATTCGCCAAAGAGAGTGCCCAGGTCATCGGCAGTAAAGAACTGAACCTGGACGAGATCATGGAACTCGAATTGACCGCCGTTCGCGAGGGCAAGACTGTCGCCAGAGTCCAAAGCGGCGACCCATCGATCTACGGGGCCATTCTGGAACAGATGCGCATCCTAGACAACGAAGGCGTCGATTTTGAGATCATCCCGGGTGTCAGCGCCGCCTTCGCCGCCGCTGCGGTGCTCCGGTCTGAATTAACGGTCCCGGAGAAATCCCAGACGGTAATCTTGACCCGCATGGAAGGCCGGGTCGCCATGCCCGAAGGCGAACAGCTAAAGGACCTGGCTGCCCACGGTTGCACGATGGTCATCTTCCTGAGCATCACCCGGATGACCAAGGTAGTACGCGAACTCACTTCCTCGGGCTACACCGAGCACACCCCAGTGGCGGTGGTCTATCGAGTGGGATGGCCCGATGAACTGGTTATTCGCGGCACGCTGAAAGACATCGCCGGCAAGGTACGGGCGGCCAAGATCACCCTGCAGGCGCTGATCATCGTGGGCGATGCCGTGGACCCCGGATTAGACGCCGCGGGCGCGGTCTCTCACCTGTATTCCTCGGATTACACGCATCGATACCGGAAGGGCTCGGGGACACAGGCCAGTGGCAACGGAAAGGAATAACGCCCCCAAAAAGACAGCAATCATCGCGCTAACCCGCAACGGGGCCAGGATGGCGCGGACGCTGGCGGGGTCGTTGGACCGCGATCACGCACTCTTTATCGACCGCCGATTTCGCAAAGATGACGATTCCGGCGAGGCCTTTGACCTGCCATTGTGGCCGGTTGTGAAACGGGCCTTCGCCGGGTATTCCAGCCTGGTCTTGTTCCTATCAGCCGGGGCCTCTATCCGGCTCTTGGCGCCACTGTTGGAAAGCAAACAGATAGACCCGGCAGTGGTCTGTGTCGATGACGCCGGTAGCTTCTGTGTCAGCCTTATCTCCGGACATGTGGGCGGGGCCGACCAGTTGGCCCAGGAAGTTGCCGTCTGTCTTGGGGCCAGAGCGGTTGTAACGTCGGCCTCCCATGCCTCGGGCACTCTGGCCGTGGACCTGTTGGGCAGGGAGTTCGGTTGGCGGCTTAAAGCTGATGCGACAACTATCACCCGCGCCAGCGCCGCAGTGATCAACAGCCAGCCCATCGGTATCTGGCAGGGGGCCGGAGAACCCGGTTGGTGGCCTGATGGAAAGCCACTGCCGGGGAACATCGCGGTCTACGCAACTTTGGAGGACCTGGCTGCCTCGGCCTGTGCCACGGCATTGATAATCAGCGATACAACCAGTGATCTTGAAACGCTGCTGGCGGACAAGATCACCGTCGTCTACCGGCCCCGGAGTTTGGTGATTGGCATGGGCTGCCGCAGAGGAGTGCCGGTCGAGGAACTAGAATCGCTGTTGGCAGAAGCCTTGCGGGAAAACGGACTGTCCGCAGAATGCCTGGCCGAAATCGCCACCGCCGAGATCAAGCGGGGCGAACCAGGGCTGGAACAACTGGCCGAACGTCATGGGGTGCCATTGTCCTTCCTGCAAGCCAATGAACTGAACGCAGTATTTGAGACAAATCCCGGCGCAATCACATCCAAGTCCGAGCGGGCTCACGGGCTGGTCGGTGTCTGGGGTGTGGCCGAGCCGGCGGCCCTGTTGACCGCCGGGGCTAGCCAATTACTCGTGAACCGGGAAAAGACGACGCGGGCTACGATTGCCATCGCCCGCAAAGATTTCACAGGAAACTCCTAAAAATAAGCGAGCACAATCCAATGACCAACCAACCGGGGAAAACCGGAAAGATATACCTGGTAGGCATCGGGCCTGGAGACGCCGAATACTTGGCTCCAGCCGCGAACAACGCCCTGGCCAAAAGCGATGTCATCATCGGATTCCGAGCCTATATAGAGCAGATCGACGGTCTGATCGCTGGGAAAGATGTAGTCTCTATGGAATTGGGTCAAGAGTTGGAACGCGCGGCCGCGGCAGTGGACTCGGCCTACGTGGGAAAGACCGTGGCCGTTGTGTCTTCCGGCGACGCCGGTATCTATGGCATGTCCGGCCCGGTTTTCCGGGTGCTCACTGACAGGGACTGGGACGGCCAAAGTCCGGAAGTGGTGACAGTGCCCGGCGTTTCGGCCATGCAGGCGGCGGCGGCAGTCCTAGGATCGCCTTTGATGCAGGACTTCTGCGCCATCAGTCTGAGCGACTTGCTCACCCCTTGGGAGAAGATTCGGGGACGTTTGCAGGCGGCCGGCCAGGGCGATTTCGTGGTGGCGCTCTATAACCCGCGCAGCCAACGGCGGCAAAGCCAGCTCTTGGAAGCCAGGGAGATACTGCTGAAACACAGGCCCGGGACCACCCCGGTCGGCATCGTCAGTGACGCTTTTCGTCCCGGCCAGCGGGTCAAGATCACCAGCCTTCAGGACCTGGAGAAAGACGCGAAATCGGTGGACATGGTGACCATCGTAATCATCGGCAACTCCACCACCTACCTCCACGGCGGAAAGGTGATTACTCCGAGAGGCTATGAAGAAAAGTCCAAGAAGATCTAGGTTTTTCCTCTCTGGAATCACTACATTGCGCCAGCGTTTCCCACACTTCAATGCTAATCAAATCGACTCCCTCACCCAATTCACACCTTTCTCACACTGTATTCCAAGGCGGCCCTGATAATCTGCATATGAATAAATGTAGCCCGAACTATATGCCGTGGCCTCGGATTCTCTTGGTTTTTTCAGTCCGGAGAATCGTGTCCTATCAGTCCTTCCCATGGGACCTAATCGGCGCCTCGCCTAAGGAAGGGACAACTTTCCTGGGTCGGAATATATTGATCGTCGGCGACGAACCAAACATCGTCCAGCCCCTGGCCTTCGTCTTCAATTGAAAAGGTTTTGACGCAGCAACGACGAGGGACGGGGTACAGTCAATGTCGATGATCCGCGACTCCAAACCCCACCTTTTGAGCCTGGATATCATGATGCCAAATAAAAACAGGTACGAGGTGTGTCAGGAGATAGAATCAGATCCTGAATTACAGGACATCCAAGTGGTGATGTTGTCTTCGATAAATAATGAAGAAAGCCGCCGCCATGCAATGTCACAGGGAGCGGACGATTACATCAACAAGCCCTTTAGCCTGATGCAGGTTGTGACTAGAGTCATAGAGCTCCTCGCCTAGCCTGGACCCCTCTACAACGGCTCCCACTCCACCGATCGCCCCGACCATCCCTATCTGTTCCCAGACGTTTCCTTTCATCAGCGTTGCTTACGTGCGCTAAAAACAGAGACCATGTACAATCCGTGCACCTGCAGCGGCAGGCACATATCAGGAGCGAAAACCCCAATGAAACGAAGCGAATCACGGATTCTTACGACCCACACCGGCAGCCTGCCCAGGTCGCCTGAACTACAGGAGATTCTACGCTCCAGGCTAGATCCTAAGGCAGGTGAAGCGCAGGAGTTTCGCACCCGCGTGGATGAGGGTGTGGCTGATGTGGTAGCCAAACAGGTGGCCATCGGGGTCGATGTCATCAATGACGGAGAACAGGGCCGCGTCCAATACGCCACCTACGTGAAGGACCGGTTGACCGGCTTCGACGGCGAGCAGTTGCTACGGGCCCGTCCGCGAAAAGACATGTTGGACTTCCCTGAATTTGCCGCCCAGAGCGGCGTTTCCTCATCGGCCACCATCCCCTGGCCGGCCTGCACCGGCCCCATCGAATGGAAAGACAAAGGCGCTGTGCAGCGGGACATCGAGCGGCTGAAGGCAGCCACCTCAGGCGTACAGTCCGAAGAGGTGTTCATGACCGCCGCATCACCGGGAGTGATCGCCAACTTCCTAGTCAACGAGTATTACCCGTCAAACGAAGCCTACCTGTACGCGCTGGCCGAAGTCATGAAAGATGACTACAAAGCCATAGTCGACTCCGGCCTGTTGCTCCAGATCGATTGTCCCGACCTTGCGATGACCAGGATCACCCAGTTCTCGGACCTGAGTGAGGAAGAGTTTATCAAAGTAGTCGAGATGCATGTAGAAGTCCTGCAATACGCCCTGGCCGGCCTGGCGCCCGACCGCATGCGGCTTCATCTTTGTTGGGGGAACACCGAAGGGCCACACCATTACGACGTGCCCTTGAGGGAGATCGTAAACGTTGTCTTGAAGGCGCCGCCCCAGGCAATTTCTTTCGAAGGCGCAAATCCACGCCACGCCCACGAGTGGAAAGTCTGGGAGGACGTGAAACTTCCCGATGGCAAGGTGATCATCCCCGGAGTCCTCGACACCACCACCAACTTCATCGAACACCCTGAGTTAGTCGCCGAGCGGATCGTCCGCTACGCCGGAGTGGTTGGCAAAGAGAACATGATGGTGGGCAGCGACTGCGGATTCGGGACATCGGCCTGGGGACGGCGGGTGGAGGCAAGGATCGCCTGGGCCAAACTGGAAGCTATGGTTGAGGGAGCGCGCTTAGCCAGCAAGGAACTTTGGTAGGGGTAGCAACCCCTACCCTGGCGCCAGGGGAAACAGAGTATCTCGGCTTCAGTCTTGCTGGGAAATTTTAAAACTAAAAGTCACGGTACGGGTGATGGTCCCGTCGGAGTCACGCTCGGAGCCGTACTCCTCCGCAGATAACCGAAGTTCCATGCCTAGGCCGCGCATGTCGTTAGCCAGGCCTTCCACCCTGCGGCGGACCTCGGCTATGTCTTGGTCAAGTTCTGATTGGTCGTTTGTCCCCATCGGTCAGTTGAACACCTAAAGAGGGCCCAGCGCTCCCATTTTCCAGCGCCGCACCCCAAGATTACAGGGCAGTATTTGGGGCCGTTAGTAGTAGACCGCGTTCCCGGTGCCGCCGCCGGCCATTATGACCTCTCCCGTCACGGCCCACGATTTGTCCGATGCCAGGTAGGCCGTCAGATAGCCGATCTCTGAAGCGTCGACCATCCGGTTGATGTGGTTGGTCCGGGGCGATCCATCAGCGAAATCGTGGGCCTCTGCGTCCGCGGGACTCATTCCCAATTCCTTTCCGCGGGCCTCCATCAAGCTGATTGTGCGCTCGGTGCGGGTCGTTCCGGGGTGGATACAGTTAACGGTGATGCCGAATTTGCCCACCTGGGTGGCCAGAGTCTTGGTCATGTGAACCAGCGATACGTTACGGGCGCCGCCGCTCAGGTTGCCTGCGTTCCGAGCATTGCCCCCGCTGATGTTGATAATCCGGCCCCAAGGCTGTTCTTTCAGGTATGGAAGCGCCGCCCTGGCGCAGCGAAGCGCGCCGACATACTTAACATCAAAGTCGCCCAGCAACTCCTCATCTACTACGGTGTCGATGGGGCCGACCGCTCCCGGAGAGCCGCCGGGCAACGAAGCGCTGTTGACCAGTATATCCAGGCCGCCCAATTGCTTGACCGCTTCGGCCATCATCCGGTCAACGTCTTCTCGGGAGGTCACATCAAGGACCATGGGAATGACCCGCCGGCCGGTGATGTCTTCGATCTCTTTAGCCGCCTCATCCAACGCGGACTTGGTCCGGGATGCGATGACCACATCCACGCCCTCTCGAGCCAACTCTAGGGCGATGGCTTTGCCGATACCACGGCTGCCGCCGCCCACAAATGCGCGCTTGTCCTTCAGTCCTAGGTCCATGTTGTGTCTCCTCAATATCCGTTGAATGGCCCCTGAATTTTCGCCTCCGTGCTGGGCGCATTCTACACAACGCCCGAATCTGCGGCAATCGGGCTGATGACTGTGCCTACGGCACTCGGGGCAACTCCCCTACCGATTGCACCACGGGAGAGCTACCACCTGGCCTCGCCTTAACCAGCGCCAGCACCGACAGCACCGGCAGGGCCATCATCACCAGCACGCCCAAGGTGTAGGTGCCGGTCAGGTCGTGGAAGATGGCCAAGGGCAGCGGTCCGATCGCCGATGCGCAGAAGTTGATGGTCATGGCCGACCCTTGGACCCGGCCTAGACCGTGGCGTCCGTAGTAATGGGCCCAGATGACACCCTGCACTATGTGGTGCGCACCTCCGGCAATTCCCATCACCAGTACGTAGACCACCGCCATGAATACGGAATCCACAGCCACCACCAGTACCAACGCGGCCAATAGCGACACCATGGAAAAGGCATAAAGGTACTTGGGTCCGATGCGGTCCACCACGAATCCGGCCAGCAGCGAACTGACGGCCGACGAACCGGAAAAAATCACGAACACTCCAGCGGCCAGGGTGGCGCTCAGCCCCTTCTCTTCGAAGATCGAGGTCTGGTGGAAGACTAGCGCGGTGGAGACCAGGCCCGGCGTGCCCAGCGACAACGCCAATAACCAGAAATCCATCGAGTTGAAGACCCCTCGGTTCCTCACTAAACCGGAAGCCGCCTGCCGCGTCTCGGAGACCGGAGGCTCGGATGAACCGTCTGGGTGCAGTCCCAGGTCTTCGGGGCGGTTTCTGACCACAAAGAGAGTCACTGGGATGATCAAGGCGATAGCTACCACCCCGATCACGCCATAGGCCTCCCGCCAGCCGAAGTTCACGATCAGGTACCTGGCAAAGGGAGGGAATATGGCGCTGGACATCACCGCTCCCAGGCCCATCATGGCGATGGCCTTTCCCCGCCGCGAGACGAACCACTGGTTCACCAGCAGGATGGAGTTGATGTTCAGCGACCCTTGCCCCAGCGCGCGCAGACTGGCGAACGCTATGTAGAACAGGACGATGTTGGTGGCGGTCGCCATGCCAAAACAGGCCACACCGAAGCCCAGACCCACAGCCACCAGCATCGTCCTAGGGCCATACAGGTCGGCCAACCGGCTCACGACGGCCACTAGGATAGCGCTCATGCCGGTGCTGGCCATGTACAACCCGGAGATACCGGGGCGCGACAGACCGGTGTCCTCGATTATGGAATCTATGAAGATCGAGAACACATAAGACTGGCCCGGTCCGCTGCTGAAGACCACCAGGCCCGCCGCGCCCACGATGAACCATCCGTAGAACATGCGTCGGCCTGGTTTAGCTGGATTCTCGGTAGGGGTTGCGATGGCTGGGTCCTTCGAATGCGGTCTGGCTCGGGCAACTCCTAATACTACGCCAGATGCCTTTCCCGTGTTCCCCGTTACGTCAACCTGGGATATAGTGTTTATGGCAAGAATACCGACGACAGATGGGAGACAAAATGCCCACCAAAAAAGGGACTGGACTGCTGATGGTCTGGTGCGACGTTCCCGAAGACCGGGAAGACGAGTTCAACCGCTGGTACAACGAAGAACACATCGCTGAGATCCTCACGGTTCCAGGCGTGCTTGATGCCGCCCGCTATGAGGCGGTGAAGGGTGGGCCTAAGCACTTGGCCTGCTACGAGTTGGAAAGCCCCGCAGCGGTCCTGGGTGACGGCTTTACCAAGCGTACCAAGTCCAAGTGGAGCGAGACCATGGGGCCGACGCTCATTGGCCAGAATTTCTTCAACCCGCTCTACCAGATGATCTTCCCAGACTCGGTCTCCGGTGAGATGGAGAACAGCTGCATGGCCCCGGCGTTACAGATCGGGCGCATGAACATCCCCGTCGAACGAACTGAGGAATGGAACCAGTGGTACAACTCGACCTTCGTGCCCAATTTCGAAAAGGTTCCTGGTTGCATCCGGGGCCGCAGATTCAAGGCTGTGCGGGGCGAAGACCCCTTGTATTCGGTGGTCTACGAATTTGAGAACGAGAACGTCTCTCAGACTCCAGAGTGGGAGGCCCAATTGGACGCTGACCCCAAGAACGCCGACATGCGCGCTCTGATCAGCCACGGCTCAGGCTCACCCAGCATCTTCAGAAAGACCTTCGAGCTTTAGGTTTTGCGACTGGCCCATACGGAGAGAAAAATGCCCAAACACATAATCAACGTGGGCGACGTCGAACTGACCTCGCTCAATGACAACCTGCCCATCAGGTCGCCGTTCGTAGCCTTTCCCCATACCACGATCGAGCAATGGAACGAATACCCGGAACTGATGGCAGACCACGAAAACGGCTACCACCGCTGGGGCTCGCTGGCCATCCGATCCTCTGGCAAGCTGATCTTAGTGGACACGGGAATGCAGGGCGAAGGTTGCTATCTCTTGGACGACATGAAAAGGAAAGGGATCGACCGCGAGGCGGTGGACATCGTGGTCTTCACCCACGTCCATCCCGACCACGTGGGCTGGAATTACACCGACGGAAAGCCCAACTTCCCCAACGCCAGGTTTCTGGTGCCTCAGAAAGATTGGGACTACTGGACCAAGCCTGAAAACATCAACACGGTTGAATACGTGGTACCTCAGGTCCTGCCACTCAAAGAGAACGGAGTGATGGACCTGATTGACGGCGAGTACGAGATAACGCCAGAACTTACCACCTACGCAACCCCGGGGCATACGCCCGGTCACACGTCTATCCGGGTGACTTCCAAAGGTGAGCACGCATTCATTCTGGGCGATGTGGCCCACAGCCCGATCCAAGCCCACTACACCGATTGGTGTCCCGAGTTCGACATAACCCCAGACATGGCTCGCTCGACCAGGCACGCCGTCATCGACATGCTGGAAGCCGAAGGGACATTAGTCTCGGCCGGCCACTTCCCCGACCCCGGCTTTGGCCGTTTCGTCCGGGGCGAAGAGCGCCGCTTTTGGCAGGGGCTCTAGCGCACATCCATGACTTCAGAGCGAATTAGCGACGACTCCCCGGCAGTCCTACTATTTCCTCAGTTCGAGTCTGAACTGTACGAGACGGCCGCCTCTGAGGTGGCCGGACTGAGCGAGGATCAACTGGATTTCGAATCCGACAAGTGGGGCTGGAGCGAGTGGAGCATCCGCCGCCACCTTAGCCACATGGCGTCAGGCAACTTCCGCTGGTTCTGGCAGCGATGGGGACTTCAAATGTTCCCAGACGGCGCCCCGCCAAACGCACCTAGCGATGAAGAGACCCGTTTGCTCACCCAGTCCAATTACGATCGGAGAATGGACGAGAACCTATACTGGGACATCGAAGTGATCCTGCAAAAACTTCACCAGGGGCTCGTCCTAGGACAGGCGATACTATCCCGAGAGACCGCCGGGTCCATGCAAAGCAAAGAGTTTGAGTTCTCCGACGATGGCAAGTGGCCCTGGTTCTACAAGATACATGGCGCCGGTCTGAGGCGTGACACTGAAGTGAATACTAGGATCTGGTTTTCTCTGGAGACCATCTTCCGCCACCGGTACTACGAGCACATCACCCACCTCTACAACATCCAGCGGATCAAGCTCGCCCAAGGCCTAGCGACCAAGTCAGAGGTCCCCATCGAAGGCTATATGGCGCTGGCCGGCTGGGACCTCAGCAAACCATAGGAGAACACGATGCCCAAAGCAAAGCTGGTCCGCTTCGACGGCGTGGAACATCAGAACAAACGGCCAGGGGTGGTCCTAACTAGCTTGGTTGACAGAGAGACTGGAGCAACGAAAATATCCAGTGGAGTGGCTGAATTCGCGGTGGGGGCCTCGGCCCCGACCCACTACCATAACGCCGAGGAATCGGTGATCGTCATCGAGGGCGAAGGCCTGATGGTCATCAACGGCGAGGAACACATCGTTAAACCCAACGACGCAGCCTTCATCTCGCCCGGCGCCCACCACAGCATCGCCAACCACGGCGACCAGCCCTTCAAGATTAGTTGGACCTACGCCAGCATCAATTGGTCGACCACGCCGGTGGAGTAAGCACAACCGCTAGAGACATCTAGAACGGAATTTCGAGGACTTAGTCCCGGTAGTTAACGAACTGGAGCGGCTGGGTGTTTTTCATGTCCTTAATGAAGGTGATGGTTGCTTGTAGGTCGTCCCGTTTCTTGGCCGTTATGCGGAGTTCGTTGCCCTGGATTGCAAGTTGGACCTTCATCTTGGCGGACTTTACTTCTTTGCTGATCTTACGGCCCAAGTCGCTGTCGATGCCCTGCTTGATGGACACCGTCTCCCGCAGGCTGCTGCCCGCTGCGTCCTGGGGTTTGCCGAAATCCAGCGCCCCCAGTTCCACCTTGCGCATCGCCAAGTACTTCTTTAGCAGTTCCTCAACCTGAGTCATCTTCATGCTATCGTCGGCCGTCAAAGTTAGCGTGTCGTCTGACCGTACGATGGCGCACTTGGTGTTGGCCAGGTCGAACCGCTGCTTAATCTCGCGCTCCACCCCGTTCAGGGCGTTGTCGACTTCCGCTATGTCGGTTCTGGAAACCACATCAAATGACGGCATGGGGAGATGCTCCTTGGGTTTTGTTGCTAACTAGCAAGAGTGCTTTCACCATGATACATGACGATTAGGTCTAGATATTTACCAAGCATTTCCCGGGCATACATGGTTCACCACTGAGGTCGCCGGTTTATAAGGTCTCGTTCGACACAGGTTTGACATCCTTCCCACAAGGTTAGAGAGTGGGTGACACCACCCTTGGACCAGCGCCTGTATAAATTTTATTAGCCAACCTTCTATTTTTCTCTAATTAGCCCATATCTTGCTGCCTTTCGATGATACGGGAGATCGACCTAGTCTTTACGAACCTATGTGATACATCGGCCTGCATTCACCATTCGTTATAATCACTCCAAGCATGCTTCGGATAATCAGATGACCTCCCAGCAGACGAGGAACTAGATATGATAGTTGTAACAGGAGCGGCAGGCAGGTTGGGCAGGAGAGTAGTTCGGCTTCTTCTCGATCAGGAAGTAGAGGTCCGTGCAACGGACCAAGTCCTGGCGGATGACCTTTCTACCGAATTTCAGCTTTGCGACATGCAAGATAGAAAATCAGTTGAAAGCCTGCTAAAAGGCGCCGAAGGCGTTATTCATATGGGTGCAATCCCAGGCCCGCTCCGAGCCGATGGACGCTTAATTTTCGATAATAACGTCAATAGTACGTTCAACATTATGATGGCAGCGGCGGAGAAAGGACTCCGTCGAGTCGTGTTTTCATCTAGTGCATTCGCCATGGGATGGGCTCACGACGGGGCGGCATTCGAACCCATATATTTACCGCTCGATGAGGATCATCCCATGATGCCGTTCGAGCCATACGGCCTATCTAAGCAGGTTGGAGAAGACATCGGGAAGATGATCGCTCGCAATTCCACGACTACGGTGGTCAGCCTACGGTTCACCAACGTAGTAACACCAGAAGATCAGAAAGACTTCCCCTGGCCTGCTCCGACTCCCGAAGACCCTCTGACATTGGTTATGTGGGCCTACGCTGACCCCCGAGACGTGGCCGAGGCGCATATACTTGCCCTCAGAGCCGACATAGAGGGGCATGAAGCGTTCATGATCGCGCAGCCGTCAAGTCGTTTTAACGAGCCTACACTCGACATCATTAAAAACAACTTTGGGGATCGTGTGGAGATCCGTGCCCAGCTTCAAGGTACCGCTAGTGTCATTAGTACTGAAAAAGCACAGCGAATGCTTGGCTGGAGACCTCGCTACGATTGGACATAGTTTAGACAGATTCGACTAGGATCAATTAACGCAATTTGGGAATCTATGTATCTGTACCTTTGACGTCCCAAAGCTTTACTCCTACATCTTCAAGGGTAGCTTCATTCCTCTACCCCCTGGGATGTGCGAATTTCGAGAGGGTACCTAACCAGTAAAGTGAAGAGTTTCCTACGGAGCAAAATTTCTGGATTAAGCTTATTTAACCCTAGTTACAATTTGGGAGCAGCTAGAATGAAAATCTTATAATCCAAACTCTATTCAATACTATATTCGCTGTATGCTTCGTGAAGGCGAGATATACCTTCCTTCAATTCTTCAACCTCAAACAGCGTGTAGGCAAGCCTGATTTGTCTGGAAAATTTCCCAGATTCCGAGAATGCGTTACCGGGTCTATAAGAAACACCTGCTTTCTCGGCTGAGATCAATAGGCGATCCGAATCGAACCCCTCGGGAAAGGTTAGCCAAAAATAATAGCCACCTGATGGGCGTGTATATTCGATTTCCTTCCCGAAATAAAGTTGTAGGGCTTGGTGCATCGCATCAGATCTAACTGAGTATTCTTCCCTGAGAACCGACACATGCGTATCAAGCAAACCTAGATCAATCACCTCTCTGATCAAAGCGGACGAGTAATGATTAAATCCTCCTCCACTAAAAGTAAGAGCGGCGTCTGAGAACCCTTTAATTATTTCGGGTGCAGCGTGAATCCAACCAGTCCTGAGTCCAGGAGCTAATATTTTTGAGAATGAACCGAAGGATATAACCCGGTTTCCCTCATCGAATGCGAGGAGCGGCCTCGGAGGTAACTCATCAAAGTAAATTAACTGGTACACCTCATCGGCAAGTATGTGGAAATCAAACTTATTTGCTAAAGATATTAGCTGGCCTCGTCTATCATTTGATAAACATAAGCCAGTTGGGTTCTGGAAAGCCGGGATAATATATAAGATGCTGGGTTTCAACCCATCCAATAGTAAGTTCTCTAATTCAGAAACTAGCATCCCTTGTGAGTCGGTAGGCACTCCTACTACGTTCAAACCACGGTCTCGGAAAATCTTTTCAATTACAAAATAAGTCGGTTCCTCTACCACTACTGTGGATCCTGCTGGAGCATAAAGAGTGCAAGCCAGATCGAGACCTTGGGAGGCACCGGCAGTGAGGAATAAATGGCGAGGGTCAACCGGTATACCGTATGCTGGTTGTCGAGACAAAAACCCTGACAAACTTTCTAAGAAAGGCCCAAAACCTTGAGTTGCACCATACTGAAGAGGTGTACTGTCATCTGAGGCCAACAATCTCTCAGATGCCATCCTGATGGCTTCAATGGGATGAAGGCGTGATGATGGATGTCCCCAACCCAAATCAATAACGCCATCTTTTATAGAAACTAGAAGTGAAGGCAGGTCAAATCTCATATTCCTCTGTGTAGTGTTTTACCGTTTGGGCCTTCAGGCCAGCGACTTGCAACGATAATCTGAAGCTCTGAACTAATTCCGTGTAACCATCTGCTTTAAACAACGAAACCCCTCCTATTTTGGAGGGGCAAAGGAAAATACTCAGGAATAGTTCAGGCTTAAAACTGGCTCCCCGAGTAGGATTCGAACCTACGACCTAGCGGTTAACAGCCGCCCGCTCTACCGCTGAGCTATCGGGGAACGGTAAAAAGACCGGGGTTGGAGCCGTGGTAGTTGCCCTGACGGATTGTAGCACCTGTAAATAATTCGCTCAAGACTGATTACGTCTGGGAAACTATTGTTACGCCACCACCATCTATCATTCATTCCAACAACTTCTCGGAGACCAGAATGAAGCGAATGATCCTAGCCGGAGTGTCAGCGATTTCTTTGCTGACGCTGCTCGCGGCGTGCGGCGGAAAGACCCAGCCCGGCGCTCCCGGACGACATCGCCGCCATCCTCACGCTCTTCGTCAACCGTCGTGTCGGCCTTAATGGACAAAAAGCCGCCTTAGATGGTGACGTCAATGTCCTCCGGCTTAACGACGGGCAGACTGGCGGTCGCGGTGAGCTTGTCGCCTCCACGGACGATGTCCAGCGGAATGGACCAGTCTCGCTGCTCATCGCTGTCTGAATAAGACGCGAACGCCCTGGGGAATCAGACCAAGCGCCGGTTGGCTAGACGATGCGCCCGGCTGATCTCAAACAATGGGTCCCAACGTATCAGTACCATTGTCTGTTTCCTCCTGAATTTAGGGGTTGAAACTATTCTTTTTGTCTCAATCCCAACTAACACCTTGTATTGGTAATAGCTGAGTCTATAACTATCAACTTACTACACAAACTCAATCAGTAATAATGTTTTTGGTATATTTGGTAAATTGACATTTGGGCTCAATTAATCTATAATCCCATTCAGATTAAAACTGGCGAAACGCTACTACTCGGTTCAACATATGGCTGATTATTACAAAACATTAGGCGTGGCCCGGGGTGCCTCGGAGAAAGATATCCGAAGCGCATTCCGAAAATTGGCCCGCAAGCATCACCCCGACGTGAACGACAACGACCCGGCCTCGGAAGAGAAGTTCAAAGAGATCAATGAGGCTTACAGCGTGCTGTCCGACGCCGATTCACGCCAAAAATACGACCGGTATGGTGACGACTGGGCGCATGCGGACCGGTTCCAGCGGCCCAGCGGAGGCGGCGGATTCTCCCATTTCAACATGGGGGGCGGGCGCGGAGGCGGGCGGCCGTTCAACCTAGATGACCTCTTTGGAGGGATGGGCGGCGGTTTCAACGTTAAACCACCGCCACCAGCCGAGTATAAGGTCCAGATAACGTTGGAAGAGGCGTTCAACGGCGCGGCCCGCCGCCTCCAGATGCAGGATGGCCGGCGCCTTGAGGCCAAAATCCCGCCCGGGGTCGACAACGGCTCCAAGGTCCATATATCTGCGGACCGGGACCGTGGCGGAGATTTCTTCCTGCTGATATCGGTGAAGAACCATGCCAAATTCAGGCGTCAAGGAAAGGACCTCTACGTTGAGGTTGAAGCGCCTTTGGACGACGCTGTCTTGGGCGGCGAGATGACCGTGCCAACCCTCACCGGGCGCCTGGCGCTGACTATCCCGAAAGGGACCCAAAACGGGCGACGGTTCCGGCTGGCCGGTCAAGGTATGCCGGTCTTGAACAATTCGGCCAATAACATTCGGAGCGATGTTGACCACCGCGGCGATCTGTTCGCCACGCTAAAGGTGAAGCTTCCCTCCGAGTTAACAGAAGAAGAGAAAGACCTGTTCCAAAGGTTGCGGGACGCGCGCCTGAGATTGGCGGAGTCGCCAGAGTCCGATGATGGACTTGACGAAGAACCTGATGAAATCGGGGACGATGGTGGGACGGGTGAGGAGTAGTTATGAGCACCGACAACCAATTTCCAAACGAACCGTGCTTCGTGATCAGCGTGGCCGCCCGTATCGTGGGTGTCCACGCACAAACCCTGCGCCATTACGAGCGCGTGGGCCTGATCTGGCCGTCCCGCACAGGGGGCCGACAGCGGCTCTATTCCATGGCCGACATCGAGCGCCTGCGACGCCTCAAGGCCTTAACCGAGGACATGGGACTGAACTTGGCTGGCGCCGAGGTAGCTCTTAAACTCATGAACCGCATCGAAGAGCTTGAGGGTGAAGTTAAACAATTGACTGAGGCCGTGAACATATTGCAAAGAACGAAACAGACGCCCGGCCAGCGTCAGGGACAGGGCGCGGTCAGCCGCCCCTAGGAGAAGTCATCATGGTATTAAGACCAGACCAATTCACAGAACAGGCCCAAGAGGTACTGCACAATTCCCAAGACCTGGTGCGACATTATGCCCACAGCCAATGGGACGTTGAGCATATCCTGCTGGCGCTTTTACAGTTGGAGAACGGCACACCCAGAGAGATCATGGTCCAGATCGGGGTGACGGTAGACGCTATCGCCGTCCAGTTGGACAGTGCTCTGGAGTCCACCCCCAAGGTGGCTGACAACACCACCCAGATCTATCCAACCCCTCGAGCGGCCAGGCTCTTGGAAGACGCCAAGAATGAAGCTGACCGGCTGAAGGATGACTACATCGGCGCCGAGCACCTGTTCATCGCTGCCGTCATGGAGTCCCAGGGAGATGCGGCCCAGATATTGAAGGAACACGGCATCGACCAGGAAAAGGTTTATCAGGCGCTGGTCGAGATCCGGGGCAACCACCGCGTGGACGACCCACGGGCCGAGAGCCGTTACCGTTCCTTGGACAAATACAGCATCGACCTGACCCAACTGGCCCGCCAAGGTAAACTGGACCCGGTTGTAGGCAGAGACGAAGAGATTCGCCAAGTTATGCAGACGCTGACCCGGCGGAAGAAGAATAACCCCGTGATCATTGGCGAGGCCGGCGTGGGCAAGACTGCCATCATCGAGGGCCTGGCCGCCCGTATCGTGGCTGGAGACGTAGCCGACTCCCTAAAGGGCCGCCGCGTGCTGGCCCTAGACATGGGCGCTTTGGTCGCCGGGTCCAAATTCAGGGGCGAGTTCGAAGAACGGCTCAAGTCCGTTGTGGACGAGGTTAAACAGGCCCACCGGGAGGTGATCCTGTTCCTGGACGAGATCCATACCATGGTTGGCGCCGGCGCCTCCGAAGGTGGCATTGACGCCAGCAACCTACTCAAACCCGCTTTAGCGCGGGGCGAACTGCAATGCATCGGCGCAACCACTCTGGACGAGTTCCGGAAATACATCGAGAAAGACACCGCGCTAGAGCGCCGTTTTCAACCGGTGATTCTTGAGGAGCCATCGGTGGAAGAAACGGTGGAGATCCTGCGGATCCTGCGGCCCCGTTATGAGGCCCATCACAAGGTGGATATCGACGACTCCGCTCTGATTGCCGCCGCCCGCCTCAGTAACCGCTACATCGCTGGGCGTCAGCTTCCCGACAAGGCGGTGGACCTCATCGACGAGGCGGCCAGCAGCCTGCGCATCGACGCGGAAAGCCTCCCAGCCGATGTCAAGAACATCGAAGAAAGGATCGAGCAATTGCTCGACCAAGAAGACGCTGCAGCGCAACGCACCGACTATGAGCGAGCTGCTGAGTTTCGGTTTGAACGGCTGCGTTTGGCCGAGGAATATGAAGTCGAGCGCGAACACCTCCAACGAGACCGCCGCACGGACATGGTGGTGAGTAAGTTGGACATAGCCGAGCTGGTCTCGAAATGGACCGGCATACCCACCGGACGCCTCTTGGAAGGCGAGGGTGAACGCCTGGTGCACATCGAAGAGAACCTGCATCAGCGGCTCATCGGCCAGGAAGAGGCGGTGGTGTCGGTGGCTGAGGCCATTCGCCGTTCGCGTTCCGGCTTGAGCGACCCGCGCCGTCCCATCGGCAGTTTTATCTTTCTGGGACCGACGGGCGTAGGCAAGACTGAGCTTGCTAAATCTTTAGCCCAGTTCATGTTCGCCGACGAGTCCAACATGGTACGCATCGACATGTCCGAATACATGGAGAAGCACTCCGTTTCGAGACTCATCGGCGCCCCTCCGGGCTACGTGGGCTACGAAGAGGGCGGACAACTCACCGAGGCGGTGCGCCGCCGGCCCTACCGGGTGGTACTCTTCGACGAGATCGAGAAAGCCCATCCCGATGTGTTCAACATCCTGCTCCAGGTCTTGGAGGACGGACGGTTGACTGACGGCCACGGCCGGACCGTTGATTTCAGGAACACAGTTATCATCATGACCAGCAACCTGGGGACCGCCGGAATGCAGAGAAAATCCTTTGGGTTCCGCACCAGTGATCAGGCCGGGGAGGACGAAGACCAGAAACTGCGAGAGTCGGTCAACGCTGCTCTGAAAGAGGCTTTCCGACCCGAATTCCTCAACCGAATCGACGAAACGATAATCTTCCATCCGCTGACCCAGGAGCAGATCATCCGGATTGTGGGCCTGATGATCAAGGACGTTCAAGGCCGCCTGGAAGAGCGGGGCATCACCTTTGAACTGACCGCCGACGCAAACCTCTGGCTGGGCCGAGAAGGGTATGACCCGGTCTACGGAGCGCGCCCACTGCGCAGGGCGGTGACCCGTTTCCTAGAGAACCCAATGTCCAAGGGAATCTTGTCCGGCGGATTCCTTTCGGGCGACCATGTCCTCGTGGATGCGGCGGTTGAGGGGCTGACGTTGACCAAGGTGGCTGCTCCCAAGGCGGAAGCCTCGGAAAGCGAGACGCCGGAAGTAGTGACATCTGCAAGCTAAGTAACGAACCCAAGAGTTTCTGATGCACTACATCCGCCAGGTCAACTGGAAAAACCCAGAGACCCTGGTCCGGCTGGGCATCCTCATCGTCGTCATATCCGCGGTCGTGGCCGCGCTGCTGCTCCGCAACAATTTTGGCGCAAGCGAGGTTGGCTACGGAGCCGTAGCTCTTAGCGCCCTGGTTGCCAGCGCGGGACTGGTGATCCCGGTGCCGGCCCTGGCGACCGCTTGCGCCACCTCCAGCTTCCTTGACCCTTTTTGGGTGGGCATCATCGCCGGGACTGCCGAATCGGCCGGAGAACTGAGCGGTTACTACCTGGGTTACACCGGCCGCGACGTGCTGGCCCGAAACCGAGTCTACCAACGGTTGGAGCACTGGATGCGCCGCCGGGGCTGGTTGCTGCTTTTCTTGGTGTCCCTGGTACCCAACCCAATCTTCGACGTGGTCGGCATTGCAGCCGGGGCCCTGCGCTACCCAGTCTGGGGGTTCCTGGCCGTTGTGTGGGTTGGAAAGCTCTTTAAGTTCCTAGTCTTCGCCTACGCTTGCCAGGCGGGGACAGATTGGCTGACTGGTATATTTGGGGTTTAGTCGTTATTCACGAAAAAGGTGGTTTTAGGCACGAAACGTGGCGAGAATCGGCATAGGAGTGTATTCTAACCTCGGCTCCCGCCTCGTTCTGCCGTCCCTGCCAGTTCGCCTTCCGGAAGAATCCACTTGATTCCTCCACCCGTCGGGAACTCCGCCAACACGACCTGTCTTCAGCGGTCTTTGATTATTGGAGGAACATCTTGATTCGCCCATTAGATGGAAAAAGTCCCCGCATTCACCCGTCCGCTTTCGTCAGCGAAGCAGCCTATATCGTTGGCGACGTGGTCATTGGTGAAGGCACCAGTATCTGGCCCGGAGCAGTTATTCGTGCCGACTACGGCGATATCATCATAGGCAAGAACTGCTCCATCCAGGACAATGCGGTTCTGCACACCGACGACCACTTGGAACTGGGCAACAACGTACTGATGACCCACGGAGCGGTGGTCCACGGCGGCAAGGTTGGCAGCAACGTCCTGATCGGCGTTAACGCCGTCCTCCTGGAAGACACCGATGTCGGCGACAACGTATTCATCGGCGCCGGCGCCATCGTTCGGGGTAAAGTTCCCGACAACTCTTTAGTCATCGGCGTCCCCGGCCAGATACGGCCCCTCTCCGAGAAACAGGCCGAGCGATTGAAAGACCCCACTGCCCGGTACATTAAGAACGGCAAACGCTTCAATGAACAGGGCCTCGGCTTAGATTTCAAAGAATTCGAGTCGGGAAGCTAGGGCATGATTACCGAACCGAAGGTGGCTTCTCTACCCCTAGAGGGCATCAGGGTCATGGATGTCACGCACATCGTGGCCGGACCTTTCTGCTCGATGATCCTGGCGGACATGGGTGCCGAAGTCATAAAGATTGAGCGCCCTGGAGTCGGTGAGCGAGGCCGTGGCAACGGCCCCTTCATCCATAACGACGCTGGCGAAAGTATCAGCGCCCGCTACCTTGGCCTGAATCGCAACAAAAAAAGCGTGGCCCTAGATCTCCGCGACCCCCGCTGCAAAGCGGCTTTCGAGCGGATGGTCAAAGAGTCCGACATCCTATTGGACAATTGGGGCCCGGGCGCCCTGCGGCGTCTCGGCCTGAGCTACGACGTATTGAAACAACTCAACCCCGCCTTGATCTACACCAGTCTCACCGGCTACGGAGACCCAGAGGGACCGGCGCCGGGGCCTTACTCCAATTGGCCGGCCAACAACCCGTGCGTCCAGGGGATGGGAGGCTGGATGGCCGTTACCGGAGAACCAGGCGGCGGGCCGCAGATGGTCGGCGACAACATCGGGGACTCGGTCCCGGGAGTTTGGACCGCTCTGGGCATCATGATGGCCTTGGAAAAACGCCACCACACCGGAGAAGGCGCGTTCGTTGATATGTCCATGTACGACTGCATGGCGGCCCACACCACCAGCACCATGCCCTTTTACCAGGCCACCGGAACTCCAGCAGGCCGGGAGCGGGGCAACATGCTGAGCGCCCAACTGGCCTTGAGGGCCAAAGACGGCTGGGTGGTGCTCGCCGGTGCCGGCGGGCCGGAGAAATGGAAGGACCTTTGGCGGCTCATGGACCGGGAAGACCTGATCGGTGACGAGCGGTACCTAGGCGTGGGTGTCAGCGGCGATTTCTATTTGAACAGCTTTGTCCCGGCCCTAGAAGGCTGGACGATGCAGCGCACCAAGGCCGAGGTAACAAGCCAATTGATCGACATAGGCTATTCCATGGGTATCGTGCAGGACACGGCCGACTTGGACAAATGCACCCACCTGGAAGCCCGAGGCATGTTCGTCAACGGCGGCGATAACCTGGGTGGCATTTTCCGGACGGTCAACACGCCCATAAAGTTTGCGGATGGGGCGGAAACGCCCAACATAGCGCCGCCTCTCCTGGGCGCCAACAACGAAGAGATACTCTGCTCGATCGGCGGCGTCAGCCGGGAAGAACTTGATTTGATGCAGTCAGACGGTGTTATTTGACGTGACTGGCTTGGGGGGCTTTTGAAAATTGCGGTGATGGGCGCTGGCGGCATCGGAGGGTGTTACGGCGGGCTGTTGGCCCAGGCCGGAAATGACGTCACCCTGATTGCTAGGGGCGCTCACTTAGCGGCGATAAAAGAAAAAGGGCTCCAATTGATTCAGCCGGAAGGTGACTTCACTGTGGCGGTTGCCGCCACCGACGACCCTTCTCAAGTTGGCCCTGTGGAGCTGGTCATCTTTTCCGTGAAAGCCCACCAAAATTCTATAGCAGTCCCGCTCATCGAGCCGCTGATCGGGGAAGACACCACGATACTCACGATACAGAACGGTGTGGAGAGCGCCGATGAGCTAGGGCAAGATTACGGCGCGGAGCGGGTGCTGCCCGGATCTGCTTATCTGTTAAGCAATATCACTTCACCCGGCGTGATTAAACAACTATCCCTAGTGCCACGAGTCGCATTCGGAGAGTCGAACGGCGACCGGAGCCAACGGGCCGTCGCAATCCGAGATAGCTTCTGCGAGGCAAACATCGAGGCTGAACTTTCGGACGACATCTCCAAGGCCCTCTGGTCAAAGCTGCTGTACAACTCACCGGCAAACGCAATGGCCAGCGCGGCCCGGCTAAGCCCTAGGGACCTTATAGAGTATCCTCATGGTGCCGCGATGTTTAGGTCGGCCATCCAGGAAGTGGCCAACGTTGGAACGGCCTACGGGATTTCTTTCGGGCAAGACGATGTCCAGCGAGCAATGGACTTGATAACCGCACGACCGATGGGAGCGCGCGGTTCGATGCAGGCCGACTTGGAGGCCGGGCGGCCTCTGGAACTGGAAGCAATCGTGGGTTCGGTGCGCCGGATCGGCCGCAAAGTGAATGCGCCGACCCCAGTATTCGACATGCTTTACACCCTTTTGCTACCGCACATAGACGGTTCGCCAGAGAGCCGCTAGACATGTGCAAGTGGGTGAGGGAAACAAGAAAGGCGGCTTGGGGGGCCAATGCGAATAGCAATCATGGGCGCCGGCGGCGTTGGGGGATGCCTTGGCGGACTACTGGGCAAAGCAGGTAACGACGTTTGGCTCATTGTCCGTGGCGAGCACCTGGAAGCCATCCGCGCCAATGGACTCAAACTGGTCCGGCCCGACACTGAATTTGTGGTCCAGGTGAACGCCACCGACAACCCCGCAGAGGTCGGACCGGTTGACCTCGTCCTGTTCACCGTTAAGACCTATCAAAACCGGCATGTCATCACAACTCTCAAACCCTTGATGGGCCATGAGACCTCGGTCATCACCCTGCAGAACGGGGTGGAAAGCCACGAGCAACTGGGCGCGGTCCTGGGCCCCAGTAATATCCTTCCGGGAGCTTACTGGGCGTCTTCACATATACTTTCACCGGGGGTGATCGGCGAGGATGTGCCAGCCCAGATCTCCTTCGGGGAGATTGACGACACCGACAGTCTTCGCTCTCCGGATATTCGGAAGGTATTCCGGGATGCGGGAATCAAAACTGAGATCTCCCTTGATCCTTTGCAGGTGCTCTGGGAGAAATTTATCGTCCTCAGCGCATTGGCGGGAATCACCAGCGCCGCTCAGACCAGGCCCAAAGAACTCCTCAAATACCCTGATGCGCGCGCAATGTTCTGCAACGCCATGGAAGAGTCACTGGCCGTAGGTCTCGCCAAGGGTATAAATCTACCCGACAACCTGGTTCAAGACTCCTTGAAGTACATTGAAAGCCTGCCCGATTTCCAGAATTCCATGCACGGCGACTACGAGGCTGGGCGGGCCACCGAGCTGGAAGCCTTGTCCGGCGCGGTGATCAGGCTGGGCAAGCAGATTGGAGTAAAAACTCCAGTCCACGAATTCCTCTACTCGGTGCTGCTGCCCCATAAAGACGGTTTCCCCACAGTAGATTAACCGGGCCATGCGCATAGCCGTGTCGGGCGCTGCTCTCTGAGCGCCACCCAATAAAGACAGCAAACCCCGGCAGGATATTCTCTAAATCCCTTGGCTAAGAGGGCTGACTAATTCCATACAGGACGATATCAGCCTATAATGGTGCCCAGTACAATCGATTTCGGAGTGACCTTCAACTTTGTTTCAAGCGCCTAGGGGCACGGCGGACCACCTCCCCGAAGAACAGAAATACTGGCGGTATATCGAGTCCACGGCCATGGAGGTTGCCGCCCGGTTCGGCTATGGCCGAATCGACACGCCCGCGTTTGAGGATTCCAACCTATTCATACGTTCGGTTGGAGAAGGCACCGACATTGTCGAGAAGGAGATGTATACCTTCGACGACCGCGGCGGTGACAGCATCACGTTGCGGCCCGAGGGGACTGCGCCGGTGTGCCGGGCCTACCTGGAACACGGGATGCACAACCTACCCCAACCGGTGAGGATGTACTACTTCTGCCCGGTTTTCCGCTACGAACGCCCCCAGGCCGGCCGCTTCCGCCAGCACCACCAGTTCGGCGTTGAGGTGCTGGGCGATGCAGACCCGTCGGTGGATGCCGAGGTGATTGAAGTTGCCTGGGACCTGATGACCAGCTTGGGCCTCAACGAGATCAACCTGTTAATCAACAGTGTCGGCGACCCCGAATGCCGTCCGCCGTACGTTGCCAAATTGAAGGAATACTATTCCGGTCACTATGAAAAGCTGTGCCCAGATTGCAAGGAACGCTTGGAGCGGAACCCGCTTCGCCTACTGGACTGCAAGGTTGAGACCTGCCAAGCCCTGGGCAACGACGCGCCCCAGTCGGCCGAGAACCTTTGCGACGACTGCAGGGCCCACTGGAAGAAGCTACTGAGCTACCTGGACAGCATGCAGTTGCCCTACCGGGTCGACCACCGACTGGTGCGGGGTCTGGACTACTACACCCGCACGGTGTTTGAAGTGCAGCCGGTTGACGGCGGCGGACAGTCGACTATCTGCGGCGGCGGGCGGTACGACGGACTGATCACTGAACTTGGCGGTCGTGGAACTCCGGGCATCGGGTTCGCCACTGGCATGGAACGGTTGACCCTGAACCTGAAACGCAGCGAGGTTCCAGTCCCAGATGAACCTTCGCCGCGTTACCTGGTGGCAAACGTGGGTGATGACGCCCGCATCGCGGCACTAGACCTGTCGGTGCGCCTACACCGCGCCGGAGTTGGCGCAATCCTAAGCAGCGGTTCCCGGGGGCTTAGAGGCCAGATGCGCCAGGCCAACGCCTTAAAAATTCCCTTTACACTGATCTTAGGCGACGATGAGATCGAAAAGGGCGAAGTTGTCGTCAGAAACATGGAATCGTCGGAGCAGGAAAGCAGGCCGCTGGCCGAGTTTATCGAAGAATTGACCAAGTCACACCGTAACGGCGCCTAGGGCAAAACGATCGAGTGGCTTTATGTCAGATCGACAGGCTTGGACCAATCAGATTAATCAGGTGCGGATGTTGGGATGACTGGTATGAAACGGCTGGCCGTGGTTATGGTTCCCCTGATGCTGTTCGCTTTGGCCTGCGGCGATGCGGCTTCAACTCAAACCCCGTTGCCCCAAAAAGTGGCAGCCACTGTCCCAGCCATTGCCACTGAAACCCAGCAGACCTCCAGTCCGCCATACACCGGCGGTCCGGATATCGAAGCCACGATCGTAGCGCGCGTCCAGGCCACCGTCCGGGCGTTGCTCAACGCCACGCCCATACCCTCGCCGACGCCTACCCAAGCTGCCCCCATACCGACTCCGGATCCAACCAGCTTCACAACCCAGACCGGCGGCTCGTTCAACACCGCCCAACCGCCCACCGTCACCCCACAACCGCAGACGCCGCCCACCGCCACACCCGGTCCGACCGAATCCCCAGGCCAGAGCGTCGGTTGCAACGTTGCCGGAGAGGGACTAAAAATATCCGCTTGGATTAACGGCACGCTGGTAGCATCGACCCTGGTGAAGTCGGGCCGCTATCTGCTATTGGTCGAGCAATCTACGGGGGATTCATTCACCGGCCAGACCATCACATTCACAGTGGGGAATTCCCTCGCCGACCAGATTACCACCTGGTTGGCGGGGGAAGGCACTGAGTTGGACCTTACAGCGCAAGGCATCGGGCAGAGCCGGCTGGTCCCCACCGATTTTGACTTGGTGTCCTCAAAAGGCGGCCCGCTCGCCCAACTGCTGTGGCCACATGTGATTGTAGGCAGCGTTTTCGTCGGAAACTGCTAATACCCCCTCCCGAGCCCGTTGCTGATGAGTTTCTCCGGGATGACATTTCGCCGTTGACCCTTTCGATGAAAAGTTAGAACATATGTCCGCAATACATTCCCAGCGGCGTCTCGCAGCAGCTTGATTTTGGGCTGGACGACCGTTGGCAACCGGAGGAGGGCGTATACCATGAAAATCTTTTACCGGGGATACCTCATAGATGAAGAGATTCGTTCCATCAGTTATTCGGTGTACGGCCGGCGCCCGGAGCGGCATGAATTGACCACCAGAAGCACGTCCCGCGAAGCCATGGAGTGGATCGACGGCAATGTGAAGCGGGAGGCGACCCTAGGAGCGACCAGGACACTACAAACCGCCACACGCTGAAACGGCTATCCAGTCACAAATCTACTTAAAAATCCACTTGAAAGACTACCGGGTTGCCTAGAGGCCTCTTTGGCGGGAGAATGTGCAGATGCGGATGATTCGAGAGGGCTTGTTTGATGGCAACCCAGCCACACGATGATGGACCCGCCAATGGCGGGTCCATCTCATTCTCCAGAGTCGTTGACCTTAGTTGGCCGGTCCATTCCGGCATTCCCCAGTGGCCTGGGGACCCTGGCGTGGAGTTCAAGACCATAGCCGAGATCGAGCGAGACAACTACTTCCTGCGGCGCTTCGCCATGAGCGAGCACTCCGGCACCCATCTCAGCGCCCCGTCAGGGTTCCTAGACGGCGCACCGGGGCACGAAGCCTTCTCCCCCAATGACCTAGTCAGACCGGCGATCGTGATCGACATCTCGACACAGGCCGAAAGCCACCCGGATTACGCCCTGACGATGAATGACGTCTTGGATTGGGAATCGGACCACGGCCCGGTCCCCCATGGTTGCCTGGCGTTGCTCCGCACCGGATGGCAGGATAGGTGGAGCAACCCGATGGAGTACCTGGGCGGCGCCAGCGGAGACCAGCTTCACTTTCCCGGTTTCGGGTTGGACGCGGCCAAAGTTTTGTTGGAAGGCCGGAATGCCGGCGGGCTGGGCACCGACACTGCCGGGGCCGAGCCAGGGAACGATACGGGGTTTTCCGTTAGCCGGATGGCCTTGGAAAAGCGCCTAATCGTGTTGGAGAACCTGACCAATCTTGACCTGCTACCCCCAACCGGAGCTCTGCTGATTATCGGTCTGCTTCGGCTGGAAGGCAGCAGCGGCGGACCGGCATCGGTGACCGCCCTTGTTCCCTAGTAACGACTAAAGCGTGGCAATTCCAGCTTTGGCGCAGTCCTCGTCTTCCTGGCTGGTGCCGCCGCCCACGCCGACCGCTCCGTCAACCGCTCCGTTGCGGATAACCGGCATTCCACCTTGGCTGGGGATGCCATGGCCGCCCTCTGCGCCGAGGATTCCCTTGATTATCGGTGATTCGGCCCGCTCTTGGAGCTCGCCGCTGGAGCGGCCAAAAGCCGCCGATGCGATGGCCTTGCCCTGAGAGCCGTAAGCCCCACCCCAGATCGCGCCGTCCATGCGGTTGAAGGCCAAGAGCCGGCCGCCGGCGTCGCACACTGCGACATTGATCCTGATGTTCAGTTCCTTGGCTTTGGCGATGGCGCCTGCCACCATAGTGTTTGCTTCGTCCAGTGTTATGGCCATGATTCCCTCCGTGAAAAAAGTAGGCACATTCTAGCGCAGGCGGACAGCCACGCCAATGGGTAGGAGAATCCTGGCCCGTCCAGGCACGGTGTTATACTGCTAGAACGACCTTAGAGCCGTTGGAGAACCAATCCCACTGTGCTGACCAAACGAATAATCCCGTGCCTCGACGTGGATGCCGGACGGGTGGTGAAGGGTGTTAGTTTCGTTGAACTCCGAGATGCCGGAGACCCGGCGGAGTTGGCCGCCTTTTACGACCAGGAAGGCGGCGACGAATTGGTCTTCTTGGACATCACCGCTAGTTCCGATTCCAGGGACACAATGGTGGATGTGGTGCAGAGGGTCTCGGAGCAGGTGTTCATACCCCTCACGGTTGGCGGCGGGATACGCTCCGTCGAAGACGTGCGGCGGATGCTGAAAGCCGGTGCGGACAAGGTCGGCATGAACACTGCCGCTGTCAACAATCCCGAGTTGGTCAAAGAGGGCGCGGCCGCTTTCGGAAATCAGTGCATCGTGGTGGCCATCGACGCCAAACGGGTCTCTTCAGCCAAGGGAGAACCAGCTCCGGATGCGGCCGACCTTGCCCTCGACGATGAATCGAAGTGGCAGGTCTACACTCGCGGCGGCCGCACTCCCACAGGATTGGACGCGGTAAAATGGGCTGCCAGGGTGGTCGAACTGGGTGCTGGGGAGATACTGCTCACTAGCATGGATGAAGACGGCCAATTGTCGGGGTACGATCTGGTCCTGACCCGCGCTATTTCCGATGAGGTGCCCGTGCCGGTCATTGCCAGCGGCGGGGCTGGGGTATTGGACCATCTCTACCAGGCCCTGGACCAGGGTAAGGCCGATGCAGTCCTGGCTGCCAGCATCTTCCACTTCGGCACATTCACCATCGACCAGGCCAAGGAATACCTGCATAGTAAAGGTATCCCAGTCCGCCCCAAATATCAGGGGCCGGTCTAACAAAAATCTAGGTAACAAATAATCATGCCACGCATCACCACCGTAATCTTCGACATGTATGAAACGCTAGTCCAGAACCCCTATGGAACCGGCAAATCCAGCTTTGCCAAGACCATCGAGCTACAGGGTCTCGATACCACCGTTGATGAGTTGTGGGACAACTGGCTGCCTGCCGAGAAAGAGTTCAATAGGACGAGGGTGGACCCAGCGTTGCCATTTCAAAGCTATTTCAACGCCTGGAAGGGCGGTTTCGAACTTTCTTTTTCGACCCTTAACTTGGACGGCGACGCCCAAGCCGCAACCGAGCAATTCTTCCGGGACGTGTCCCAGCGGGGGCCCTACCCCGAAACCGACGACGCGGTGGCCGAGGTCCAGAAGCGGTGGCGGACAGCGATCTTGTCCAACGCCGACGACGGTTTCTTGCTGCCCAACTTGGAACTTTTGGAGGTGGGGTTCGATACCGTCCTCTCTTCTGAACAAGCCCAGATTTACAAGCCCAGACTGGAATTGTTTCAACTAATGTTGGAGCAGTTGGGCGTGACTCCCGAGGAAACTGTGTATGTGGGAGACCGCCAGTTGGAGGACGTAAAAGGTCCGAGCGAGGCCGGTATGCATCCAGTCTTGATCAACCGGAACAAACGGCCGTTGGACCCGGACCTGCCGACGCCGCCCGATCAGATATCAAGCCTATTTGAATTGCCCAAACTTTTGGACAACGGCTTGAGCTCATAGCCCAACGGGACCATTCCACCCAATCAACGCCCAATCGATAGAAAGGCCGATCATGAAAATTAAACTCAACGAACAGGGCCTGCTGCCCGCCATTGCCCAAGATGCCAACACCGGCGAAGTCTTGATGATGGGCTACATGAACCCGGGTTCATTGAAACGCACGGTGGAAGGCGTCCAAGTCTGGTTCTACAGCCGAAGCCGGGAAGATCTGTGGCACAAAGGCGAGATGTCCGGTAATTACCTAAACCTCAAGGAGGCTTACCTAGACTGCGACGCCGACACGATCCTGTTGAAGGTCGATCCAGATGGCCCGGCGTGCCATACAGGCCAAGTCTCTTGCTTCTTCAACCAGCTAGAGGGCCTGCCCGAAGAATACGAGATGACCGAGTCTGGCCCCAGCGTATTGGGCGAGTTGTTCGCCTTGATCAAAGACCGCCAGCAGGAGATGCCCGAGGGCAGCTACACCACCTCATTGTTTAAGGAGGGTGTGGCTCGCATCGCCCAGAAAGTCGTGGAAGAGGCCGGAGAAACCGCCATCGCCGCGGCCATCAACGACGCCGAGAGCCTGCCAGGGGAGGTTGCCGACCTGCTCTACCACACCCTCGTGCTACTGGCCGCCACCAGCGTCCAACCAGAAGCCGTCTACAAGAAGCTGAGAGAGCGGCGGAAGTAACTTGTAGACTGGCCGACTAAACCGCGGCGGTTGCCGTGTCCATCTCGCAAGCGTAGCTGATGAATTCATGGGGCCTGGCGATCTGCAAGGTCCATTTGACCAGCGCGTCTAGATGGCTGCCCAGTAATTCCCTGATATTCTCGCCGATCAGATTGACATCTGAATCAAATTGTTGGGCCGCAAACGCCAGGACCTGCAAACCCGTCTTCACCATGACTAAAGCCCCGGTCTCGCCCAGAGTCTCGTGTAACTGCATCTGGGCGCGGGCGGTCCCGGCCCGACCTCCGGCTCCGATTATGGTCGCCGGTTTGCGCATCAGTGTCATGTTTTTATGCCAAAAACGCGACTATACGGTTCTTACAAAAAAACGAAGATGATGAAGCCAGGGATAAAGGTATGGTTGGGCTAGAACCCCGCAGGCAGCTTATCTCCGGCGTTGAAGATCTGCCATTCCGTGCCCTCGTACACAGTTACCCGGCCGAATCCAATAACCCGCCAGTCTCCAGGCACTCCCAGGCAGCCGGTGCGGGCGTCGATTCCCAGAAATGTCAGACCGCTGGGCGCCGAGTCTTGAATCTCTTTGGAGGTTTCAGCTTGGTCTCGCCGCTCATGGTGAGGCAAGACTGCAACGCCGGGGACCACGCCCAGCGCTTCGACCCATCCGCCGGCCCTTGGACGGCGCATCATAGACCCCATGACCATCGCCCCTGCGCTGGATCCGGCGAGAATCGCCCCGTTTTCCTGAGAGGCCAAAATAGCCTTCAGAAACGGGGAACCATTGACAGTTTCCAGCAGGTGTTCGGGACTGCCGCCGGTGAAGTAGATCACATCAGCCAAAGTGGCCGGCGCGAAGAAATCAGGGTCTTCGGCATGGCTCCGCTCCAGAAGCATCAGTTGACTGGAATCGCCACCTAGGGCGCTAAAATGGGTTGCGCCGTCATTGGCGGCCTTTCCCGGCCCGGTGACCGCGGCGGTAGGAATAACCACGACTTTGGCCGGATCGTGGCCCGAAGCCTGCATGATCTCTCGGTCCATACCTTCACAACCGGGCCTGAATTCATCGCCGCCGACCAAAGCAATCTGTCCGGGCATATCTCCCCCATCAATCGAATTTTCTAATCAATACTCTACGGGCCGGTCTAGACCAGGTGGTCAATAAGGACCGCCGCAAGGCCAAGGAACAACACAAAGCCGATAACGTCGGTGAAGGTGGTAACGAAGGCCGCCGATGATACCGCCGGGTCCATCTTGAGGTGGCGCGGCAAGAGCGGCACCCGCGCCCCAAACATACCGGCCACCAGCATATTCCCCAACATCGCAAATCCTAACACCAATCCAAGCGTGAAATTTCCCTTCCAAAGATACGCCACAAACCCGACCACGATTCCCAAGGCCACCCCATGGATCAGCCCTAGGGCCAGCTCGCAGGACAAAAGCCGAAGTCCCGACCGGCGGGGAACCTCTCCCAAAGCCATGCTGCGGACCACCAAAGTCACCGCCTGGGTGCCGCCGATCCCGCCTTGGCTGGCGACCACCGGCAGAAAGACCTCCAGGGCCATCACCTTCGTTATCGTGTCCTCAAAGGGGCTGACCATCACAGCGGCCAAGAAAGCCGTGGCCAGATTTATGTAAACCCGAGGCAGCCTTCTGCGCAGGGAGTTGGTCAGGGGTCCGGCGATCCTTTCGCCGCCTACGCTGGCGATCCGGAACATATCCTCGGTGGCCTCTTCAGCCACGACGTCCATCAGGTCTTCGGCGAGGACTACCCCAGCCAATCGGCCTTCCCAATCAACCACCGGCAGCAGGCTCAAGTTGTAACGTTGCATCACCCCGGCGCACTCTTCCTGGTCAGTCACGGCAACAACCGAGTTGATCTTCCGGTCCATGATGTCACCGACCACCATGTGGGCACGCGCCAAGGCCAAACGGGTAACGCTCAACGACCCAACCAGACGGTGTTCGGTGTCCACCAGCAACACCGAGTTGATGTCCTTGGCGTCTGGGCCTAATAGCCTGAGTTGGTCAAGGGCATTCGGCATAGTCGTAGTCTCGAGTACTACGGGATAATCGGAGGTCATCAGGCCGCCGGCAGTGTCGTCCTGGTACTGGAGAAGTTCCGACACTTCGGCCGAGTCAACCATCGCCGCCAGGGTTTCTTGCTGTTTATCCTCGGAGATATGCTGCAGCAGGTCAACGGCCACATCGGCGTCGGTCAGGTCCAAGACTTGGACCAGATCTGCGGGCTTCCGGCCGCCCAGCAACTCGGCCGATTCCTCGGGCTCCAGATACTCCAGATGTCGGCGAGCACCTAGTGATCCAGGTCGGCGATCAGCGACTGTTGAATATACCTGGACAGGCCGTCCAAGACCTCGCCTTGGTCCACGGGATGCAAGCCGCCGAATCGCTCAATGACCTCCGGCCGTTGGCCGGATTCCAATAGGCGCTTAAGCTCCTGAACCAGCCTTTGAATCAATTCTTCAGGAGGGCGGTTCTGGTCTTCGGCGCGGGTCTCGGCCGGTGTTATCGGAGATTGTTCCATCAGGTACACAAAAGGGCTAAAATCGGCTTCGAAACAATTGTACCAGGCAGGTTCACGCCCAGAGAATTTTGCTCGGCACTAGCTGTGCCTAAGGCGTTTCACCGGAGTGGATGGGCGTAAATTTCGGCGCTAGTCCGTGCCTGGAAATGACGTTGTCTGTGGTAAGATTATTGAGTGCCACTCAAGAGAGGCGGCCATCAATCGGCCGCCTTTAGTTATCCCATATCACCTGGCCAGACCGTCAGGAACTCGAGGATTCTCCAGCGATGCCGGCTCCCTTATTGATTGAAACGATCCAACAACTCGTGGCCCAAGCTTTGGAAACCGCCCGGCAAGAAGGCGTGCTACAGTTGGAGACCATCCCCGAGATACAGGTGGAGCGGCCGGGTAACACCGAACACGGTGACTTCGCAACCAACCTACCCTTGCGCCTGGCCCGGGCCACCCGTATTGATCCTCTGGAGTTGGCCCAGTCATTAGCCTCCCATATCGCCACCGGCGATGTGATCGACCGAGTCGAAGCAGCACAGCCTGGGTTCATCAATTTCTACCTCAAGGAATCTTGGCTGCGGCAGCAAGTGGAAGCGGTCAGACAGACCGGCGATAAGTTCGGCAATGTCGATTCGGGCCATGGCCGGAAGATGATGGTGGAATTCGTTAGCGTTAACCCCACAGGCCCGGTCCACGTGGGGCACACCCGGGGAGCGGTGTTAGGCAGCGCATTGGCCAATGTCTTGGAAGCGGCTGGCTACGATGTCACCCGGGAATACTACGTAAACGACGCCGGCAGCCAGATGCAGTTGTTCTACCGGTCGGTGCTTGCCGCCTACAAAGATTCCCTGGGCCGGGAATCAGACATGCCGGAGAACGGCTACAAGGGTGAGTACATCGTCGCTTTGGCCAAGGAAATCATTGAAGCTGAAGGTCAGCGATTCCTCGAGCAGAATGACGAACAGGCGCTGATAGAGATTGGAGATATCGCCCGGGGGAAAATGGTCAGCTCCATCAAGGACGATCTCGCCGGAATCGGCGTGGAGTTCGACAACTGGTTCAGCGAGCTCACATTGTTCTCCAGGGGCGAGTACGACGCCGCCCTGAAGATCCTCGACGACAATGACTACATCACGGAACGGGACGGCGCCAAGTGGTTCAACTCCACCATGCTCGGTGACGACAAAGACAACGTGATCATTAAGTCCTCAGGGGAACCTACCTATTTCGCTTCTGACATCGCATACCACTACAACAAGTTCATCCAACGGGGCTTCGAATCGGTAGTGGACATTTGGGGAGCCGATCACCAGGGTCACGTGCCTCGGATGAAGTCGGCCGTCGAAGCTTTGGGTATCGAACGGGACCGCCTCACGGTGCTCATCGCCCAGATGGTATCGCTCCGAAGCGAAGGCGAGGTCCTCCGGGTTTCCAAGCGGACCGGGAACCTGGTTACATTGAAAGAGTTGGCTGAAGAAGTTGGCGTGGATGCCTGCCGGTACTTCTTCCTGGCCCGGACCCCGTCGACGCAGATGGAATTTGACCTGGAACTAGCCAAGAAAGAGTCTTCCGAGAACCCGGTCTACTATGTGCAGTACGCCCACGCCCGGAACGCCAGCATCCTAAACCTGGCCCGGGAAAGGAACATCGATTGGAGCAACGGCGATGTTAGCCTGCTGACGCACCCCAGCGAAATGGAGCTGATCCGGGTGATGCTGCAGCTCCCGGAACTGGTGGACGAGATCGCCAAAAGTCTGGAGCCCCATCATCTGCCCCACTACGCCACGGAACTGGCCAACTCCTTCCACACTTTCTATGAAAACTGCCGGGTGGTCTCCTCTCACGAAGAGGACGGCCCAATGAACGCGGCTCGCTTGAAGTTAGTAGAATCAGCCCAGATCGTGTTTCGCCGGTCTCTGGAACTGATGGGCATGAGCGCCCCGGACCGCATGTAGCCAACTCCTAGCCCCTCAGATCAGGCACTCTATTCGGCCTTGCTCACGCCAAGACCGGATTTTTATATTCACCCCGAACCGACGACCACAATTCGGTCGGAGAATAATTTTCTATTAACGATTACTTATCTAATAGAAGAAGAGTACCTAGACGCTATCAACAATGCCGGCCTGAGGAAAGTGGAAGTGGTTTCCACTAAAAACGTTTTCGCAGGAGCCTGTGGTGAAGCAAGCGCCCAACAATTCGAAACCATGGGAGCACACATACGGGCTATAAAGCCATAGCAGAACGATTCCATCTGAGCTGATTCGCCTTCGCATGGGCTTCCATATTACCGCTAGGGGCCCTTTAAATACCGTACCATCACATCCGAACTGGGCCCGCCTTACCGAAATTCAGCTTGAATTAGCTCGCTCTTTGGGCGTATCATTGGTTGGCTGCCAAGTACGGAATCTTTTAACGATTCAATGATATGGCTGCCTAAATTTCCTTCCCGCAATCAGCCTTAAAGAACGGCGAGTCGATTTTCGACGGCCGCAACGTGATTCTCTTTTGCGGTAGGTGGAACAGGCGCAAACAAATAGATGCAGATCCTCGTCCGAATAACTAAGATTGCGTGGCAATTCCGCGTCAGCTTGATCTTTGCTTACCTTAGCTTCCTCGCCGCTGTCGGCGTGTCCCTCCTCATACCCCAACTGTTCGGCGAAGCCATTGATCTACTAGTTGAAGTAGATAAAGGCACCGTAGTCGGGAAAGTGATTGAAACCGACACCCTTCTTTACTTGGCCCTGGCCATCCTGGGCGCCAGTATCTTGCGCGGCTTCTTAGATTTTGCCCGCACCTACTGCACTGACGCACTGTCCCAAAAGGTGTCCTACGACATCCGGAACCGCTTCTACGACAAACTACAACACCTGAGCTTCGCCTACCATGACAAGGAACATACCGGCGACTTGATGTCCAAGGCCACGGCCGACGTTGAGGCGATCCGCCGGTTCGTAAACATGGGCCTGGTCCGGGCGTTGGAAGTGGTGGTCCGAACCATCGCCCTCGTCGCAATACTGAGCCTGATGAACTGGGAACTCACCCTCATCAGTCTGGTCTTCGTGCCGTTCATCGTCATTCGTTCTTCAATGGTGATGGGCCGGCTCCGCGCGATGTGGACCAGGGTCCAACAACGGATGGGTGAAGCAGTCACCATCCTCCAAGAGAACCTGGTTGGTATCCACGTGGTGAAGGCCTTCGCGTCCGAAGAATTCGAAAAGGAAAAATTCGCTAGGAAAGCCGAAGAACTCCGGGAAGAGTACTACCAGTCCGAGCGGTTACAGGGCACCAATAGCGCCTGGATGACCTTCTTTTTCACGGCGGGACTGGGCCTGATCATCTGGTACGGAGGCTGGGAGGTTATCCGGGGCGACCTGACCGCCGGCGGGTTGACTAAATTCATCCTTTACCTGAACCAGTTGACGTTCCCGATTCGAATGTCGTCCTTCATCATCAACTCCTTCTCCAGGGCCATATCCTCAGGGACACGCCTGTTTGATGTACTTGACGCCGAGTCTCCAGTAGTTGAAAAACCAAACGCCCAGGCCCTGGAACGGGCGCAGGGATTAGTGGAGTTCGAGGACATTTCCTTTGCCTATGAGGGGCGGTTGCCAGCGCTGCAACACGTAAGCATCTCGGCCAAGCCCAACCAGATCACCGCCATCTTGGGCGCTCCTGGCAGTGGCAAGAGCACCATCGTTAACTTGCTCCCCCGGTTCTACGACGTCTCAGAAGGCCGAATCACCATCGACGGCGTGGATGTCCGGGATTTCACTCTAGACTCGCTGCGCCACAACGTCGGTATCGTGCAACAGGACGTTTTTCTGTTTAGTGCGACCATCCATGACAACATCGCCTATGGGGTCAAAGACGCCACCCGTGAAGATGTGATTCGCGCCGCCAAGGTTGCCCAGCTTCACGGACATATCGATTCTCTGGAAGACGGTTACGACACCTGGGTCGGAGAGCGCGGGTCTACCCTTTCCGGTGGCCAGCGCCAACGGCTGTCAATCGCCCGCAGCATCTTGATCGACCCTCCGGTATTGATCCTGGATGACTCCACATCCAGCGTTGACGTGCAGACCGAACGGATGATCCACCAGGCTATGGTCAACGTGATGAAAGACCGGACCACGTTCGTCATCGCGCACCGCCTCAGCACAGTTCGAGAAGCGGACTTGATCATAGTCTTGAAAGACGGGCAGATAGCAGAGCAGGGGAGCCATGAAGAACTCCTGGCGGCCAATGGCATCTACCAAGACATCTACGACCTTCAATTACAGCCCCAGGAAGAGCTGTTGTTAGACGCCTCATTAACCACGGATAACAGGGCCGGTACCCTCGGGGTTCCGCGCTTAGCCGCCGAGACTGGAGACGACGACTGATGAGAGCAGCAGGACCAGGAGGCGGAGTCGGCGGCATGATGGGTGGGATGCGGGGCATGGGCGCTCACGGAATGAACGTCGCCAACATGGACAACCTGACCGACGACAGTATCGTCGGCTCGGCATACGACCACAAAGTTGTGGTGCGGTTGATGACCTACATCTGGCCCTACAGGAAGGACGCCTTCATCGCCATCGCGGCCGTGTTGATGTACACCCTCGGCAACGTAACCATTCCGCTGCTGATGCTGATCGGCATCAAGTGGGCCGTCAACGCGGGTGACGTCAACCATCTGCACATCGTCGGTATCCTTTTCGCCGGGGCCACTGTGCTCCATTTTGGGGCGAATATAGTCCAATTTGTGTATATCCCCAAGGTGGGACAGGGTATTCTCTTTTCCCTGCGTACCGGTATGTTCAACCACCTGCAGGAGCTATCGCCCGCCTTCTTCCACCGCACTCCAGTTGGCCGCATCATGTCGCGGAGCCAGAGCGATGTCCTTCAGCTACAAGAGACTTTCGAGCTGATCGTCCAGAGCCTTTCCGATATACTCAGCCTGGTTGGCATCATCATAATAATGATGGTGGTCGACTGGCGATTGGCCCTGATCAGCATGAGCATCCTCCCGGTCCTTTTCTTCATACTGGGCTATTGGCAGAAGTTTGCCCGGCATTCATTCATGCGCATCCGCCGCGCAATCGCCATGATCAACGGCGAGTACAACCAGAACATCACCGGTGTCCGTGTAGTCGAGAGCTTCAACCGGCAGGAAGCCAATATGAAGCACTTCAACGACCTGAACAGCGAGCACCTAAACGCCAACCTGGAAGCCAGCCGGTATTCCGGCGCACTCCAGCCCTTCGTGGAATCATTGATGGGCATTGGAATGGGCTTCGGCGTGGTCTTGGTCGGCGGCATCATGGTCAAAGGCGGGAACCTTGACTGGGCGGTCCTGGTAGCATTTGCACTCTGGATCCAGCGTTTCTTCGAGCCGGTCCGCCACCTGACCATGCAATACAGCCAACTGCAACGGGCCATGGCAGCCGGCGTACGTATCTTTGAGGTTTTGGACCTGAAGCCTGAGGTGGTGAACAAACCCGATGCCATCACCCTTCCCGAGATAAAAGGCGAGATCAAGTTTGAAGACGTGAGCTTCCAATACGTCGAGAATGTCGATGTATTGAAGGAAGTAAACCTACACATCAAGCCCGGTGAGAACGTGGCTTTGGTCGGCTCCACCGGGGCTGGCAAGAGCACCTTAGTCACCCTGATTCACCGGTTCGCCGACGTGACCCACGGCCGAATCACCGTAGACGGCCACGACATCCGCGACGTTACCAGGCATTCGTTGGTCAGCCAGATGAGCATGGTGCTTCAGGAACCCTACCTGTTTTCGGGTACCGTAGCCGACAACATTCGCTATAACAATGAGAACCTCACCAAAGATGACGTGGTGGCCGCCGCCAAGACCGTGGGCGCTCATGAGTTCATCCTGTCCCTGGACGACGGCTACGACACAGTCCTGGCCGAACGCGGCGTCAACTTAAGCGTAGGCCAGCGGCAGTTGCTAAGCTTCGCCCGGGCTGTGGCCGGGAACCCGCGGGTCATCATCCTGGACGAGGCGACGGCCAACATCGACACCCATACTGAGGTGTTGATTCAACAGGCTTTGCAGAAGGTTTTGGCTGGCCGGACGTCCATAGTCATCGCTCACCGGCTTTCAACTGTGAGGAACGCCGATAACATCGTGGTGTTGGACCAGGGGAAGTTGGTAGAGATGGGCAACCATGAAGAACTGCTGGCCCGGAAAGGTGGCGTGTACGCCCGCCTTTACGCGGTCAACTACGGTCTACCCATCGACGACGATGAAAAATCGGTACCAGGCGGCCCCTCTTTGGCGCCGGCCCCAGCCGACGACTAACCGGGAACCCAAACCAGAATTTAAAAAGGCCCGCTTGATAGCGGGCCTTTTTGTTGCCGTCATTGTTAGGTCAGTTTTTGCTCTACCCTTCGCCTTCTTCAGCTGGAGGCACTCCTTCGGTGAGGTATCGCTCCATGGCTGTCTTGAAGATGTTGTAGGGTTGGGCGCCGGTGAAGACCAGGTTGCCCACCAAGAAGGTTGGGATCCCGCTGATCCCGTACTTCAGCGCTTCCTGGTACTGGGCCATGACCGTCTCAGCGTAAGTCTTTTCTTCCAGGCTTTTCACCATTTCGTCGGCGTCCAGGCCAACCTCCTGGGCCACCTTGTGGAGGACTTCAAGCTCGCCCAGGTCCTGCCGGTCTTCCCAGAAGGCCTTATAGGCGGCGTGGTGGAAATCAAGGAACTTACCGTGCTGCTGGGCGTACTCAGTGGCCTCTAGGGCGTATAGCGTGTTGGGAGTCCGGCCGGGCGGCTTCATGATCAGTCCTGCGTCTTTAGCCTGGCCTCGCAGGGGCTCGGACAGTTCATCGGCGGTTTCACCAGGGCGTGGTGTCCGCTCTGCGCCCTCTTTAGGGGTGTCGGGCCGCAGCAGATAGGCCCGGCCTTCAACAGCGATCTCGTACTCGTTGGCCAACTTGTCGACCCGCTCCAGGCCGACGTAGCACCAGG
>UINC01001149.1_pt1 | contig 75484 bp, 69 predicted proteins | sample 5385821 | NCBI WGS metagenome assembly UINC01 (sample SAMEA4666929, study PRJEB26691) | marine metagenome | isolation source: Pacific Ocean | place: Pacific Ocean | collected 2011-10-13 | reverse complement strand
ATCTTTTCGCGTATCGCCTCTTCAATCCACTGCCCCAAAGTCTTCCTAGCAGTAACCGCCTCAATACGGGCAACATAGTAGGCATCGGGGTTGATTCTGAGGCTAATGTTGGGTGCGCGACCTGTTCGTGGCCTGCCTGTTCTTGGGCCCATCTTTTTGAATATTTCAGCCTTGGGCGCGCCGAATTCAGAACCGTAGTAAACTGACCGGTATGGTGGACTTGAAATCTTGGCTAGGTGTACAAGGCCTTACTGTACGAGACTTTGCCTTCGGCCTAGACGTACCGCTCAAGACGGCGGAAGACTGGGTATATCGAGGCGTCGTCCCATCTACGGACAACCAAGCCAAGCTCGCCGACTACGTACTCGCTCATTGTGCGCACTATTGGGTAATTGCCGTGCCAAACGGCCCGATTAGCGAAGGCGTGTGTCAGCGGTGCGGACACGTACGCGAGTTCAAAAATTCCGCTGAATATACGTTGCCGATTACGAAACCTCGGAATGCCACTGACAAGGTCGCGGAAGGCAAGTCGGAAACCTAGTTCTTGTACTGAACTAGGGGAAGGATCTGCCGAACGGGACATTAACCGAATCTGAAAGGTTAGTCTTGCATCTCCCTAACTGGCATAATATCGCACTTGGCCCAACTAAGCGCTGGGTTTAGGAAATCGTACAACCTGTTTATATCGTCGGCCTCTACCACATAAATCGTGCAATGTTGTGCTCTACCGCCTAGAGCAAGCACTAGCTTCACTCCTGCTTTTGCCGCACCCTCTGCCGTTATCCTTTTTTCTGGAGTGTTGTTTACAACAGGGCAAGTTTCTGGGCTGTGGTCTACGGTTACATGGAATAGCATATTCGAACTCCCCAAAGGTAAAAATAGATTGTGGGAGTTTAGTTAACCGAAGCCCTTATTTCAAACTCCAGCCCAGCGGTGCAGCATCGAGTTTGTCTGGGGCCTCCGATGACAATCCAGCTATTCCAAGCCAAGGTTTAAGCATGTACAAAGTCCATACGTATGGACTTTGTTGTCTCTTCATTACGACAGCTGGTACTATCGCTGGTTTCCGATACTCTATTCCAAGTCCGTAAGCTGCCCTCAGGGGCAATCCCGGATCGTTGCCGCTATTGCACGATTGGGCTAGACTCATCCAACCCTAAAAAAGGGCTATTCGAAGCTTGGAGGCCTTTAATGGCAGGCAAAAACATCGCCAACATCGAACGTTTGAACAAATTGATGGACGAGAATGGCTTTTCGGCCGTAGTCGCTCGTTCAGGAAAGAATTTCACCTATCTGGCCGGGTTTGCCTATCCGGGAACCTTAGCCCGGCACCTGGATTTTCCTGACTCACCCAGAGGGGTGTTGGTGGTCTGGCCGCGTCAGGGTGACCCTGTGTTGGTTGTGAACGAGATCGCCGCGCCTTTGCCGCGCCGCGACAGCTGGATCGAGAACATCCAAGTCTATGATGGTTACGCCGAGTCTCCTTACGCCCGGACCGTTGACATCCTCAAGGAAATGGGCTTGGAGAATAAAAAGATCGGAGCTGAGAAGGACTACCTCAGCGCTCTCCAATGGGAAGAACTCACCTCGTTGCTGCCCAAGGCCAAGGTCATGGACTGTACCGACATGATGGACCGGGTGCGCTGGATAAAGACCTCGGCTGAGGTGGAAAGGCTTCAGAAGGGCGCCAACCTACTGGATGAAGCTTATCTGGATGTCTTCCCGACGGTCCGGCCCGGCGATACCGAACGAGACGTGCATTCCCGCATCATCGAGGCCTGCATCAGGCGTGGGGCCAACTGGGCCCACGGAATCCTCAACACCAGCCGCAACAACGTGGCCTACGGTGGTGAAGGAGACATGGTATTTCAGTCCGGAGACATCATTAGGAACGACTACGTTTCGTATCTGGACGGATACCCCGGCCATCAGTCGCGAACCGTGGTAGTCGGCGAGCCGAGCCGGGAACTCATAGAGACTTACAAGGTTCACCGGGACATCTACCGGGCGACCATCGACCACTGCCGACCGGGGGTACGGGCGTCGGACGTCTACCACTTCGCCAACAACGCCTTCAACGACGCTGGGATAGAAGGTAAGGTCGCTTTGGCCGGCCACGGCGTCGGCGCTTGGTGGCATCAGCAAGAACCCTACATGGTCCCTTCAGGTAAGCACAATCTGGAAAAGGGAATGGTTGTCGCTCTGGAGCCGCATATCGGCCACTGGCACTTGCAGGATATGGTTCTGATTACGGACGACGCGCCACTGCTTCTCTCTCCCCTGATCAACACGGATGAAATGTTGGTGGCGGGGTAGGTGGGCTGCAAGACTCGTTTTTGCGGTAAGACGTAGCGGGTTAAAACCCCGCCGCTACGTATCGGGTGGCCGAAAATTACATGGCCGTGATTCCGCCGTCGATGATGAGTTCGATGCCCGTGATCCATGAAGACTCGTCTGAGGCCAGGTATAGCACGCCGAAGGCAACGTCTTCCGAGCTGCCCAACCGGCCCAACGGCACCTCGTCGGTCCGCTCCTGAAGCATGGCCGGGTTGCTGGTGATCCCCGCTAGCATGGGCGTGTCTATTGGCCCCGGGTGGATGGAATTGCAGCGTATCCGGTCCTCGGCATGTTGGATAGCCGTGCTCTTGGTGAAGACCCGGACCGCCCCCTTGGATGCACTGTAAACGGCCGGCGCTAGTTTGCGCCCCAGAATACCGGCGATGGACGAGACATTGATGATCGATCCGCCGCCGGCCCTGCGCATGGCCGGGATTGCACGCCGGGTGCCCAGGAAAACCCCTTTGGTGTTGACCGCCAGCACTTCGTCCCACAACTCTTCGGAAGTTTCTTCGATACTCCCGCCACGGGCGATGCCAGCGTTGTTAACCAAGATGTCCAGTTTCCCCCAACGGGACTCGGCCAAGTCGATGGCCTTTTGCCAGTCGTCGTCCCGGGTTACGTCTAAATGGGAAAACACGGCGTCACCGCCTGAAGCCTGGACCTTTGCTTCGACGTCTTTGCCTTCTTGGTCCAAAACATCGCAAATCACAACTTTGGCGCCTTCTTTGGCGAACAGTTCAGACTCCAGAGCGCCCTGACCCCGCGCCGCGCCGGTTATGATTGCAACCTTGCCCTCCAATCTGCCCATGGTCTCTACTCCACCTATGCCGGATGGCCGCTATTTTACAAGAGCGACTCCCTGTCGACAATCGAGATATTCCGTCCCTGTTGGCAGAGAGAAAATCGCCGCTGTACCCGCAGGATAAATGCGGATATAATCGCTGCCAGCTTGGCCCGGTCTAGGCGTGGCGCACACGCTTGATACGGTCTCAGCATCGAATCTAGGAACAAGTCCAGATGCTTAAGGGGGCGAGCCCATGCCGCAGCGCACTCTGTGGATGCACGGTGTAAACATGCAGGTCGAATATCCTGCTCGGCTGACCTCAGTCCGCGCCACAGGCCCATTCGTCCGTATCGAGGGCACCAGAGGTCAGAACACCTGGCTCCACTTCCCGCTTCCAACCCCTGCGGTCCTTGACGGCGTGAGAATGCAGATAGAGGGCGCATACGTCAGTTTCCGCACCCGTGACCACGCTTCCGTCCATGAGGTCATCATCTACGACGGCGAATCACGCATCGCCGAGCATATGGACCTTGACCTCCGGGGAGAGCATCTAGACCACCGGTTCGATGTCCCTGGCAACCCGGAGCTCCACAGGGGCATCAACGTAACTCTTGGGGTGCGCTTCGACGACACCGCTCCCGATGTCCGCTCCATGCAGATTGAAGTGATTGGAGTTGGACTAGAGTATTCCGGCGGCGATTAGCTCATCAATAGCGCCTAATATTCAATAAATCTCACGCTGAGGCGGAGGCAGAACGATATGGCGGCGACACAGATCACGACACATAAGAATTACATCTGCGGCCAGTGGGTTGAGTCAGTGACCGGCCGAACTTATCAAGTCCACAACCCGGCCCACACCGACCAGATCGTCGGTGCATTCCAGACCTCTGGCGCCGAAGATGCATTGAGAGCCGTGGCTGCTGCTAAAGAAGGATTGGCCATCTGGGGCAACACGCCCGCTCCGGCCCGCGCCACAATCATCTACAAGGCCCTGGATATCATGGGCCGCAGGGCCGATGAGATGGCGCAGACGATCACCATCGAAGAGGGCAAGCCTATCGGTGATGCCGCCGGTGAGGTCAAGCGGTCCATGAATATCATGGAGTATGCAGCCGGCGAGGGTCGCCGCATGTTCGGCTACACCACGCCGTCTGAATTGCCCAACACCGTAGCTTACACCGTCCGCCGCCCGTTGGGGATCGTAGGAATCATCACCCCGTGGAACTTCCCTCTGGCCATACCAGCCTGGAAGATAGCCCCAGCGCTCATCTGCGGCAACGCCCTGGTCTTCAAGCCAGCCTCAGCCACTCCCCTGAGCGCAGTGAAGTTAATGGAGATCTTCGAAGAGGCCGGCCTCCCACCCGGCGTCCTAAACCTAGTCACCGGTCCGGGCGGCCAGGTTGGGAACGCGCTGGTGGAGAGTCCCGACGTTAAAGGCATCTCTTTCACGGGTTCGACAGAGGTGGGTACTGAACTGTACGCCGAAAGCGCCAAGCGGCTGAAGAAGGTCCAGGCCGAGATGGGCGGTAAGAACGCTGTGATCGTCTTGGCTGACGCCGACATGAATAAGGCCATGGGCGGCATCGTGTCCGGAGCTTTCGGGTCCACCGGACAACGCTGCACCGCCACGAGCCGGGTCATCGTGGAGGAGGGTGTTTACGACCAGTTCATGGCCGAATTGCTGGACCGGACCAGCAAGTTGACCATCGGTGACGGCATCGACCCGTCCATTGATGTTTCTCCGCTCGCAAGCCAGAACCAGAAAGACAAAGTTATGGAATACATTGGTATCGGCACGGAAGAGGGCGCCAACCTGGCCTATGGGGGCCATGCGCTGAGCGGTGGCGATTTTGACCAAGGGTATTACGTCGAGCCGACCATTTTCACCGACGTTTCTCCGGATATGCGCATCGCCAAGGAAGAGATTTTCGGTCCTGTGCTGACGGTGTTCAAAGCCAAAGACTTAACAGAAGCCATCGACATCTCCAACTCGGTGGAGTTCGGTCTGTCGTCCTCGGTCTACACCAAGGACATCTCCAAGGCTTATGAGTACATCAATACCGTAGAGACCGGCATGGTCCACGTCAACGCCCCCACCTTGGGTGGAGAGGTGCATCTGCCTTTCGGCGGTCTGAATTCCTCGGGAGTCGGGCAGAGGGAGCAAGGTACCGCGATGGTGGATTTTTTCAGCGAGGTCATCACCGTCTACATAGACCACGCGGCCGAAGCAGGAGAGCGGGCGAAGTTCATCTAGGTATCAGGTTTGCCAACTTAAAGCGGCTGCCGATGCGCGAAACCACGGTCAGTTTCGTGCCAGAAATCGATTTTTTCCTCGCCGCAGACCCAACAAAGAAAGACTTCCCGGCCCTCCCGCTGCGTTGGGAAATCGACCAGGCCGCGGTCCACGTCCCGGACGATTATGCCTTTGTCGAATATCTCTTGAACGCCCTCTTCTAGCGCCTGCATCAGCCGCTCCGACATTTCTTCCGGCTGGCCGGCGTCCCCTTTGCTGTCGGCAAGTTCCTGCCGTATCTCAGACAGCCGCTGAAACATCTCTTCCAGCCAGGGAACGAAGGCGTTAGCTTCTTCTAATGTGAATTGGTCGCTTTCCATTTCTGGAGCATACTGTAGACCATCTGGTCCGTCCCTTGGAACGTGCGGCGCCCGCCAGGTTGGGCCAGTCTTTAAGGGGTCCAACGGCACCGGTAAATGGCGTACAATGTCTGCCACCGCATACTAGACTGTTGGATACAAAATCCTACCCGGCCAAGTCGAGAGAAAACATGCCCATAATCGACCACAGTAATGTTCCCGAAGTGCCATGGCGGCCCGGCTACCGAAAGTGGGACGTGACCCTTGAAGAGCACGGAGTTTCCAGTTCCCTCAGCCTGAACACCGCCGAACCAGGCACCGGCGCGCCGCTCCACACCCATGAGATCGACGAGCTGATTATGATCATGGACGGCACCCTTGAAGTTCGCGTCAATGGTGAGACGCATACGGTGGAGAAGGACCACACCGTGGTCGTTCCGCCGGGCGTTGAGCACGGTTTCACGGTGGTAGGCGACAAATGCGCCTACCTGATCGTGTTCTTCCCTCATATGGACCCCTATTCGCAGGAAAATACTACTTACCTGGAGGGCAGCCGTCCGGCCGCCGTCAGCGACTAAATCGCCGACTAATTTCCGGACAACCCCCAACCGGGCCGGACCCAAGATTTGAACCAGACTCAGACCAACAAAAACTGTTTCCAAGTCGGCGACTTGGCCCTGCTAATCGACCGCAAGGCCCGCCGCTACATGATTACCCTGGCCGAAGGGGAGACCTACCACTGCCATCTTGGGCGGTTGTCCCATGACGACATGATCGGCAGCACCATCGGCGGATGGTACCGCACCGACAAGAGCCATATGCTCTTGGCCGTGCGCCCGTCGCTGGGCGACTTCGTTCGGCAGATGCCCCGCGGCCCCCAGATCATCTATCCCAAGGACCTGGGGAATATCGTCAACTTCGCCGATATCTTCCCCGGCGCCACCGTAATTGAGGGAGGGCTTGGGTCTGGTGCCTTGACCTCTGCACTGCTCCGGGCGGTGGGCGTTACGGGCAAGGTGATCAACTACGAGATCGACGAATCGGTGCTGCCCAAGGCGATGCGGAACATCGAGCGGGTAACCCCTGATACCGCAAACCTGGAAGTCAAGATCGGCGACATCTACCAAGGAATCGACGAACGGGGCGTTGACCGGGTGGTCTTGGACGTGCCCGAGCCATGGCAGGCAGTGCCTGGCATCGGCGATTCACTGGCCATGGGCGGAATCCTGCTTAGCTTCGTGCCTACCATCTTGCAGGTACAGCGGCTGGTGTTGGCGCTGGAAGATGACGGCCGTTTCCAGCTGATCGAGTCTCTGGAAACCATGCTGCGCACCTGGCATGTAACCGAACGCAGTGTCCGACCTGATCACCGAATGATCGCCCACAGCGGTTTTCTCACGACGGCCGTGCGCTGCGAGCCCAAGCCCAGCGGACGCATTCAGGTAAACAGCGGGCCGAAAGATGACGACCCGGCCGAGGAAATTGAGGACGCCAGCGAAGATGAACGTAATGAATAGGGAATAGACCCTGTAGTTTTTCTTAGGTCGGCCAAAAAGCCTCGAACTCCATCTCTCCTCCAGTGAAGTGCCCATCTGGAAGAGACAGATGCTCGCTGGTCAACAATGGGACCGGCAGACCATCGACCATCGCCGCAGCTTCAGGTGAACGCTCCAAGCCCCACATCGTCGGGCTGCCTACGTTCTTCCCCTGGACAAACACCTTGAATTCGCCCAAGCCGCCCGGCCGGACAAGGTCTAACATCCCGGAACGGTTGGCCTGCATCTGCTGCGCGAGGAGAGCCTGGTTTCTAAGTTTTTCTTGGAATTGGCCGTGGCCCAGATTTGCCAAAAAATCTCGCTGCGTGACCAGTCCAACGGTTTCAAGACCAGCCCTTTCTCCAGCGCGCGCTACCGACGTGAAATCTACCTGAGCCGTTATGTCCTGGTTGCCGATCAGGGTCAATGGCGCGTCGGTCTGGACGTGCTGGTGGTAGGTGACTAGGGTCCCTCTGGGCCTCGATTCTGGGTCATAAAGGTCTTTGGCGTCCCGGCCGTAGTCGACGGTCAGCAAGAAGCCCCGTTCCAACGTCTCAGCAGCATCACGGTACCAGCCGTCTAGCGCCAGGTTTATCTCGGCGGTCTGCCCTTGGGCCAGCGTGATATCAAGGTCAGCCAACCGCGTAGCTAGTCCGGGGTCTGAGAGGGCGAGGGTAATTTCTACCAAGCCTTCGCCTTCCAGTCCTACGTAAACCTCCCTTAGGCCGTCATTGGTCATAACCACTTGGTGTACCGGAAAGGCGTCCAGGTACTCGTTGGACAAAATGCAGCCGGTCATTCCTTTAAAGGGCAGACCATCCGCTAAAACTCGGCTAGCCCCGGGAGTTCCCGACTCAATTGGCTGCGTATGACGGCGGTCCAAGCAGATGTATCGCAGGGACACAGCGAATCCTTCTGGTAGCTCGGCGGCATAGGAGGCGATGTCCCGGCAGAGAAGTCCGTTTCCGGCGCCCAGTTCCAGTACCGTGAACGGTGAGGGGCGGTCCATCTCGCGCCACATCTGGAACAACTGGACTGCCAAAAGCGCACCAAAGGACGGATGCACCGCCGGGCTAGTGTAGAAGTCGCCATGGGCCCCGACAGGCTCAAGACTCGCGTAATAGCCGCCCTGAGGCCAATAGAGGGCAACCTCCATGAACTCGGCGAAGGTCATCTTGCCGCGTTCTTCGATGCGCCGCCTGACTTCAATTTCAGGGTTCATAAGGCGCCGGCCCTTAAACGAAATGTAGTCCAAAACAAAAGGGGCCGAAACGGCCCCTTACGCTAGTTGCTTACTTGTTGCAGCCGGTCTAAGCCCGATGCTCAATGGGCGTGTACTCCAAGTCCATCTCGCCGATGTACTCGGTTAACGGCCGGAGCAGCATGTTGTCCTTGTACTGTTCTACGCACTGCAGGGTCCATCCGGGGATGCGGCCCAGCGCGAAGATGGAGATGAACAGGTCATCGGGAATCCCCAGCAGGTAGTAGATCGACCCTGCGAAGAAGTCTACGTTCACGCAGATTCCCTTGGCCCGGTAGGGCTGCATGGTGTTCTCTTCCAGGTGCTCCAGGATCTGGAACCACTCGGGATGGCCGCTTTTCTCGCCAAGGACCTTTGAGCGGTCACGTAGGTGACGGGCACGAGGGTCTTCCGCTTTATAGACCCGGTGGCCGAAGCCCATGATGCGGTTCCCGTTGTCCAACAGGTTGGCGGCGTACTCGGCTGCATTCTCCGGGTTGCCGATATCCAGGGCCATTTTCATGACTTCTTCGGCTGCCCCGCCGTGGGCAGGGCCCTTCAATGTGCCTACGCCCGTGACTATGGCGGAGTGAAGGTCTGAGACCGTGGAGGCAGTCACTCTGGCTGCGAATGCCGATGCGTTGGGGCCGTGCTCCGCGTGGAGGATGAAGTCGACGTCTAACAAGTCGGTTGTTTCCTGGTCAGGAAGCTCGTCAAAGAGCATGTAAAGGAAGTTACCGGCATGGTTCAGGTCAGGATTGGGCGCCACCGGCTCCAGGCCCTGCCTCAGGCGGTGATGGGCGGCGACGATGGTCGGCCCCATAGCGGTTAGCCGGATGCCTTTGCGTATGGTTGCTTCGACCGAGTTGTCGGTAACTTCAGGGTCGAAAGCGCTTAGGGCTGATAGACCGGTCCGGAGGGCGTCCATGGGATGGCTGGCTTTGACCAGATCGAGTACTTGGATCACTTCGTTAGGGATGATCCGGTTGGCCCTGAGTTCAAGGTCGAAATCGGCCAATTCTTTCGTGTTGGGAAGGTCACCGTAGAGCAGCAGATAGACCACTTCCTCAAAGGTCGACTTTTCAGCCAGGTCATGGATGTCGTAGCCGCGATAGAGCAGTTTGCCTTCAATACCGTCGATGAAACTGGACTCGGTGGTGTCAAAATAGACATCTTTGAGTCCCTTGATGATCTCTGGGGGCATGGGTCCACCTTCCTTCAGGGTCTGCCAGGGCTTGCGGCCGCGTCCGATCGGGCAGTCTCCACCAGAACAGTAGCACATTTTTTGGGAGAAAATGGCTGTGAATCGGTTGCGGAATCACATAAAATTCCGCGCGTGGATTGTGCCGGATTCTAGCATCGCCCTATAGGGGTGTCAAGCTGAAACGAGCGTGGCGCAGACCCACCGAAAACCCCTCATTCCGGCCTTTACCGGCCTTTAATAGATGCTTGCAGAGTTTTACTTTCAAAACCTTTGACGGCAGCCCAGTAGTAGGTACAATAGATCTGCGGACCAGCGGATTCCACTCCAGCGTCCGTTCTCAACGGAGGGATGGCTGAGTGGACGAAAGCGACGGTCTTGAAAACCGTTATGGGGGCAACCTCATCGTGGGTTCGAATCCCACTCCCTCCGCCAGTTTAAGGCGTGAAAAAGGCTCGTAGACCGAAATCTGCGGGGCTTCTTCTTTGGTCAAATCACCAAACGTTCCGCCCTGGGAGCGAAGTTGCGAATCTATAGCGAAAAACGAACATCTCGGAAATACATTGACTAACGCATTCGGCAGAGAATCCAAAATATTGAAATTGAGTAACATCCGAGAAGTAACTCGGAGTGAAACTAAGATTCAGTGTCGTGCCCGCGGCAGAATGTCAATTGGCGACGACTTGGATTTGATATTTACTCTTGCAAAAGACCCGGATGGAGGCTGGTGGCACAACATAAAAACCGAGTGATATATCTTTATCCTGATTAGGCTTTCGGGTTGTGACCTAATCATCGAACCCCGATATCCCAGAAATCACCGTCCATAATTCCAGACTGAGTTCGGTGTTGCCAACAGGATTCGAAGAGTCCTCTCGAAACGTCTCAATCCCGGGCACATCAGTCAACCGGATCCGCTGCCTCCAAACGCCAAGGAGTTTGCCTGATACCGCACTGAATATTTTTTCTCTTGTATGGAAAACGCTGAAATAGAAGCGGGTATAAGCATAGCACCAGCGATCGCAAATGGGATTGTATAAGAGCCTGTCCAATCAAACAGCAATCCTGCTAACAGTATGCTTGCAAATCCGCCGAACTGATGAAACATAAACGCTATTCCGGAAATTGTAGCCAACGCTCTTAGACCGTAAATATCAGCGGTCAAAGACGAGGTCAAAATAGGTGTTGCGACCCACGACATGCCAGCGAAAACAGCAAATATCCATAAACCAGCTGGAGCTGGGATAGCGAGCATAGATAGATAGGCGATAGAACGTATAAAGTAACCAAGAGCTAACCAATTCTTGGTTCCTCCAAGCCGGTCCGATAGATAACCTGCTAACATTCCCCCGAACATGTTCATGCCCATCATTACGCCAAAAATTAACGCAGCCAACTCTCCCGACACGCCTTCACTTTGAGCAAATGGTATGAAATGTACTCCCATGACGGAAGTTGTCATACCGCATACAAAATACGCGGCTGCCATCTGCCAGATCGGAGCAGAGTTGAATGAATCTCGCCAATTTTCAACTTCGAGAGGCCCCGCATTATCCTCCTGTGATTTAGTCAGGTTTTCTTCGATGAATCCCGGATCGCCATCTGGATTGAGACCTCTTTCAGAAGGACTCTTACGGAAGAAGATTAAGCCCGTCGGTAGGGCTAGTAATGCTACCAACCCTAGCCCTACCCATGCGGTGCGCCAATTCGTCGCCTCTAAAAGGTACATAGTAAAAGGCACTAAGATCAGGCTGCCTGCTGACACAGCGGCCGAATTGACCGAGATCGCAAATCCGCGTCGTCTGCGGAACCAACGGGCCATCATGGCCGACATATTTGTAGGACCACTTCCGCTTTGTCCAAGAGAAAGCACGACTCCAAACATGAACGCCAAAAACAGTATGTGAAAGGTAAGAGCCATCATCATCGTCGATGCTCCGAGCACTATGACGGAAGCTAATACAAGCTTCCTACCTCCGGTTTTGTCGAAGATTCGCCCGATAAATGGCTGACTAACCCCGTTTACTAGTACACCTAGGGAAGCCGCTATAGAAACCTCAAACCTACTCCATCCGAATTCGTCGCTCATAGGTACGACAAATACCCCGAAGCTCTGACGTGCTCCCGCCGCAACAAATCCGATAAACATAGCCGCAGCGCAAACATACCAGCCGTAATAGATCGGTTTTTTCGTCTTGGCTATCGTTTCCATTAAGCCCGCAGCGTCTGGCGACGCGTTGATAACTGAGAAGATGCTGAATCATATCACGTGGCTCGCGAGACAGCGGTCATGAGTTCAACATTTAGATTGACGCGCTGGAAGCGCAGACCTATAGTTCACCGTGTTCTTAAGCGTAAAGGGACCACCGTATGGCGACCTAGCGTTTATTAAACGGCCGGATGGGTCCAGGGGACGAGATTATATGACCGGAACCAACTCACAAATAACCAACCCAGAGACCAGTGGAATGCGGAACACTGCACCGTTCATTTTGACCGGGCTAAGCGCAGGCCACGGAATTTTTCACTGGTTCAGCCAGAGCTTCTTCGTGATGTTGCCGGAGGTTGTTGCTACTTTCGGTCTGAATGGCCTTCAGGTTGGCGCTATCTCCGCTACGCGCGAAGTAGTTTCGGGGATTATCGCCCTCCCAGGTGGAGTGGTGACCGATATGGTCCGGAGACATTGGGGCACGGTTCTGGCCGGATGTATGGGGTTGTTTGGCGTGGGCTGGCTGATCATGAGCATCTCCCCAGTCTACCCGGTTTTGTTGCTAGGAATGGCTGCCGTCGCGGCTGCGGCCGCTATCTGGCACCTGCCCGCAGCCGCAGCCCTGTCACAGCGGTTCGCCGACCGGCGCGGCTCCGCTCTTTCGATCCATGGTGTTGGCGGCAACATCGGAGACGTCCTCGGACCGGCGTTGACTGGGGTACTTCTTCTAACCCTCAGTTGGCGAGGTGTTCTTAGCATCTACGCGGTGGTCCCTCTGCTATTGATATTCATAGTTTTTTGGGCTTTTAGGGACATTGGGCGCACGGGATTTTTGGACACGGTGCGGCCCGGATTCCGAGAACAGATGGCCGACACCCGTGAATCTTTCAAAGATCACCCGCGGTTATGGGGAATTATGGTCGTAGCAGGCCTTCGCGGCATGGCCAGTGTGGCGTTTCTTCCTTTTCTGGCTTTGTATCTGGGGCTTGACGACGAGTTGGGGCTGGGTAACGCGGCTCTTGGTCTACACATAGCGTTGCTTGTTGGCGTGGGAGTCGTGGCAGCGCCGGTCGTGGGTTACATCTCTGACCGCGTTGGTAGGAAATTGGTGTTGATTCCTGAGATGTTGGCGCTGTCCGCTCTGACCGCGCTTCTAGTGCCATTCGGCGAAGGGGCCGGTTTGATCATTATCTTGGCTCTGCTAGGCGTCTTCTTTTTCAGCGACCAGCCCATTTTGACTGCCGCCGCACTGGACATTGTCGGCGATAAAGTCGCCGCTAGCACTCTTGGAGTGTTCTCTTTTTCTCGATTTGTGCTCGCCGCCGGATCCCCGCTTATCGCCGGGGAATTGTTCGATGAAGTTGGGATTGAATCAACGTTTTTCTTTGTGGCTGGTATTTACCTACTGGCCACGGTGGTCCTGCTGCTGGTGCCGTTGTCCGGGTCGGATTCCATCTCAGAAAATGGCGACGGTAACAGCCAAACCCAGATCTAACTTCAGCCTAGTTGTGCCAGAATATTTGCGGTGCATTTTATCGCTCCATTGACGAGAGTCACATAGGCTCTTTCGTGTTTTTAATGGGCTTTTCTACAAGGTGCTGATTGGTTCTCTGGCCGTGTCGCTGGCCGCCAAATCGCTGATCAACCTTGTCATTGAACCGATCGTCACTGGCACGCCGCTATCCGCCCTCCGAGATCAGTTTTATCCCTACCCGCCGGGCAGATTCGCGATAACTCACTACGAGCATCGGCACGATGGGTGGCTGGATTATTCGGATGGAGTCTACGGCGAAATTTCCTCTTGCCTAGGCGGTTTCATCGCACGGTCCGTGGCGTTCGACAGCGTAGAAATCATCGTGTTCTTCGGCTTGGCGATTCTTATCGTTGGATATGTTTCTATTTCGACGCTCGGCAAATCCCGCTCAGGGATGGTCCCGACACACGTTGGGCTGGGGATGATATGGGCCACGGCGATAAGTAATGAAGGGGAGATTGCGTTGTTCGGCCACGCCACGGATTTTCTTTTAATCCGGCCTATCGGAATCGCTAATCTCGCAGATGGCATAGTTCTTGTTGGGCTTATACTAGTGCTCCTAACATCAACCTATCAAAAGCTAGTCTCGAACCCTAAAGAGCAAGGAGCCCCAAATGGGGAAGGCATACAGCCTCAAAGTTGAGCCAATGACCGAAGAATCGTTTGAGCCGTTCGGAGAGTTGATTGATCCCCAGGAGCGGCCGGCAGACCGGCGCATGATCTTGCCTCTTGGGTTTTATGCCGAAGGCAGAACGACCCTAAGTTCCATATGGCAGCCATGCGAGGGTCTTACATTCTCGGAGATGGAGCGGCACTTTGGGGTAACTCAGACTTTCTTCCAACTCAGTGGCGCACCTACGGTTGTGGCCGCCGCTGTACCAACTGACCCAGACCCCATGGCGATCCCGGAACCCGATCAGATCAGGGCGTTCCTGATTGATCCCAGTAAAGGTTATTCGTTCAAGGTTGGAACGTGGCACTCAGTGAAACGGTTCGTTCTTGCCCCTCCGGGTGCGACGCTGGCTGTGATCAACTCAGACCCGAATCCCTCCCAGGTCGTGGACTACCAGGAAAATCTGAGCCTCACCTATTCCGACCTAGCAACCGATCAAAATCCGCGCCGGGATGACTTGGGCGACAGGTTCGGGATAGTATTCGAATTGACGCTTTAAAGCCAAGCATCGCTTCAGGCTTGCTAACGGCGCAGTGAGACCAGATGACCGTCGTTCAGACGGGAAGATTTCCGACTTTCCCGAGGCTGGCGCGTATCACGTATAAGGCCGGTTCGCGGTCTGGGGTTAGGGAGGTCTATCCGAACCTCATTGCCTTGGCCTCGGGCAATTCGCCTCGGAACTCTTGGAATAAACGATTAACGTTGATCAGGATTCTCTCCGGCTCCACCCAGTCGGCATATTCGCCCAGGCGGATGGCCCGGCAAGTTTCTTCGGCGCTTGAGCCCCGGTCAAAGTGCAAGCGGGACGTTCGCTTGACCAACCGAAGATACTTCAAGGTTTTGCCAACCGCCTCCTTGTCGCTCACAGGACCGTGCCCCGGCATTAGTGTGCTGACATCCAGATGATTCAGGATACCGTTCGTTATCTTGATCCAATTGCTTACGTGCCCGTCCCTCGCCAACGGAGTCAGGTAGTGGAATGCAACGTCACCTGAGAACAACACCTTCTCTTGGGGCAGGTATACCATGGTGTCCCCATAGGTATGGGCCGGACCCGGATGGAGCAATTCGATCATCCGGTCACCTATGTGGACGATCATTTTGTCCTCGTAGGTGACGGTTGCGGGAGTAAGCTGGGTCTTGAGCCAGTCCTCTCGGTATTGAGGCCATCGTTCACTCAACATGTTGATGTCGGCGCCCCTCGTGAGCATGGCTTCCCGGCATCCACGGTGAGAAACCACCTCCGTGGGCAGATAGAACTGGTTGCCAAATGAGTGGTCCACATGATGATGTGTGTTGATAACGTATCTGATTGGTTTATCGGTTACTTTGCGGATCTCTTTTATATATGGATCAATCAAACTAGCGACCATCATGGCGTCAATCACCATCACGCCGTCCTCTCCGACTATGAACCCAGAGTTGCAGATATCCCATCCGACCCCACTATGGACATAGGCGAAGACGTTCTCGGCAATCTCTTGTAACCCAGACTTCCAGGAAGGTATCGGCATTGTGCACCTCCGCCCGTCAAAATATAGCGTGGGAACTCATCGATGTTTTCGCGGACCCAGCCAATAATTCAATAAGCTATAGCGCCGTCAGGCCGCCGTAGGTTTCCGGACGCCGGTCACGGAAAAATTGCCATGTGGACCTGACTTCGCTTATCTCGTCCAGATCCAGGTCCGCTACAATCACTTCGTCGTGGTCACGGGAACCCTGAGCGAGTATTTCCCCTTTTGGGTTGCAGAAGTAGCTCTTCCCAAAGAACTCTCCAATGTTCCAAGGTTGTTCGTTGCCCACTCGATTGATAGCGCCTACGAAGTACCCGTTGGCCACGGCGTGGGCAGGTTGTTCGAGTTCCCAAAGGTATTCGGATAATCCCGCGACCGTCGCGGACGGATTGAAAACTATCTCGGCGCCGTTTAGCCCCAGGGCCCTGGCGCCTTCGGGAAAGTGGCGGTCGTAGCAGATGTACACACCTATCGTTCCAACGCTGGTTGTGAATACCGGATAACCGCTATTCCCGGGCTTGAAGTAGAATTTCTCCCAGAATCCAGGAGCCAGATGGGGAATGTGCGTCTTTCGGTACTTGCCTAAGTAAGAGCCGTCGGCGTCCAGCACCGCTGCAGTGTTATAGAAAACGCCGGACATCTCCTCTTCGTAAACCGGAACGATCAGCACCATATTGTGCAATTTCGCCAGGTCTTGCATCAGGCGGACCGTTGGCCCATCGGGTACGTGTTCCGCCATTGAGTACCAACGGGCGTCCTGTTCCGCACAGAAATAAGGTCCGTAAAAGAGTTCTTGCAGGCAGAGGACCTGTACGCCCTCGGCTGCCGCTTGCTCAATCAATGAGACGTGTTTGTCAATCATGAATTGCTTCAGCCGGTCCAATGCCTGTGGCGCATCGGCGCCAACGCTGGCTTGAATCAACCCTGCTCGGACAATTCTCGGCATACTATCCTTAGGCGAGTCAATTTACCGGGTTGGGGGCATGACGATTTCGCATACCAAATACTTAAGTAGCCCTGATTGATGCCCGGTTAAACCCGCGCTATCCACTGGACGGCACGTTCCGCCATCATGAGGACCGTTGCATGGCTACCGCCTGACCTTGTGATTCGTGGCTTCACCGACGCATCGACCACGGACAACCCGGTAACTCCCTTGACGCTGCAGTATTGGTCAACTACTGCCATCGGGTCCGAATCGGGCCCCATCTTGCAGGTCCCGGAAACGTGCCTGGCTGATCCGACGGTCTTGCGTATGTACAGGTCCAAAGCGTCGTCGTCGGCCAAAATGTCATCCGAGGGATGTAGACGGAAATCGCACACGTCCTTGTACGTTTCGGATTCAAGGAATCCAACCGCCTTCCGTATACCTTCCCGCACCCGGCGGCGGTCGTTTGGATCCTGGAGATAACAATAGTTAAATGTGGGTTGCTCTGAGGGATCAGAAGACGCAAGCCTGACGTATCCCGACCCGTCTGGCAACCCGAGTGTGACCGAGAGTCTCGCTACGCGGTCGGCTGGGATGTCGTCATTTAGGAACTTGGTCCGCAAACCGGGGACGCGTTCCGGCCGTTCATCTACCATTGGAGTTGTCCTCAGCAACATGTCGTTCATTTCGGTCGACCCGTCGGAAGTGTAGTGCAGGCCAAAGTGCACCGCATCGAAATCGCCGTGAAGGGACAGTCCGTCTTTGACCTTGAAGGTAACTTGAGCGCTCAGATGGTTCATAAGGTTCTGACCCACCCCAGGAAGGTCATTAACGACGGGTATTCCGAATTGCTCAAGTTGGTCCTTGGGACCGATTCCCGACAGCATGAGGAGGTGGGGCGACTTGAGAGCCCCGGCGCTCAACACAACACGGTCTGCTTCAACGTTGAAGACCTCTCCACCACTTTCTACTTCCACGCCCACGGCTTTTCGGTCCTCGATCAACACCCTCCTAACGAAAACCCCTCCTCTCACCGTAAGATTAAGACAGTGGCGCATAGGATTTAAGTGAGTGATAGCGGCGCTCATCCTCCAGCCGTCTAGATTGTTCGACGGCCACACGCCAACACCCGTCGGGTTCGGACCATTGGTATCCTCAACTGCCCCGTAACCCTCGTCCAAACAGGCTGCGTGGAAGGCCTTTTGTATATCTGGCCATGGACCTGATTGACGACGCCTTACCGGTATGGGACCGTCGGTCCCGTGAAAATCATCCCGGATGTCGAGGTCGTGTTCAGATTTTCTAAAGAAAGGAAGGACTTTGTCATAGGACCATTCATCATTGCCCATGGCGGCCCAAGAGTCGAAATCTTCGGGTAGCCCTCTCTGCATTGCCTGACCATTTATGGACGATCCTCCTCCGATCACTTTGCCCTGGGCCACATGTGTTTCCCCTTGCTCCTCGGTGAGCGTTCCCCGTAGGGCCCAGTTGTGTTCCGATTCTGGGGATTCGGCAAAACTTGTGTTGCCGAACTTTATCTCGTCCGGGAGGAGGTCTGGATCGGGGTAATCTGTCCCGGCTTCGAGCAACAGAACGGAAGTATTCGAGTTTTCGGCCAATCTACTGGCCAACACCGAACCAGCTGCTCCCCCGCCTACGATAACAATGTCATATTTCATGGTTTTTCCTTCATCGAATCTACTTCTGGATTAGGATCTTTCAGGTTTGACCGAGTCCTAGAGTGGTGAATATTTCGGTGATACTACACTGAGGCCAAATATTGGGCAACAATAATCGCCGATGAGAAGGCCATCAAAAAGATGCAAAGGGATTGCGGCGCTCCGCGAACACAAAAATTGAAAGCCTGTCGTCTAGCATACCGAGATCCAACGGCTCTAACGCTAGCCGCTAGGATCAATGAATCGGCGGACTAATTCCCATGCTCCCGTGCCCATTTTCGTTTCCAAATCGACCCAACGTAGATCGCCACCGAACTCTTTTGACATTTCAGCGACAACTGCCCGTCTATTCGACATTCCCTCTTCTTCGCTATCGATCGACCAATCAACGTCCTTGTTGATCCAAACCCTTCCATGAGGAGGGACATTCGCCCAGAACGTAACCACGTAGCCATATTCCCTCTTCACCCTTAGCTCGATATGCCCTACCGCAGCCCTCGGAAAAACTTCCTGATATCCTCAACCAACCTATCCGGTTCCTCCAGCGCAGCAAAGTGCCCGCCGCTGGGCATATCCGTCCATTGTTGAATGTTGAAGGAACGCTCGGCCCATTCCCTCAGCGGCACGCTGTTTTCACGTGGGAACGAAGCGATGGCCACCGGTACCTGGATCTTCTCGTCTTTCGCCAGGTCCCAAGCCTGAAAGAACGACTCGAAGTAGAGCCTGGTCGATGAGTTGATGGACTGGGTCACCCAGTAGATTGTGATGGTGGTAAGCAGTTCGTCTTTGGTGAACCGGGATTCCACGTCTCCGCCGCAGTCGCTCCAGGTCCGGTATTTCTCTACGATCCATGCTGCCAACCCAGCCGGAGAATCGTTCAGGCCGTATGACAGTGTTTGCGGTTTGGTGGCTTGGATGTGGGAATAGCCGCCCTCGTCCGCCAACCACTGGACCCTCTGGGCGAGCATCGCCTTTTCGGCTTCCGACAACTCCCTGGTGCCTGGACCCTGGTATGGCGTGGGGCTACTTGTAGACGTGGTATGGATTCCGATCACCTTGTCCCCGTGGGAGAGTCCCAGCTTGGCCGTGACCCTGGCGCCCCAGTCGCCCCCTTGGGCGGCGAACCTCTGGTAGCCAAGATTCTCCGACATGAGTTTGGCCCACAGATCGCCGATGGAGAGAACACTCAGGCCACGTTTATCGGTGGCGTCTGAGAACCCATAGCCCGGCATAGATGGGGCCACAACGTCGAAGGCATCGGCTGGGTTTCCGCCATGGCTCGCAGGGTCACTAAGCATGGGGATGACTTTGTACATTTCGAAGAAGGTGCCAGGCCAGCCGTGGGTGATCACCAGCGGCATTGGATTAGGCCCCTTTCCCTTCTCGTGGATGAAGTGGATGTTCAGTCCGTCTACTTCGCTCTTGAAATGGGAGAAGGAGTTGATCAACTTCTCCTGGGCGTGCCAATCGAACTTGGTCTGCCAGTACTCCACCAACTCTTTGACGTAATCAAGGTTGCTGCCGTAATCCCAGCCGGTACCGGGCAGCTCGTCGGGCCACCGAGTGCGCTCCAGCCTAGATTTCAGGTCGTCGAGGACCGAGTCCGGAATTTCTATCTTGTACGGTTGGACGGCCATTCGTTTCTCTCCTACGTCTCACAAGCTGGCGGTTATTATCCTCAACATAGGATTCCGAGGCAAGGGACGGTTCAACTCGCTATAGCCTGGGCGTGGAACGGCTGTTGACGCGGTTCAATGCCACTCCTAAACTGCCAGCAGGCAATCGCGGGGAGATGGAGAGGGGAGAAGCCTTAGATATAAAGACAATGACATGCGAAGACCTAACCGGAGCCTGAGATTTAGAGTTTCATCCCGAGACATTTGACGAAATTGCGGAAATGTCGAAGAAACATAGAATGGAAATGTTCTAACAAGGCGACCAAGCTCACCTCGGAGCGGTGGGAAAAATGAAAGCCTTGATGAGCGAACCGGAAGCGATGAAAAAGTGGTTCTAGTCGGTCCAGAGAACGTTTGACGCTCTGCCCGAAAACTAGACAGGCTTCAAGCGAATAACCGGAGCTTTTCCTGCTAAGAATTCACCGGTAAAACGGAATAACTGATAAATTCAGGCTAAGAAAAAGGGGTAAATACGATGGCTTCTCGGACGCTCACAATCGACTCGCAGGTACATTCATACGAACGCAATACTCCAGCACGCCCTTGGCATGATGTTTTAGTGGGCCCAGACGAGGTCACCGGCGATGAAATGGTGGCTGCCATGGACGCGGTGGGCGTCGACGGGGCATTGCTGATATCGCCGTACCGTATGTACCACTACGACGCCAGCTATGCGCTGGAGGTGTACGCCAAGCATCCAGGCCGGTTTGGCGTGATTAAGCCATTAGACCCCAAGTCAGAAACGATCGCCGACGACTTTGCCGAATGGGCCGGGACACCGGGTGTGGTAGGGGCCCGCATCATGATCGCGGGCCAGGTGTTCGAGGCCGACGACCGGGGGCTAAATGAGATTCTGGCCGGCGGCGCCAAAGCTGGTATCCCGGTGAACGTGATGTGTTCGGACAATCTGCCGCTCATGGCTGAACTGGCGCGCCGCAATCCACACACTCAGATAGTTATTGACCATGTGGGCCTGGCACAGCCCTTTGTGCCTCCCGCCCCTCCGGAGCCATTCGCTGACCTGGCCAACGTGCTCTCTCTCGCGGAACTGGACAACGTCGCCATCAAGATCTCCGGTGCTTGCACACTGTCCCATCAGCCGTTCCCGTACGCGGACATTTGGGAGTCGCTGGGCAAGATATTCAGCGCGTTCGGATTCGGCCGGTGCCTGTGGGGAACGGACTGGACCAGGGCGGTGGAGCTGTTGGACTACGAGCAGGGAGTTGAGTCGTTCCGTGTCACCGACCAAATCTCGGATTCAGAGCGTTCTGAGCTCATGGGTGGGTCACTGGCGAAGATTTACAACTGGTCGCCAACGAAAGACGGGTAGGGAGTTTGGACGATTGGTCCGTAGACCCGGCGGAGGCTGATCTTTTTACGTATGGGATTTAGCCGTATTCGATTCTTCAGGATTTAGGTTCAGAGAACGCTCCAGAACAAAGTCCAATTCTGAGTGTTCCCATGGCTTAGTAAATCGTTACTTAACACCCAGTTCGATCGTCCGCAAAGTTATGTTAGGGGTGCTGACCGCAGTTACCAATACAACCGGAATATCTTTCGTGTCCGGGTTCCCTCGCAACTCCGTGATCAAATCGATACTGTTTACCAGACGCAGAAAATCGATAGTTCTTGCCTTTCTCAATCGGAAATCGCGTCTTTACCAAGTAGCTTTTAGACCTGATTACCACCCTTCCCGTTTCCACATCGCTGGCTGGTGTTGCCATGCTACGCTCCTCCGGAAACAAGTAAGAGTTTCGCTTTGCGGTCCAAGGCCTTTATCTTGTTCTCGCGTTTCGAGGCGAGTCCCCGGCTTTGGAAGACTTCTTCGAAAACAAGCTGGAATGGTCCGCGACCCTTGGTGTATTTCGCTCCCTGCCCGGATTCGTGCTCGGCGATACGCCGGCTCAGATCATTGGTGATACCGGTGTATAACGTACCGTCGGCGCAACGCAGGATGTAGACCGTCCAGTCCATGCTCTCGCCGGTGAATTACTGCAAATCCGATGTATCGTCGGAGTGGCTACCTCGTAGAACGCAGTGGCCGCACTTCCGGCACACCGGGTGCAGGTTGTTGTGTTGCGGATGACTCTGTTTGCAAAAGCCGGCGTCATCGTCAGCGCACCTGGGACACCCTTCACAATAGCGCCCGCCGGCACGCTGTGAGCGTTCAGTTTCCCTGTCTGTAACAGTGACCATTAGTTGACCTGCTGAGAAATATTGATCGGCATCAATCGCCTGTGGCGTTGGGACCGAGACGTGGACGGAGAATATCACAACATGAGCAAAAGCCCACTACGCCTGTCGTCATCGGGAAAACCAGGGCCACCAATTTTTTGCGACTTTACCAGTATAATTAATGGCGGCAAAATAATAGTGGCATTCCGAGGAACGCCTCGCGTAGAATCTCATCGACTAATCACTAAATATCGGACCCCGAAGAGATAACATGACCAATCAAAACTACAACCAGCTCAACGACGAAGAGAAATACATCATCGAGTACAAAGGGACTGAACGGCCCTTCACCGGCGAGTATGACAACTTCTATGAGGACGGCTCCTATTCCTGCCGCAAGTGCAACGCCGAACTCTACCGCTCCGTTGACAAATTCGACGCCCACTGCGGTTGGCCGGCCTTCGATAAAGAGGTCGATGGAGCCGTGAAGCACCTCCCCGACCCCGACGGTCATCGCATCGAGGTGGAGTGTGCTAACTGCGGCGGCCATTTAGGCCACGTTTTCATGGGGGAGGGTTTCACCCCCACCAATGCCCGGCATTGCATCAATTCTATATCTATGAAATTTGTGCCTGCCGAATAAAGAGGCAAGTTGGGAAATTAGTACCTGCCGAATGAAAACCTAGATCCAGGCGCTTATCTCTTCGCCTTCAGCAACTGAGACGCCATGCAACGGCTCACCGTTATCTCTTCCGGAGTGAGTGTCATGCTGTTTGTCCCTGAAAAGAGCAACAAGAGGATCGGACAGCGGAAGAATATGGAACTATTCCGGCGGCGTTAAATAAGGCCGGCTTAGACGGTCGGGTCGTATTTGTCGCCTTCTTCCCGGGTGATGCGTCCGCAGGCCATCAACCACATTCGGGATATCTCAGGGCCCATGAACTTGAATGTCGCGCGCAATTCTTTCATCAAGGACGGGTAATCGGTCCCGGAGAGCACGTCATAGAACCAGTTGCAGAAGCTGCCGTAGTCTTGTTGGATCCTCCGCACGATCTCCGCGTTGGCGATGACTGCTTGAATCTTCTGCCGGTTGCGGATGATGCCCGGGTCCTCCCGCAAGCGATCCAAGTCGGCGGGGCCCATGGCCGCCACAGTATCAACGTTCCAGTCGGCGAAGGCGGCGCGGAAACTGTCCCGGCGCGAAAGCACCATCCGCCAGGTGAGGCCGGCCTGAAACACCTGCAGGCTCATGACCTCAAACAACGCGTCGTCACCGGTGGCCCGCTTGCCCCAAATCTCCTGGGAGTACCATTCACGCAAAGGGTCGCCTGACACCTTTTCCTTGGCCTCCCACTCTTCCGATGTTTCCTCGGGCATTGGTCTATCCCTTTTTCCCCGGTTCTTTTATCGGGGCTCTTTTATCGGGGAACGATGGCCAGATTCACGTAAGAAGCCTGTTGCCCCTCATGGAACACGGTCTGAAGCGCGGGCCGTAGTTCGGTATCCGCTGCGATGATGTTACCAGTGTTTGTGTTGCGGTCGAATCGGGGGAAATTGCTACTGGAGATCTCCAGGCGGATACGGTGGCCGGCCTTAAACACGTTGCTGGTGGCCCAGAGGTCTATCTCATAGCAATAAGCCTTGCCCGGCTCCAGCATCGTGGGGTTGGACATGGAATCGCGGTAGCGGGCCCGGATTATCCCATCGGTCAGGTTCCGGGCGCAGCCGTTCTCGCAAACATCCACCAACTTGGCGGTGAAATCCGTGTCCGTTGTTGAAGTAGACGCCCACAGGGTAACCGTGACGGGTCCAGTGACTTCCACGTCATGCTCCAGAGGCGGCGTGGAATAGACCAGAACATCTTGCCGGTCCTCCACTTGGTTCTGGTCGTAGGCCCCGTTGGCGGCGTAGTAGGGGTTACAGCATAGCGCGCCGCCCGTTGTCGGGACCGGGTCGGCGGGGTTATACAAGAACACGTCCGGGGCTTCCGACTGAGGACTCTCGACACTCAGAGTGCCATCACCCTGTTTGGAGTTGGCCTTGCCGCCGCTGTGCAGGTAATACTTGGTCTCCTGAGCCCTGGCCAAAGGCCACTCTTCCTCCTCCCGCCAAACATCGTCCCCCATGACAAAGATGCGCACTGGCGCTTCCTCGGTTATACCGTTCTTTTCTTCGTTCAGCCAGTGCTCAAACCAGCGCAGATGCATGCCATCGATGTCGGTGGCTGCCGGGTCCGCCATGATTCCGAAATAGTGGCTGCCCGCCATGGTCGAGCCACGGGCGCCGTGGGCCCAAGGACCGATGACCAGCTTCTGTCCGCCTCGTGCGGTCTCGCTTGCGCCGGACTTGGTCATGCCTAGGTAGTTTCGGATTGTTCCGCCTAGGAAGATGTCGTACCACCCTCCAAAGTGTAGGGCGGGCACGTGGATCTCCGAGTGGCGGTCTTCGATGCACAGGTTTTGCCAGTACTCATCGAAGTCTGGGTGGGCCAGCCAATCGTAGTAATACTTGGCCAGACCTGAGTCTAGTCCGGGATAATCTTTGGTCGGCAGAAATTCGAATCCGCCGGTCATGTCGTCAACGTCGTGCATCAAAACGGCTCGCCGTTCTCGTGGCACGCCTTGGACGCCGGAGACGTTCTTGAAATTCGCCAGAGTCAACTGAAGAAGTGTCCAAGACATGTTGAACCCCAACTCGAAAGCGCCGCCTTGATAGGTCCAGCCCTCGTGATAATTCGAGGCGGTAACGGTGGGCGCAATGGTTACTAGATGGGGCGGTCTGGAGATGGCTGCCAGCCACTGGGTAGCCCCGACATACGATGCGCCGTACATCCCAACTTTGCCCGTGGACCAGGGCTGTGAGGCGGCCCATTCAACGGTGTCATAGCCGTCGTTGATGTCGTCCCGGAAGGCATAGAACTCACCATCTGAAGCGTGCCGTCCTCGAGTGTCTTGGATCACCACCACGAACCCTGCCTTGGCTGCCCGGATGGGGTCCAGCATGGTGGCGCTCAAGGCATTGGTCTTGTCGTATGGCGTGCGCTGCAAAATAGTCGGAAAAGGCCCGTCGCTGTCTGGGCGGTAGATGTCGGCGTAGAGGGTGACGCCGTCTCTCATGGTGACCGCGACGTCGCTTTCCATCTTGAGTGAGATCGAGTCCGGCATGGCTTTGCTCCTTAGTCGAAATCGGTATTCTTATGCCTGGAATTGGGGCATCACTTCGGAGGCGAACATCTTCATCTGGTGGAAGAAAGAGTCCGGCTCGGAGGCTAGAAACCCCAGGTTGATGTGCTCCACTCCGGCGTCGATGCGGTCTTCCACAGACTTGATGCAATCTTCTGGCGATCCGGCGATGCACAGCGCTTGGGCGATGTCTGCGGCGGTCCGTTCAGGAGTGACGTATCGCTGGCCAACGTTGGTAACCGCAAATTCCCTAGCCTGGGCAGCGTTCGAGGAAATGGCTGTCGGTTGATTGAGGCCCCAGTGGAATCCAGTCAGGTCGCGCCCAGCCTCGGCGGCGAACTGGCGTACCATCTCATTGCTGGCTTTGATGCGCCGGACGGTGAACAAGTAAGGATACCAGCCGTCGCCCATCACTCCCGCTCGCCGCATGGCCGCGTCGCTGCGCCCGGAGACCCAGATAGGCGGATACGGTTTCTGCGCCGGGAAGGGTAGCAGCGTAACGTCATCGAAGTCGAAGAATTCACCGTGGTGGGAAACGTGTTCTTCGGTCCATAACCGCTTCATCACCTGGAGCATCTCGTCGGTGCGCTTGCCCCTGGTACGGACATCCACGCCCACGGCATCGAACTCGATCTTGGTGCCCCGTTGTCCGCTGATCCCGATGCCGAAGTCCAATCGCCCCCCCGAGACCTGGTCTACGGTGGCTACCATCTTGGCCAAAGTCACCGGATGGTACAGGGGCGCAACCACGATCCCGGTCATCACGCGGAGATTTGTTGTGGCCCCTGCGGCTGCTGCCATAGCCGGCAGGTTGAGCAGCGTGGGCCGCGGCGGATTACCGTCCATGATGTGCTCGCCCATGGTGACCCGGCCGTAGCCCAAGTCCTCGGCCCGGCGGGCGAACTCGGAGACATTCCAATAGTTGTCTACCGAGAGATTTACGCCGAAAGTGATCTTGTTATCAGCCATGATTTCCTACGCTCTTACTCATCGTTGGGGTCCAGGCCAAGTCCCACTTTGCCTATGAGTTCAATCGCCTGATTGCGGGCCCAAGGTTGCATGAACGGTCCGGCCCTTACGTCCCGGTACAACTTTGCCAGCGGGCTGTTGGCGAGGTAGGCGCCGCCCCCGTACAGAGTGAGCGCACGGTCGACGATATTCACTGAGGTTTCCATGACAAACTTTTTGGTGCAGGCTGAGTTTTTGATCATTTTGAAGGCGGTTTCGGCGGAATTATATATCAATCCAACGGGCTGCTCGACTGCTGTTTGGTAAAAGTCGTCGTAGTACTGAGCGCCCCGGCTTAGGATTCCCCGGGCCGCGGCTAAGTCAATCTCGTTCTCCGCAACGGTTACCTGGTTCATGGGATACCTGGTCCCGCCTTCTTTTTTCTTTATGGCGGAGACAGCGATCTCATGCGCAGTCTCGGCGATGCCCAAAAATATCGAAGAGAGCCCCATGCTCGATAACCCACCCAAGGCCAAGAACGGAGCGTTGAATTGCCCATAAACCCCAATGTCGTCGAACTGGTCATCGGAGACGAAGTAATCCGTGAAGACCACGTCGTGGCTTCCTGATGAGCGCATGCCCAATCCGTCCCAGTTGTTCTTGATCTCAACTCCAGGCCGGTCTACGGGGACAATGGCGGCTCCCATTCGTAGCTCGCCTGCATCGTTCTCGAACCGTGCTCTCACGGCCAGTACGTCGGCGGCGGGTGAACCGGTGGCAAAGGTCTTGAAGCCGTTCAATAACCAACCACCGTCAGTTTTCGTGGCTAGGGTCTTCGAAGTTCTTACATCGGCGCCGGGCTCTGAGTTGGCGACAGTGATAAAAATCTCACCGGCGCCAATCTTTTCCAGCAGGTTCTCGGCTCGATTCTGCAGCGCCTGATTCCCGGAGGCTATGGCGTTCCGTAGGGCTCGCGCCGTGCCGAGAGTCCTAGACAGATGCATCGTGAAGGCCAATGGGGTTGATCCTTCAGCTCGCCCCAGACGGTTCATGGCCACGATGCAGTCATGGGCGGATGTAACGCCCATGCCGCCGAATTCCTTGGGCACAGCAGCAGCGGCGAAACCGCTCTGTTTTAGGGCGGTTATGTTCTCAACGGGGAAGGTCCCATTACGGTCGTGTTCCGCTGCCGTAAGGGCGAAATCGGCGGCATGTTTTTCAGCTAGCTCGACCATCCGTTTGCCGGGCTCGGTCGATGCTTTAAGTTCAAAATCCAAATCAGCGCTCCCAAAACCCTCTGATTGGGCCGGCAGGCCCGTCTCTCGAGTCAATGTTCAACGGAAACCAGATTACTCCCTGGGCCTTGGGGAATCAATTTGTGATTGGGTGAGCCGCCGAAATGGCCGTCCTATTTCACATTCCCGAACTGCCGGGACCACCAGATCGGGCCGGTTAGGCCTAGGTAACCTACCCATGATAGGGTACGATTCTAAGGTCGATAGTAGATATCAGCCGTGCATGGCCTTCGGAGGCCCGGATGACCTTTAAATTGACTTGCCGGTCCAAGCTGATGGCCGGAAAAACATGCCTGGTCACCGGGGCTACCGATGGCATCGGGCGGGTCACTGCTCTTGAATTGGCCCACATGGGCGCGGATGTTGTCATCGTTGGGCGCAACGAGGCTAAGTGCTCGGCAATCGCCAGTGACATGCGTGAAGAGAGCGGCAACGCCTCTGTGGAGTATTTGGTGGCCGACCTGTCTTCCCAGGAAGAGGTGCGCCGCCTGGCCGATGAGTTCAAGCAGCGCCATCAACGATTGGATGTCTTAGTCAACAACGCCGGCGCCATACACCTCAGCCGGAAGAATAGCGCCGACGGCATAGAGATGACCTTTGCCCTCAACCACCTATCTTATTTCTTGCTCACCAACCTTTTGCTGGATGTTTTGTCGGCTTCGGCCCCGGCCCGAGTGGTCAACGTAGCGTCATCTGTGCATATGAAAGCCAAGCTAGATCTTTTCGACGTCTATGCTCCCCGCCGGTACGCCGGCCTCCGGACGTACTCCCGCTCCAAGCTCTGCAATGTGCTATTCACCTATGAGCTGGCACGGCGGCTTGAGGGCACCGGAATAACGGCCAACGCCTTGCACCCCGGCTTGGTTGCATCGAATATCCTAAAGAACAACGGCATCCTGGGCCGCTTCCTCAACATGGTCTTGGGAGTTATGGGAATCAGCGCTAAGGCTGGCGCCCTAACATCGGTCTACGCTGCTTCCTCTCCCGAGATGGAAGGCGTCTCTGGCAAATACCTGGACAAGAAACAAGTCGTCCGTTCTTCCACTTGCAGCTACGATGAAGCCCACGCAGCCGCCCTCTGGGAATTGAGCGCCAGCCTAACGGGCATTCTGCCGACATCGCTCGTGTCTTCACTGTCCGTCGGCTAACACCTAGCATAACCCGCGGCCTTCTCGCGCTTGTTGACAGCTATGAGCGACCCTCGCATAATTCTGCCATCTCTCCTCGGAGTCTAATTTCATATGGCAGAAAAATTTGACGTTGTCGTAATCGGCGCAGGCGTGATCGGCTGCTCAATCGCCTATTACCTGGCCAGAGAAGGCATTAAAGTCGCCCTCCTCGAGCGTGAGTCCTTCGGCAGTGGTTCCTCTGCCCACGCCACCGGATTCATCAGCCTCCTGGGCACCGAGTTCACTCCCGGCCCATCCTTCCAATTTGGACTCGAAAGCTACCGCGAGTTTCCATCGCTTGTTGCTGAACTGGAAGATGCGACCGGCATGGACCTACTCTACCAACGCCGCCCGTCGTTGCGACTGGCTTTGGAAGAGAGCGAAGAGCAGTTGATCAAGGATCTGATGACCTGGCAACAAGAGCACGTTGCCATGCGTTGGATCACCTCGGACGACGTCCACGAACTGGAACCAAGGTTGACCCCCTCGCTCATCGGCGCGGTCTACGAAGATGAGTCGGCCCAGTTGGACAGCTACCGCCTGAACCTGGCCTTAGCCGCCGGGGCCGAGAAAAAGGGCACACAGACTATCAACCGCAATGTCACCGGCCTGCTCTCCGAAAAAAACCGGATTACCGGGGTGCAGACCGAACAAGGAGATATCTCCTGTGGCACTGTGGTGGTGGCGGCGGGTCTATGGAGCCCTCCCTTCCAGCGAGACCTGGACTTCCCCATCCCGGTGGGCGCCTTGAAGGGCGAGCGCCTGTTGCTAAAGTACGATGGCGATCCGTTGCAGGTGTTGATCAGTTCCCCCAAACGGGGCCACATGATCAGCCGTTTGGATGGTTTCTTGAGTGTGGGCAGCACCGGAGGACGGGACTACGACCAGGATCAACTCTACCAGGGCGCGGATATGGATCGGGTACCCACTGAAACGGCTCGGGTGGAGATCATGCAACGGGCGATCGACGTCTTTCCCGACTTAGAAAACGCGGCATTGGTCGAGCAACTGGCCGGCTCCCGGCCCCTGAGTCCCGACCGTATTCCAATAATCGGCCCGGTGCCCGGAAAAGAGGGCGTGGTCTTGGCCACCGGCCACACGACCAAGGGAATTCACCTGGGCCCCAGCACTGCCAAGGTCGTCACCCAATACATCCAGGGCGGCTGCAAGCAAGTGCCGTCATCCATGGAATTATTCTTGCCCGAGCGGTTTGCCGGCATGACCGAAACCGACTTCCAGACCGCCGGCCTAAACGTCGACGAGTAGATAGGAGCATGATCTGATGCAACGCGCCATCGAGTTCTACAGCGAAGGTTTCAAACTTCAGGGCGACATCTACCTGCCAGGTGGTCTCGCCGCTGGCGAGACACGTTCAGCCATCCTCCTGTGCCACGGGTACACCGGTGTCAAAGACCTGTACCTGCCCGATAACGCCCGCGTCCTGAACGAGGCCGGCTACGTCGTCATGACCTTTGACTACAAGGGCTGGGGCGATAGCGAAGGTGTCGCCCCCAACCGGTTGGTCCCGTATAGCCGGGTAGCTGACGTACAGGCCGCCATGACATTTCTCGGCCTCCAACCCGAGGTCAATGAAGAGCGAATCGGCATCTATGGCACCAGCTACGGCGGCGCCACCGTCTCTTGGGTGGGAGCGGTGGACGAGCGGGCCAAGTGCATCGTCAGCGTGGTTGGCATCGGGCACGGTGCACGATGGATGAGCCGGGTGAGGCGCATGGACGAATGGTTCGACCTGCTGGAACGTTCGAAGGCCGATCGGGAGCAGCGGGCTTTAACCGGCAAGTCGGAGATGGTGGAGCGGGCGGAGATTCTACTTCCGGACCGGCAGTCCGCAGACCTCGCCGCCGCTGCCCGCAAGAACAACCCAGCCGCCGTGGGAACGATTCCCGTGGAATACGTGGACGACACGATTGGCTTTAACCCGGAGTGGATTGTCGGACATATATCCCCCAGGCCAATCCTGTTCATCACCAGCAACGACGACCGTCTGGTGCCGCCGGAAGAGTCGGAGCAGCTATTCGCTAGCGCCGGAGAACCCAAGAAACTGGTCGTCTTGGAGGGCGTCGGTCACTACGAGGTCTACGCGGAACCGGCCTTCTCCGAGGTCATGCAGGAAACCCTGGCTTGGTACCAAACCTATCTACCAGCAAAGAGTTAGGGGCTCTATCTTAAGATAGAGCCCCTTCCTACAGATTTTCGTTGATGCCTTTGCAAAGGTTGTAGCACATCTCCAACGTCGGAGTCGGGATGCCTAGCCGGCGGGCCTCATCTACCGCGTGTCCCATGGTTTCGTCGATCTCGAGACGCTGCCCTCGCTGAAGGTCTTGGAGAGCAGACATCCGGTGATCCGGCGCTGTTGCTTCGAATTTATGACCGAGTTCCTGCAGGGCCAACACGGCATTTTCCTCTGACTCATTAACAACGATCTTTACGGGAAACGGCCCGGTGTCTTCCAGAGGTATCCCCTTCATTTTGGCGATGGTTCCAACTTCTCGCATGACACGCGCCCAAACCAAAGCACAGCCGGAATCTGAAGCGAACTTGTAGGTTTCTAGCCGGGTGAGTAATCCTAAAGATGTCGCCCCCACCCACGCCACGAGTTTTGACCATTGGACCGTGAGGATATTGGCAGCGGATGCAGAATTTACTCCGGACCTCTGCAGCATCGCGCTTAGGTCTTGAACGCGGACCGTCGATTCCCCTGAGATTTCCCCGACTTCAAAACAGCCATTGTAGGTGAAACTTACCTCTCCGCTCGCCGCCATCTCTCCACTGATCAAAGCCGACGCTCCAATTACATTGGGGACGCCAAAGACTTCGGATAATTGCTCATACCATCTAACCCCGTTCTGTACGGACGTTACACAGGGGAATCTGAGGTGGGAAAGGCCGGAAATTGCCGAATTCATCTGATGGGTCTTGACGGCCACGATCAGCACGTCGGCCTCGGGAATCTGAGACGGGTTGGTCACGATCGGACATGCGGCGTTGAACTCCGCCAGTCCGTTGATGGTGATTCCGTTTTGTCGCAAGTACTCGGCTCTATCCCCCCGCGCAACCAAGGCCACGTCTTCGCCGGCCCGAGCCAAATGCCCGGCTATTATGGATCCGAGGGCGCCCGCTCCCAGAACAACAGTCTTCATAGTCACCTCTTAAAGCGTGCGGGGTTACAGCTTAGCCATCAACTCTTCGATCGCCCGGTTGATGTCGTCGGGCCGTTCAGCCATGGGGAAGTGGCCCGCGTTGTCCAGTTTGATGTACTTGGAACCGGGCACAGCCTGGTGAATCTCCAATTCATACTCCGCCGGCTTCCCGGGGTCGTCCACGCCGCGCACCAGTGTCAGGGGAGTCTTGAGTTCTCCGATACGGTCGCGCACATCGAATTTGTCAATGGTCACTAAGTCGTTGTACTGGGAGATCGGGCCCACCACTCTGTGGCGCTCGATTAGCTTTTCCCGGAGCTCCGGTTCGATGAACATCATGGTGTGGCGCATTGCGTCTAACCATTCCTCATGCACTGTCGCATCTTTTGCGGCGCTCAGCCGGAACTCTAATGACCCTGGGGCCCGCTCTTTTGGGCGCATGGCGACGGTCATTAGCAGCAGACCTGCCACCTCGTCGGTGTAGTCCAACGCGTACTGCAGGGCCACGCAGGCCCCCAGCGTAAACCCGGAGAGCACGAGGTCTTTCTTGTGACCCTTTTTGTGGAGCCAGCCTCGCAGCCATTCCGTATATTCGGCCACCGTGGACAATGACTGGCCGTTAGGATGACCGGGTAGGTCCGGTGCCAGGCTGCCGGGGAAGTGCTGCACCTGATATTGGAATCCGGCGGAGCAACTACCGGCGCCGGGTCCGTGGATAAAAACTATCTGGGACATTTTGTCTCCCTCTGATGACGGTTTGCTTGTCTAAATTATTGGCCAGCGCGGGGGGAAGGACAGGCCTGCGCGTGCCAGCATATCCTCGCCGATTCCTTGGACTTTCTGGGCCAATTCCCATTCGTCGACGAACAATGGCTTGTGGTCTTCCACCACGATTTGCCCATCAACCATTACCGTGTGGACACTGCGGCCGTCGGCGTTGTACACCAGATTGTTCACAGGATTGAACAGGGTCTGCCATTCTGCTCTTCGGGTATCGAACAAGACCAGGTCAGCCTTCTTCCCAGCCTCCAACGACCCTATCTCGTCGCCCAGACCCAAAGCCTCGGCCCCTTGAATGGTCGCCATCTCCAGGGCGGTCTCGGCTGGTATGGCCTTGGAGTCCTGCCGGGCGTCTTTGTACAGTACCGCAATCAGGTACATGGCCCGGTTGGTCTCTAGCAGGTTGGAGTTGTTGCCGGCGTCGGTGCCCAAGCCCACCACCATCCCGGCGTCCAGCATCTCGGGTAGCAGCCCGGTTTGTGTCATACCGGCGCCGCCCTTGATAGCCGCGGTTGGAACCACCACTGCCCTGGTGCATGTGCGGGCCAGTGCTGCTACCTCGCTTTCGTCTTGCCCCAGCATATGGGCTAATGTCACGTTTTCGCCCAGCAGGCCAATCTTCTCCAGGTAGTGGGAGGGACGCAGTCCCGTTTCTTTGAGACAGGTGTCAACGTAATTCGGGCTGTTGTTGTAGTGCAAAGTCAGGCCGGTGCCGTAATGGTCGGCCAGGCGTTTGCACTCAAGCAGCAGCTCATTGGTGCACATGTTTGGCGCGAAGGGCATGGCCCAAGCTCGGACCCGGCCGTCCAACTTTCTGTCGAATTCCTTGATCGTTGATTCGACGATTCCGACAGCCTCCGCCGTGGAGTAGGTCGGTAAACCCAACGGATTGGGTTTGTCGGTGACGTGAGCACCGGTGATGATCCGACATCCGGACTGCTTATAGGCGTCCATGCAGCGGTCCAGATACTTTGTGCTGCCTGGGTCCATGAAGGTGGTGGTGCCGTACTTCAAAAGCTCAGTGATGGCCAGGAGGCTGGTGTTGTACTCCTCCTCTTCGGTCATGATCGCCTGCAGCTTGAACACGTTGGGCAGGTAGGCCGAACCCAGGTCGTCGGGGAAGATGCCCCGAGTGGCATGGGCGTAGCTGATGTGCATGTGCCCGTTGCAGAACCCCGGCGTGATCACCATGTCCGAAGCATCGATCACCCGGTCTGCCCCAACCACTGCTAAGTCCGCCGCCTTGCCGACGTGGATTATATTTTGACCCTGTACGATCAGGGAGCCGTCGGCGATGATCCGCCGCTGAAGGTCCATTGTGATGATGAAGCGGGCGCCCTCAAATTTTACTGTTGTGTCTGGCATTTTATTCTTCCCAGCCGTCGTTAATTTTCACCGATTGCCCGTAACAGGGCCTGAGAGTTGGAGTATTATACCGTGGGTACTGGTGGCCCTTCGCCTGAGTCCTGATCGACCGCCCAGTAGCCCTGTCCATGACTCTTTGAATATCGCGCCCGACGCGGCGCCCTGGACGATCACTATGAACAAATCTGATCTACCTTTTGTCAGCGCTTCGGAACTATCTAGACTGATGGCCGCCAAGGAAGTCTCTCCCGTGGAAGCGACCGAGGCTTACTTGGAACGTATCGAGTCTTTGGACGGTAAGCTCCGCGCCTTTGTAACCGTGACGGCCGATGCGGCCCTGGATGCTGCAAGGCGGGCTGAACAAGAGATTGCCCAAGGCAACCCCCGTGGCCCGATGCATGGCGTACCAGTAGCGCTCAAAGACCAGATCTACACCCAAGGCATAGTGACCACCGGTGGGTCCCCGGTTTTCAAAGATTTCGTCCCCACTGTCGATGCCACGGTCGTCTCAAATCTGAAAACGGCTGGGGCCGTGATGCTGGGCAAACTCAACATGACCGAGTTTGCCACATCGGGTCTGTCCCACCAGTTTGACCCGCCGCGCAATCCATGGGACCTAGAACGTTCCACCGGAGGCTCCAGCAGCGGCTCAGGCGCGGCGACGGCGGGCTTTCTTTGTGCCGTGGCCCTCGGAGAGGATACCGGCGGTTCTGTGCGGTTCCCGGCCTCCTGGTGCGGTCTGGCGGGTATCCGGCCCACCTGGGGCAGGGTCAGCCGCTACGGGGTGATGCCTGGCGTTCGCTCCATGGACACCGTCGGTCCCCTGGGGCGCACCGTGGAAGACTGCGCGATAACCCTGGCGGCCATCGCAGGCCACGACCCCAAAGACCGTGTCAGTAGCAACGAACCGGTGCCTGACTACCAAGCCGCGTTGACCGGCGACATCAAGGGCCTGCGAGTCGGTATCGTCCGCGAGCTTGTCTATACCGATCTGGTTGAAGAAGAGGTCCGGCAGTCGGTCCTGGACGCTGGCTCTGCATTGAAAGCGTTGGGCGCGCAGGTTGAAGAGATTTCCATCCCTCTGGCCGCAAATGCAGGCGCGATCAACGGCGCCATAAGGGTCGAAGCCCCAGTCACCTATCAAGACTTACTGTACGACCGGCCCAAAGAGATTGCCCATGACAACCGCATCGGCTACTTGGTAGGCAGCATCATGCCTGCATCGTATTTCTATAAAGGCCTGCGCCTCAGAACGCTCATCCGAGATCAGGTTTTGGCGGCTTTGGGTAACGTTGAGCTGCTGCTGTGTCCGACCACCGGGGTTGCAGCGCAACTGCTGGGGCCGGACCCGGTCATCGATAGCAAGAAAGCAAGCAGCCGGATACCCTGGCTACTGGCTACCACATTTAGCTTGGCCAACGTACCGGCGTTGAGCGTGCCCTGCGGCTTTACGGAGACCGGCCTGCCCATCGGCCTTCAGATCGCCGGGAGGCCATTTGATGAGAGCACGGTTTTGCGCGCCGGACATGCCTACGAACAGAACTCTGATTGGCTTACTCGAAGGCCCAATATTTAAGGGCCTAGCGGATCAGCTTTCGATCTGTGGTTGAAGTGGATTGCCCTTTCACCGGCATTGTGAGAGATTTGATTAGTGCTTAACTATTCAAGCGTAAAAGCATCACTGGAAGATCTGGTGATCTTCCGCGATGAGCGGTTGCCCGTGCGGCGCATCCCCCTCAGGGAAAAGCCGTTGCGGCGTTATTTTTTGCCCTACCGTGGATTGCTTGGACTGCTCCTGATCGCCATTGCCTGGCCGCTGTCGCAGCAGATTACGCAGAACGTCTTCTTTCCGCTATGGTTGGGGTTCATCCTCGTTGTCGACGGACTTGTTCTCCGGCGAACGGCTACGTCGCTCCTAGTACGCAGCCCTAAGATCATGGCGGTGATGTTCATACTACCCTATTGGTGGCTGTTCGAAGGAATCAACCAGATCACCCAAAACTGGGTCTATGTTGGCACGAAAACTGACGAAGGCCTTATCTCCTATTTTGAGGCGACGCTTTCGTATTCGACGGTCATTCCGGTGGTGTTTGAAGTCTCTGAGTTGGTTGGGTCGTTCGGTTTCATTGAGCGGTTTGCCCGGCTTCGGGCCTTCGTGCTGAGTCAGCGTCAGATGATTTTCACCAGCATTTTTGGCGTGGTGTCCCTGGCCGCGATGCTTATATGGCCAACGTACCTATTCCCTCTGACTTGGCTGTCACTTTTCTTCATATTTGACCCCATCAACAGCCTCGCCGGCAGACCCAGCATCATCTCGCAGATGAGGAAGGGCGATTACCGGATAGTCGTCGCATTCGCTCTCGGAGCGCTGGTCTGCGGGTTCTTCTGGGAGATGTGGAACAGGGATGCTTCGGTGGCTTGGGAATATAACATCGGCTATCTGGACTTCGCCCGGATCTTCGAAATGCCGTTACTCGGGTACGGCGGGTACCTCCCATTTGGCCTGGAAACCTACGCCGTGTTCCACTTTGTAGCCGGAGTATTGGGTTGGTCATCCGATGCGAAGATTTCCCTACGGGGAGAACCTCGGGTATCATCGGCTTAACTCCCACCGGCCAAATCAGATTCTTGTCCCCCACGCCTATGCAGGTGTATCCTTGACCCAACGCGCGGAGTACCTGCTGCTCTGCCCGGATCCGGCAAATCACAACGAAAGAAAGGAGATCCACCGATGAAATTTGGAATCTTCACCATCGTTCCTTGGCACGAAAGCAAAGGCCAGCAACAATCCCTCGACGAGGCGATAGAGCAAATCGAATTGGCCGACCGGCTGGGCGTCGATGAAGTCTGGTTGGGCGAGCACAGCTTCTCCCGCCACGGACTGCTATCAGGCATCTGGTCTTTTGCCGGTCTGGTTGCCGGCCGCACCAAGAACATCCGAATCGGCACCGCCGTAGTGGTGCTGCCCTTGCACAACCCCATCCTGGTGGCGGAAGAAGCTGCGATGATCGACGTCGTCAGCGGTGGCCGCCTCAACCTGGGCATCGGGTCCGGCTACCAACGACAGGAATTCGACGGTCTCGGCGTTGACATCAACACCAGCCGAGAGCGGTTTTATGAGGCTGTCGATGTCATCAAAAAGGCCTGGACCGAAGAGACTCTTACCTACCACGGCAAGTTCACCGATGTTGAAAACCTCTGGGTCCTGCCCAAGCCTTTGCAGCAACCCCACCCGCCGCTGTTCCAGGCTGTGAGCACCTCACCCGCTAGCATCGATTTCGCGGCCAAGAACCAGATTCAGGTCATCGCTGGCGGTCCCACGGATATCCTGGGACAGGCCCCACAGGTGATCCAGGCTTGGCGGGAAAAGATGGAGGAATACGGCCATCCCCATGAGCACCTCGACCCTCCCATGTCCAAAGGCATCTACGTTGCCCCGACTCAGGAAGAGGCGGAGCGCGACGCTGAGGAGCTGCAGAATTTCTCTTCCCGGATCTTGAATTCCCAGGGCAACAATGGCGCCATCGGCATGCCCATCGATAAGAATGGTAACGTCCCTCCGGGTTACGAGCATTGGGCGAACCGCCAGAACGACCGGGACCGCCGCGATGACCCTGGCCACGCTGGCCTGCCGCCCCTGGTGGGAACGCCAGAGGTGGTCGCCGAGCGCCTAAAAGCAACCCAGGAAGCAGGAATCAACCATGTCTTTGGCAACTTCGGGTTCCCCGGCCTTCCCCATGAGAAGGTCCTTCGGTCCATCGAATTGTTCGCCAAAGAAGTGATGCCTAACTTCCAAGAGGCGCCTGTGGCCTAAGGGTAAATACGAGCAAAAAAGGGCGCGGCTGCTCTAGCCGCGCCCTTTTTATTTTGGTGTAACGGCGATGATTCTAGGGGATTGGCGACATCACAGCTGATCAGTCCACCCACATTCATACCGTTGTTGTTCTTCGAAATCGCGCTTCTCAACAGGGCGGGTTTCTAACCCGCCCCTACGCCTTTCCGCCATCTGGATAAATCAGCATCTTCGCCACCAGGCAGCATCGCGACTAGTTTGCCTTGCCTAGTCCACCGGCCCGCCCAGGGGTGTGGTGGGGCCCTCGCAGGCCAGGAACTTGCCGTAGCCCGGTTTCTGCTCCAACTGGCCTTGGTTCAGCAAGACCTGTCCCCGTAGCAGGGTCATCCACGGCCGGCCGCTCACCTTCCAGCCTTCGAACAACGTGTAGCCTGCCTTGCTGTGATGGTCTTTGGCTGTCACAACACGGTCGGCTCCGGGGTCGAGGATCAGCAGGTCGGCGTCGGACCCAGCCTGGATCACGCCTTTGCGGGGGTACAGTCCAAAGATGCGAGCCGGGTTCTCTGACATCACCCTGGCCAGCCACCAGATGGGGAAGCCCCGTTTGACCACGCCCTCGCTGTACATCAACGGGGCCACGGTCTCAATTCCAGGGGAGCCGAATGGCACTGATGCCCCGGTTGAGTCCACGAATATGTTGTCCCACCCAGGCTTTTTCAAATCTTCGGGGTGGGGTGAATGATCGCTGCCAACCAACGATATCTGGCCCTGTCTCAGGCCGCTCCATAGCGCGTCTCGGTCCGGCCCATCCTCAGGCCGAAGAGGAGGCCCTATTTTGGCCAATGGTCCAAATTTTGACATCTCGGCGTCTGACAACAGCAGGTACTGCGGGCAAGTCTCGGTCCAGATCTTCTGACCTTGGGCTTGGGCTAGTTTGATTCGCTCCAGACCCAGTTGAGTGCTCAGGTGCACCACGTAGGTGGGGCAGCCGGTGGCGGCGCCCATCTTGATCGCCCGGTTGATCGCTTCTTCCTCGGCCCAATCGGGGCAGGCCGTGGGGAAGTCCGTCGGGTGGGTGTGACCCTCCGCGATCAGCTTATTCTCTAAGTATTCGATGATGTTGCCGCTCTCGCAGTGGAGTTGCAGCACTCCGCCACCCTTGGCCACCATGTCCATGGCGTTGCAGATGTAGTCGTCGTCGCACATGCGGCCTGGCCGCTTCTTGTAGGTCATGAACATCTTGAAGGACTTCACGCCCAATTCCATGGCCTGGGGCAGCGAAGCCAATATGCTGGGGCGGTTCTGTAGGATGAAATGGAACCCAAAGTCCACCAGGGCCGCCGTGCCCACTTCGTCTTGGATGCGGCGGACAGCCTGCTCCAGGGTCTCGTCGCCCTCCAAAGCATAGTTGCCGAATGGAATGAGGGTGGTCAGCCCGGCATGGGCCGCCGCCAACGCTCCCAGGGCATAGTCGTCATGCCCGTCTAGGTGAACGTGCGAGTCGATCAAGCCCGGCAGGACAAACTTTCCTTCGGCATCTATATACCGGGCGGCTTCCGGAAGCAAGTGTTCCGGGCCGACGGCCACGATCTTCTCGCCCTTGATCGCCACCGCAGCGTCCATCACCTGCGACGAAGTAACAACCTTGCCGCCTCTTACGATCGTGTCAACATGTGTATCAACTGCCATTTCGTGCCTCCCGCTTGTGGTTGCGAGTGTAATCTGGGCTAGATGGGCTGTCAACGGACGGGCTCGTTGACAGTCTGGTTGGGCGCGGATACACTCGGCCAAAACGCTGATCCCACTAGCTGAAGATTTGAATCACGTTCAGTTAACCGAGGTAAATCATGCAATTGGAAGGTAAATACGCCCTGGTGACCGGCGCCGGTAGAGGCATGGGTCGGGCAATATCTCTGCAATTGGCCGAAGAGGGCGCCAATATCGCCGTTTCCGACATCGACGCTTCCACAGCGGAAGACACCGCGGTCGCCGTGAAACAACTTGGCCGGGAGAGCATCGTTCTGCCCGCCGACATGGGTGATCTCCAGGACATTGACCGGATGTTCACCCAAGCCAAAGACGCCTTTGGCCGCCTAGATGTAGTGGTGAACAACGCCGGTGTGACCAAGTATTTGGATATCATGGATGTGCAGGAAGAGGACTGGGACCGCATCCACCGGGTGAATGCCAAGGGCGTGTTTTTCTGCATGCAGCGAGCGGCCCGGGAACTCATCGAACAAGGCCAAGGCGGTCGGATTATCAACATCGCGTCCATCGCTGGAAAAGGGTATGCCGGTACCTCCAACGCGGCCTACGCCGCCAGCAAGGGTGCGGTGATCTCCATGACCCACATCGCTGCGCTACAGCTTGGCCAATATGACATCAACGTGAACGCCATCTGCCCTGGCTCGACGCTGACCACCATGGCGGCGGAAACCATGTCTGGCCGGTCCGAACGGTCCGGCCAATCTATGCGGGAGTTGGAAGAGGCCCGTGATGCCAAGATTCCCATCGGCCGGCCCAACGACCCGGAAGATATCGCAGCCATGGCGGTGTTTCTCGCAGGCCCCGGAGCCCGGAATATCACCGGACAGGCGTTCAACGTTGATGGTGGGCTGGTGATGCATTAGGCGTCTGAATGGCGGCAAACTGGCTGTCTCGCCCTCAAGGCACGGGCCGGTGGCCTGATAAAATAGCCTCAATAGGTTTCGGGAGGGGAATCGGTGGCCCCATGGCCTAAACTCGTATTCCTCATGGTCTTCGCGGTTTTCATTGCGTTGTTGGGAATTGGTGCGTTTTCCGCAGCGGCATCCCCATCCCTTATCACCACCTTCAGTGTTTCTCCAAAGACTGCGCTACCCAACGAGTCGGTGACTCTGCTGGGCACTGGATTTACGCCTTCGACTACTGCAGGAGGAGCTGGCGCGTTCGGGTCGCACCAGATCACTGGAAATGGGAACAGCGTCGTTGTTGTTGGCGGAACGCCATTGGTTTCGCCCAATGCTGTGTATCCGATCAACTTCGACATTGAGGGGAATTGGACTGCATCGATAATCATCCCGATAACCGCTACGGTTTTGGCCGGAGGCACGGTCATCATAACCGTTAGGGATGACCAAGGACTCTTTAAGACGACACAGGTATTTATCAGCCGACCGAGAATCACCTTGGATCCGGAATCCAGCCGGATCAATACAGAGTTGACCGTGTCCGGGAAAGACTTCCCAGTCTCTAATCCTGCCAGCGCAACTGGCAACCAAGTGGCTATTTCTTATGCCGGAACCCTGGTAAAACTTGTTCCGGGGGATCCCAGCGGCGATTTTACGGTAACGTTGCCTGTTCCCATTGGCACGGCGACAGGTTCGAACAACGTTGTCAGGGCCCAGGTGGTGGGATTTGAACAGTCAGCAACGGCCATCCATGAGGTACTGGCTCCCACGATCATTGTTTCTCCCATCAACGGCGTGCCGGGCACTGTGGTGAGAATAACGGGGGCCGGTTTTCCGCCTAACGTTTTAGTCACCAACACCCGGGCTAGCAACACCAACGTAACCAGCTCTCCGCCGCCCGCCACGGACGATGATGGCAAATTCGTGACATTCTTCTCCATGCCTGTGTTTTCCCCGGGAGTCCAGACAATTACCGCGACAGGGGGGGATGTTACTGCTGTTGCCGTGTTTACCGTGCTTGAAGGGGAACCAGTGGTTCAGGCGCTACCCACCCCTTCGCCCTCCAGCATGCCCGCCGAAGCCTTGAATGCGCTTACCGAGGGCGAGAACCTGGTCCGTGCGTGGACCTTCGATAATAGCTCCAAGACCTGGGAGTTTTTCGACCCACGCCCCGCGTTCGCACATGCCAACACAATCGAGACCATGGTGCCGGGGCGCATCTATTGGTTAAGGCTGAACCGGGTCCAGTCAGCCCCGCTCAACGGAAAGGTGGTCCTCTTGGTCGTGGGATGGAACCTGGTGCGGTGGTGAACAGAGGTTAAAACTAGCGCGGCATGGACCGCTATGGGATAATGTTATCCAAGCACAATCAACGGCCGGCAGATTATTTCCGGGTGTTTTTGATTAGCGGTAGATGTGCCGCGAGGTACCCTTCAAAATGGAACTCAACGTCAGACTTTTTGCCTTATACCGGGAGCGTGCCGGCCAGAACACTATTTCGGTGGCTGTACCAGACGGAGCAACCGTGGCCGACCTTACTGATGAGGTCCGTAAGAGATTACCCAATCTAGCGCCGCCCGAGGTAAAGATCGTGGTTGCGGTGAACATGGATTACGCCGACGCAGAGGTTATCCTCCAAGCGGGCGACGATGTTTGCCTGATCCCACCCGTGAGCGGCGGGTAGCTAGGTACACCGATAGAGAAAACTCCATCGAGAGATGACGCGATGATAGAACTGACCAGTAATGCCCTCGACCCCGAGAAAGTCACGGCCAAGGTTCGCCGCGATACAAACGGCGCTGTCGTAACTTTTTTGGGGACGACCAGGGACAATTTTGAGGGCAAGACGGTCCTGACTCTTGAGTACGAAGCCTTCGACGAGATGGCCATTAAGAAACTGGAAGAAGTGCGTCAAGAGTTGATCGGCGAATTCGGTCTGGAACAGATAGCAATCAGTCATCGCGTCGGGACAGTCGGCATCGGGGAGATTAGCCTGATTATCGCCGTTGGCTCGCCGCACCGCAAAGACGCCTTCTTCGCCTGCCACAAAGCTGTGGACCGCATCAAAGAGGTGGTCCCAATCTGGAAGAAAGAGGTCTACCAGGACGGCTCTCGTTGGGTAGCCTGCGAAGACCATGAACTTTCACCGGAAGGCCAACACGCAGGGCACCAGCATTCGGCGGAAAGCCAAGGCCACTAAAGTTTCTAGTCCGGCTCCAATGGCCCTTCCGGTTCCCAGGCGAAGTCTTCAGCCCAGTCATCGGGCTGTTTCCGGTTTTGGCTCTTGGACCGGTCTTTGGTCAGCACCGCATTGACCGCCTGCCGCAGCGTCCTCACTCCGATCACTTTCATGCCTTGCGGGACCGTTAGTCCCACTAGACATCCTTCCGGCAGGATACATTTCTTAAGCCCCAATCGGTCAGCCTCGTTCACCCTCCGCTGGGCCTGGGAAACCGGCCGTATCTCTGCGCTCAGGCCAATCTCTCCGAAGGCGAACATCTGCAGGTCCAGGGGGCAGTTGTACAGGCTGGACGCCATGGCCAGCACCAAGGCTAGATCCGCCGCCGGTTCGCTGATCTTGAAGCCACCGGCCACGTTTACGATGATGTCTTGGCCGGACAGTTCCAACCCGGCACGGCGGGAAGCCACCGCGGCCAGCATGAGCAGTCGATTGTAGTCCAGGCCGTTTGAGACGCGGCGGGGGGCCGGTAGTTGGGAAGGAGATGTGAGTGCCTGGACCTCCAGTAGTAATGCGCGGCTGCCCTCGACCACCGGTACAAGGGCCGCTCCAATGGCACCGCCAGCCCGCTGGGAGAGCAGCGCCTTAGACGGGTCGGCCACATCGGTCAGCCCTAGTTCAGTCATCTCGAAAACCCCGACCTCAGTGGTGGCGCCGAACCGGTTCTTTCCGGACCGTAGCACCCGGAAACCGCCGTCTTCCTGGGACTCTAGATAGAGCACCACGTCCACCATGTGTTCCAGAACCCTAGGGCCTGCCAGAGAACCGTCTTTGGTCATGTGGCCGGAGACAAACACCGGTGTTCCGCTGTCTTTGGCCCAACGAAGGAGCCTCAGACCGGCCTCGCGGACTTGTCCCACGCTGCCGGGGCCGGAATTTTCGTCGCTGCTATATAAGGTTTGGATCGAATCAACGATGACCAGACCCGGTCTGATGGAGTCCATTTTATCGATTACGGCCACAAGGTCTGTTTCGGGCAGCATCAGCACACCATCGCCGGCAAAACCCAAACGGTCGGAGCGCAGTTTTATCTGTTGGGGTGATTCTTCGCCGCTGACATATAGGACTTTTTGGCCTTTGGAAGCAACGTATTGGGCCAGTTGCAGAAGAAGGGTGGACTTGCCAACTCCTGGCTCACCGGCCAGGAGCACCACTGACCCGGGGACAACTCCGCCGCCTAGCACACGGTTGAGTTCTGGTGACGGTAAGGGGCCTCGGGGTTGGTCTTCAGAAGAGATGTTCGATAACTCGACCACGTCGGTCGCGCTCGTGGCAAGCCATCCAGGCCTTCCTTTGGGCACTGGAGGGGCCACTGCGGTTTCAACCAGAGGAGTTTTGGAGCCGCATCCTTGGGCAGGGCAAAAACCAGACCATTTGGCGAATTCATTCCCGCAAGACCGGCACATGAAGACTGTTTGACGCCGTTCTTTCACCTTAGCCACACCGCACCACCAAAACCAGAATCAGCCGGAGCCGCCCGTATTCACCCGGATTGCCACCTTTAAGGAATGCGGCAATTATAACAACAGAAGGCCCCACAATCGTGGGGCCTTCTGTCAGTAGTTGCGAATTTTTTTACAGGGGTCAGCGCCTTAGTCGGCTGTCGCAGTCGCTTCGGCTTCCGCCTCCGGTTCAGCTTTAGCCTTTGCTTTGGGCTTGGCCTTGGCTTTCTTGGAAGTGATTTTGATGGCCTCGTCTTCGAAGTCGATCATCGCCACATCACCTGCCACCAACCTTCTGTTGAGCACCTCATCAGACAGGCTGTCTTCAATCTCATCTTGAATCAGTCTCCGTAGCGGCCTTGCACCGAGCACCGGGTCGAAACCGTTCTCTCCTAGGTGGGCCTTGGCTGCTTCGGTGATTTCCAGGGTAATCTCTTTCTCGCTCAGTTCGGTGCGGACCTGGTCCATCATCAGATCGACGATCTCTAGAATCTCGTCCCTGGTGAGCTGATGGAACACCACGGTCGAATCAATCCGGTTCAGGAACTCAGGCCGGAAGAACCGTTTTACCTCGTCCATCACCTTGTCTTTCATGCGCTCGTAGGCGCTGTCGTCGGTCTGAGCCTCGTTAGTCTTGGCAGTAAAGCCAAGAGACGTCTCCCGTTTGATCAAGTCCGACCCTAGGTTGCTGGTCATGATGATGATTGAGTTCCGGAAGTCCACCTTCCTGCCTCGGGCATCCGTCAGGTGTCCAGCATCGAAGATCTGCAACAGGATGTTGAAGACCTCCGGATGGGCCTTTTCAATCTCGTCTAATAACACGGCGCAGTAGTTCTTGCGCCGGACGCCCTCTGTCAACTGACCGCCTTCGTCATAGCCGACGTATCCCGGAGGTGCGCCGATCAAACGGGCAACCGTATGGCGTTCTTGGAACTCGGACATGTCCAGGCGAATCATGTTGTCCTCATCGCCGAACATGAACTCGGCCAGAGCACGGACCAATTCGGTCTTGCCCACACCGGTGGGGCCAAGGAACATGAACACACCGATGGGTCGGCGGGAGTCCTTCAGGCCAGCCCGAGCGCGGCGCACCGACTTGGATACGCTGACGATGGCTTCGTCCTGCCCGATGATCCGCTTGTGGAGCTCCCCTTCCATCTGGAGGAGGCGTTCCGTCTCTTCTTCCGCCAGCCGGGTGACGGGTATTCCCGTCCACATGCTGACGACTTCTGCGATATCATCTTCGGTTACGACCCGGCGCTCTGCGTTCTCCCCCTCCTGCCACTCTTTTTCCAGAGTGTCGAGGTTTTCGTTCTGCCGCAATTCTCGGTCTCGTAGTTCCGCTGCGGCCTCGTATTGCTGTGATGCAATGGCTTCGTCTTTCTCTTTTCGGACCTGCTCCAAAACCTGCATGGCGTCTTTTACCGATGCGGGGGTGACGCTGCCGCGTAGCCGTACACGGGAGCCAGCCTCATCTATGAGGTCGATGGCTTTATCGGGTAGGAAGCGGTCGGGAATATAGCGCTGGGCCAGTAGTGCCGCAGTGCGAATCGCCTCGTCCGTGATATTTACTTTGTGGTGGTCCTCGTACTTGCTCCGTATACCCATTAAGATCGCCACCGTGTCATCGTTGCCCGGCTCTTCAACCCGCACGGGTTGTAGGCGGCGCTCCAATGCCGGATCGCGCTCGACGTACTTTCTGTAATCGTCCAGCGTCGTTGCGCCGATACATTGAATCTCGCCACGGGCCAGTGAGGGCTTTAGGATGTTGGAAGCATCAACCGCACCCTCCGCGGCTCCAGCCCCTACGATTGTGTGAATCTCGTCGATGAACAGGACACAGTTGCCAGCGGATTTGATCTCTTCAATGACCTTCTTCAACCGCTCTTCAAATTCGCCGCGGTATTTGGTTCCCGCAACCAAGGCGCCCATGTCTAGAGTGACAAGACGTTTTCCTTGCAATGTGTCGGGAACATCTCCGCCGCTGATCAATTGGGCCAAAGCCTCAACGATGGCGGTTTTGCCAACGCCCGGCTCGCCAACCAGAACAGGGTTGTTCTTGGTGCGCCGGCTGAGGATCTGGACCATCCGTTCGATCTCTTTCTCCCGGCCAACGACCGGGTCAAGCTTGTCTGATTTTGCGGCGACAGTTAAGTCAATGCCTAATTGGTCTAGGGTTGGCGTCTTGGATGTGGCCCGGCTGCCTTGGGTGCCGGTACCGGAAGTGTGGCTAAGGATGCGGTGAGTCTCGGCCCTGACCTTGTCCAAGGTGACTCCCAGGCTCTCGAGGACGCCGGCGGCTACGCCTTCGCCTTCACGCAGTAGGCCGATGAGCAGGTGTTCTGTTCCGATATAAGTGTGGTTCATTCGCCGGGCTTCGTCGACGGCTAATTCCACCACTTTCTTTGCACGAGGGGTAAGGCCGATCTCGCCTTGGGCTGGCTTCTCGCCACGGCCGATGATGAATTCAACAGCCGACCGGACCTTGCTCAGGTCCACGGATAAGCTTGATAACACCCGGGCAGCGACGCCTTCGGTCTCGCGGACCAGGCCAAGAAGGATGTGCTCGGTGCCGATGTAGTTATGGTTAAACCGCTGCGCCTCTTCTTGTGCCAGCGATAGCACCCGCCGCGCGCGTTCGGAGAACTTCTCGAATCTACTGCCCATTTCACGCTCCTGATGGGAGTAAGTTGAGGAACCCGTTTGATCCGGGTTCCTTTCTAGGGAAAGGTTCCACTACCCATGTCGTTGTAGTTCTTTTTTACGGAAGGGTGCCACTAAAGCTACATTTGCCACAGAGTGTCGCAAATACCCAGTTGAGAAAGAGATTTCCTGCGGTCCGGTCCCGTTCGCGGGGACGGGACTTTGGCAAGGAATTCACCCTCACGTCCCTCGTGCAAATAATTATATTGGAGGCCCTACTATGTGTAAAGGCACAATAACGCAGAAAATCTGCTTAATGCATGCGTCCAACCGAATCGAATCCCAGCCGGAAATTTACCGGAAGGCCAGCCTGTTTCGGGTCTTCAAAACGCGGTTCCGTTGGGAACTATATGCTCAAAAAGGAGTCCATTGGGTTGGACCACCGAGGCCGTAGACTGGGAAGGTGCAACAATCGGGGAGGCTTCTGAGAGGATATACCTCCCGGCGGTGACCTATTTTCCCACTCCGTCGCCAGAGCAGTATCGTAGGCGCTGAGGCGTTTCACTTCCGTGTTCGGGATGGGAACGGGTGGGGCCGCTTCGCTAGAACCACCAGGAGATACATCAGCTACGCTAGTATGCACCATTTTTCACAACCCCGCAAGCCCGGAACACGTTTGCTTGGCGCCTGATTATCCGGTCAATTTTTAATAGACTATATCGACTTTACACCGGCCGGTTTTCCGTTGGGTCAGGGTTGCTTGCTAAGCCTTTATTTTCCGGTTGACTTTTAGCGGACAATGCTGATTAAATCAACCAAAGAATCGGTAACGAAAGAGGTGCGTAGGGATGGGGAGAAGATTGTTCAAAGAACTTGAGCGCTCTTACGGCTTCGACGAAGTAGCAATCGTTCCCGGTCAGGTCACGATCAATCCCGAGTTGACCTCCACCAAAATGACCATTGGCGACCTGGAATTCGAGATTCCCATCATGGCGTCCGCGATGGACGGAGCGGTTTCCCCTGGTTTTGCCTCTTACATGCATGAGATGGGCGGCCTTGGCGTCCTAAATGCCGAGGGACTGTACAGCAGATACGAAGACCCCTATTCGGTTCTGGAAGAGATTATTTCCTGCCCTCAGGAATCAGTAACCGAATTCCTTCAAAAGGTATATTCCGAACCCATCCGTGAAGGGCTTATCGGCCAGCGGGTCCGGGAGATTAAGAACACCGGCGCCACCTGCGCAGTATCCTTCACTCCTCAGAATACCAAGCGCATGTCCCCCGCGGCCGTAGAAGCCGGGGCCGACATGATTGTAGTCCAGTCCACCGTCACCACCGCCCGCCACATGTCCAACAGCTACCGCGGGTTGGTTTTTTCCGAACTTATCGACGCCCTTAAAGTCCCAGTGATTGTTGGGAACTGCGTCACCTATGAAGTGGCCGTAGAGTTGATGGAAACTGGGATCGACGGCCTGTTGGTCGGCGTCGGCCCCGGAGCCGCCTGCACCACCCGCGAAGTGGTGGGGGTTGGCGTTCCGCAAGTTACCGCCACCCTCCAGTGCGCAGCAGCCCGTGAAGACTACTTCCGGCGTACCGGCCGTTACGTGGCGGTTATTACTGATGGCGGATTCCGTACCGGTGGCGACATATGCAAGGCCATGGTCAGCGGTGCGGACGCCGTGATGTTGGGCACCCCATTCGCTCAGGCCGATGAAGCGCCCGGCCGTGGTTTCAACTGGGGCATGGCCAATCCTCACCCTGAACTGCCCAGAGGCACCCGAATCTCGGTGGGGACCAAGGGCTCATTAAAAGAGATACTCTACGGCCCAACCGCCAAGACCGACGGCACCCAGAATTTTATCGGCGCCCTGAAAGTGGCCATGGGAATGTGCGGGGCTTATACCATCAGAGACCTGCACAAGGCCGAGATGGTCATCGCGCCATCTATCAAGACGGAAGGCAAGTTCTTCCAGATGAGCCGCTAGAGTCTCTTAAAAACAGCAACCTTGGAGAAGATATATGGCACAGGCGACTGGGACAATTGAGATCCTAGATCCGACAGCCGAGGATGTACCTGAGGAGCTGGGTCTCAGTGACTCGCTCCCCGACCTCAAAGGGAAAGTGGTGGGCCTGCTTGAGAACCGCAAATACCACGCCGACGCTTTCTTAGGCGAGTTGAAGGAAGTCCTACTAAAAGAATACGGCGCTGCAAAAGTCGTCTACGCTACCAAGTTCACCTACAGCGCCCCCTGTGCTGACGATACGATTCAATCTCTCTCCGATGAATGCGACGTGGTGATACACGCCATCGCGGATTGAGGCTCCTGTACAGCGTGGGGTCTCCACGACACAATAATGACCGAGTCCAAAGGCGTTCCGTCTGTTAGCGTCATCACCAGTACCTTCACCAGGGCCGCCAATGCCCGCGCCACTGCTCTGGGAATGCCGGGCGTCCGCATAGTGGAGTTACCCAGCCCTTTGGCTCCCCGCACCATCCCAGAGGTCAAGCAGATGGCCCACGACTTCGCCCCGGAAATCGTAGGATTGCTAACAGGTAAATAGTCGCTTTCGAAGGAGACAAGAGTCCCCTCTCCCGCTCGAGGGAGAGGGTTATGGTTAGGGCGATTGCTACGCTGCAATCGGTTGAGTACTAGGAAACGTAGAGAGGCCATTTCGGCCTCTCTTTTTATTGCCCAGATTGACTTGAGGCCCGTCCAGTCGGAAAATCTACCCCTGACTTTTCAATAACGAGGTCCAACGCCGTGAGTTCCGTCTCCCTAACTGCCAGACGGGTCGATGTGCCCGATTCATTCCAGGCTATCCAAGACTATTGCTGGGAACAGGGCTGGACCGATGGCTTGCCGGTTGTGCCGCCTACCGAACCCCTGGTGCGCGAGATGTTGGCCGGCTACGGCGGTGACCCCTCCTTGTCTCTCGGGACGATGCAGCCCCGGAACGCCCAGGCGGCCCTTGAGAAACTGGCCATCAACGCCGTAATGGCCGGCTGCCGGCCCGAGCACTTTCCAGTGGTTGTTGCGGCGGTCAAAGCGGCCCTGGACAAGGATTTCAACCTGGGCGGCAATGCGGCTACAACGGGCGGTGCCGCCCAAGTAGTGATCGTTAACGGCCCAATCGCCGAAGAGCTAGGCATCAACGGCGATGCCGCTTGCTTCGGGCCCGGGTCAAGGGCGAACGCGGCCATTGGGAGGGCGTTGCGATTAGTGATCCGCAACGTTGGCGGCCTGATTCCTGGTGAGATGGACAAAGCCACGTTGGCCACGCCGGGCCGTTATAGTTTTTGTTTCTCAGAGAACGAGTCCCGCAGTCCTTGGGAGCCAAGGAATATTCAGCTCGGTTACGCCGAAGGTTCTAGCACCGTGACGCTGGCCGCGATCAGAGGCGTTTACACCATAATGGAGACCACCGTTTCCACTGGACTAGAGGTGCTTCAGACTATAGTTGGCAACATGAAGGCCGTGGGCATATCCAATTACTATCAGATTGGCACCGGCGCCCAGATAGTTCTGGTGATCTGTCCCGAACACGCCGAGGAGATAGCCGCCTCGGGTTTATCCAAATCTGACGTTCAAGAATTCATCTATCAGAACGCCCGGATGCCGCTTCATTCTCTGCTTGGCCGGGCCCACTACGGTAACCGAAACTGGCCCAGTTGGGTGGACGAGACTAACCCGGAGACCTTGGTGCCTATCGTCAGGTCCTCTGAAGACTTGGTGGTGATCGTTGCCGGGGGCGATGGCCGCCATTCTGCCTGGCTGGCAGGCTGGGGCGTAACTCGCATGGCCACGGAAGAGATCGTCAAGCAGGTCTAGCCGTCATCCGTCGCTCCACGAGTACATTCGCTGCCACTGCGTGATTCTCCGGAGTCCCGTGTTTTTGGTCACCAGTAGCATCTAATTCCACTGTATCTGCCGTTTTCTCATGCAATTTGCGCCTGTGAATCGACGTTCCGACATCAGCGGATTGACCCTCAAAGAAGTGTGACGGAAAATTTATAAAGGTGGCACATCTGACCCTTCCCAATGACTAGTTCAGGCCAATTTGGAACTTTTTGAGGGTCACTCGCATCTTAGATATTGACGAACTAAACATGGCCCGCCAGTGGACTTACGAAAGTCCAAAACAGCAACCGTTGCGTAAGAACCAACACAGGCACCAAACACGGCATCTAGACCACCGGTTGCCAAAATTGTTAACGAAATATGACAGATTAAAATAAACGTACTATGTAACACGATCACCCAAAAGCTTAAATTCGTTATTCAAGCAAATCTCATTGACGAAATCGACCATGCAGTGGTAAAATATTCCCATCAACCTGAGGCTAAGTAACCATGCCACAACAAATGACAACCGCACCTACACCTGAATTAGAAAATACTAAAGCTGCTGTCGAAGTTTGTCGTCACCACTGGGTGATTCAACCCGCCGACGGCCCGGTAAGTAATGGCTCCTGCCAGATCTGTGGGGAAAATCGCAAGTTTAAAAACTACGTTGAATCCGCCACCTGGGGCGACAGCCGTATAGCCAGCAAGAACTCCTCCGCCACTGTCGAATCGACCTCTGATGACGAGGACGGCCGGAGCACGGATGGGGAACGCGAGTCTGCGGACGAAGAGGTCTAAGCTGAGGTTTAACCTCGATGCAGAAGAGCCTCAGCATCGCGCTGACATAAGCTTTAGACTTTGACCGGCCGGTCCGATTTCACCAAGTTTCGGTGGCAAAATGACCAGCCGATTTTTATTTCCCCAAAATCCGTACTCGGACTGCTGCAGGTTCTTGTCCGGTTACGGCCATAGACAATCCGAAAATAATGGGGTTTTTCTTTAGGCCTTCGGACTGAACAGGGTTTATAATAGCCACTGCCAGGGGACTGGGGATTCTAATCGAGCGGCCCCGACTTGGTTTGACGCGGATTGCATGTCCGCGTTTTTGTGGGGAGGAGGACGGGACCAGTGTTCACGCACCTACACGTTCACACCGAATACAGCATGTTAGACGGCATCAGCCGTATTCCTAACTTGGTCGCCCGTACCAAAGAGCTGGGAATGGAATCTCTGGCCATCACCGACCACGGCACCTTCTACGGGGTGGTCGACTTCTACTCGGCGTGCAAAGAAGTTGGCATCAAGCCCATCATCGGCTGCGAAGTCTACGTAGCCCACAACAGCCGATTCGACAAAGACCCCTCCGAACGCAGCCCCAATCACCTAGTCCTTTTGGCCCGCGACAACACCGGCTACCGCAACTTGATGCAACTTGTCACCAAGGCCCATGTGGACGGATTCCACTACCGCCCCCGAATCGATAAAGGGATCCTTGAAGAATTCGGCCAGGGCCTGGCAGTCCTGTCCGCCTGTCCATCCGCCGAAGTCCCGCGACTGCTAGCCGACGGCAACGATGAGGCCGCAGCCAAAGCGGCCGGATGGTACAAAGAGCGGTTCGGCGACGGCTATTTCTTGGAGATTCAGCGACACGAGCATGTTCCCCAATTGCCCAAGATCAATGAGGGCTTGATTAATTTGGGACAAAAGCTGGATATCCCGCTGATCGTCACCAATGACGCCCATTACGTCAATAAAGTGGAATCTCCGCTCCAAGATATCTATATCTGCATCCAGACCAGCACCACCGTGAATGATGAGAAACGTCTCCGGATGGAGGACGACTCCTATTACATAAAGAGTCCTGGCGAGATGGCCCAGCTTTTCCCAGATTTCATGCCCGCATTGGAGACCACCCAACTGGTGTCTGATATGTGTAACGTGGAGCTGGATTTTGGCCAGACCCACCTGCCCAAGTACCCGACGCCCGATGCCATGGACGCTGACGAATACTTGGCCAAGCTATGCGAAGAGGGCTTCCGCCGTCGCTATCCCCACCCGACAGCAGAGGCCGAGAAACGGCTGCGGTACGAGTTGGACGTCATTCGGCATACCAGTTTCGCCAATTACTTCCTGGTGGTCTGGGACATCATAGATTTCGTCCGGCGCAGCGAGATTCTTTACGGCGTCCGGGGCAGCGCCGCCGCCAGCGTGGCCCTGTACTGCCTGGGGATTACCGATGTAGATCCCTTGGAATACCGTCTGGTCTTCGAGCGCTTCCTAAACATGGAACGCAAAGAGATGCCCGACATTGACTTGGACTTCCAAGACGACCGCCGGGATGAAGTCCTCCACTACGTCATTGAACTTTACGGCAACGACCGCGTTGCCCAGATCATTACATTTGGGACCCTGGGTGCCAAGGCGGCCCTCCGTGACGTTGGCCGTGCCCTGGGCATGGGCTATGGAGACGTGGACCGCATCGCAAAGATGGTCCCGTTGAAGGCCCGCACTCTAGAAGACGCCCTGCGGGTTAGCCCCGAGCTAAAAATGGCCTATGAGCAAGAACCCGCCGTCACAAAACTTGTGAATGATGCACAGGGGTTGGAAGGTATCGTCCACCATGTAAGCACCCACGCCGCCGGTGTCTTAATTGCAGATGAACCTCTCACCGAAACCGTGCCACTGCAGCGGCCGGCCAAGGGCGATGAGAACAGTCCGGTTTTGATGACACAGTTCTCCATGGACCCTGTCGCTCACCTGGGCCTTTTGAAGATGGACTTTCTCGGCCTAACCAACCTGACCATCCTCGACCGGGCCGTCAACTTGGTGCGGGAATACCAAGGTGTGGAGATCGACCTGCAGACACTGCCTCTCGATGACGAGAGCACATTTGAATTGCTTTCATCGGGCAACACCAACGACCTGTTCCAGCTTGAAAGCGCTGGGATGCAACGTTACATCAGGGAATTGAAACCTTCCAATCTTGGCGATATCGCGGCGATGATCGCCCTGTACCGCCCAGGTCCCATGGAAAATATCGAGACCTTCATCAATGCGAAGCATGGCCGGACGCCCATCGCCTATCCCCATCCAAGTTTCAAAGAACTGCTGGACGAGACCTACGGTGTAATCGTCTATCAAGACCAGGTGTTGCTGATCTTGCAGCAGTTCGCCGGTTACACCTTGGGCGGGGCAGATATCGTGCGGAAAGCAATGGGAAAGAAGATCGCTTCCCTGATGGCCGAAGAGCGGGTTAATTTCGTGGCTGGAGCCCAAGGAAAGGGCTATGAAGAGGAAGTGGCCATTGAGATATTCGACCTAATCGAGCCGTTCGCTGGTTACGCGTTCAACAAGGCCCATAGCGTCAGCTACGCCATGATTTCTTATTGGACGGCCTATTTCAAGAACCACTACCCCGTCGAATACATGGCTGCGGTTCTCAACTCTAGATTGGATAACCCGGAAAAAACCCTGGGTTCTATGAATGAGTGCTTCCGGTTGAATATCCCCATATTGCTGCCCGACATCAACCGGTCGGAAGAATTTTTCTCCATCGACCATCATACAAACGGCCAGCGTACAGACAGCCTAGATGAAGGCAAGGCCACCGGCCCTGGACTCCGGATAGGACTTGCCGCTATCAAGACGGTGGGAGAGGCTGCGGTTCGCCCCATAGTCGTAGAACGCAAAGAGAATGGGCCCTACAAATCCGTCGACGATTTCAGCCACCGTGCTGGTGCCTCCGGTCTGAACCGCCGCACCCTTGAAAGTCTGGCCAAAGCCGGGGCCTTCGATAGCCTGGCGTCCAGAGGGTCGGTGATCAACGCTCTGGACCAGATCGCCGCCACGGCCCAAAGAGAGGCGCGCACCCGCGACTCTGGCCAGAGCAGCATGTTCGACGGCGCTGAAGCACCAATCGAAGACGGCGGAATGAGCGGGATCGTCCTGAGCACCCCCGATGTTTCGGACCAAGAGAAGGCTGCTTGGGAGAGGGAACTTCTTGGGATGACCCTGTCCCACAACCCCCTCATCGCGCTGGCTGCACTGGAGATTGAAGGGGTCTTTAACTCCCTGGAACAACTGGGCGAAGAAAAACCTGGCCAGCCAATCAACGTGCTGGGCTATATCTCCTCGATCATCGAACGCACAACCCGGGAAGGCAAACGCTTCTTTATCGTCAACCTGGAGGTCCTAGGCGGAATCCTGGAGGTAATGGTTTGGCCTGACACCCTGCAACGTACTGCTGAGATGTGGCAGGACGGCCGGTTAGTGATGCTCAATGGAAAGTTGAGGTCGCGTGGCGACCAAGTGTCCTTCGCTTGCGACTCGGTGATTGAGTATGACCCCGAGAACCCGTTGGCGATGCCGGCGCCAACCCCCGCCAAGTCATGGAACGGCTCTAAGAATAATGGCGACACCTATAACGGTAGCGGCAATGGGAACGGGCACAAGAACAATGGCAACGGGGAAAACGGCGCAGCCGCTGACCAGAACATAAACGAGAAGAAGGTGCAAATGACCACAGGCAACAACATTCCATCGGAACCCCAGAAGGTCGTCCGCTTGGCAGTAACCGAGTCCGATGATCCAAGCCGTGACGCCCATCTGTTGAGAGAAGTCATTGGCGTCCTATTGGAATTTCCAGGCAGGGACCGGGTAAACCTGGATATCCGCACCGGGGAAAAGGCGGTCCGCATGGACCTGCCGGTGGTCAGCACCGGTTATTGCGAAGATCTGCATGGCCGTTTGGAAGAACTGTTAGGACCTGATACGGTGGCGGTCCATCAGGAACTTGGCCTCGGCATGGACCTATCAGCCGAAGTGCCCGTAACCATGCCACTTGAGCCCGCCCTTCTGGCTGAGGCGGCTATCGATGAAACCCTTGTATCGGCCCCGCTTGAGGCCATCACAGACGAGCCGGTAACGCCGGTTGTGGAATCCGAGGCCGAAGTCCCGGTTTTGGAGGCTACGGTTTCCGTTGCTGCGGAAGTGTCTGCTGCTGTTGGCGCTGATAGTGCGGGGGATGAACCGCCGTTCTGATGTTTGAGCGATTTTTGAGTGCGATTCACGCTTGAGAGACCATCCATTTAGCCAAAAGATTCGATAACACTAGTGATTTTCTAATTGGTTTTACGATTTCCTCCGGTATCAGCGACAGTATGACGAACACGCCTCTACCTTTCGCACAAGAAGCCCCTAGACCGGTGATTCTCTGACGTTGGAAAACTTGACCACCTTTTAGCCCGCTGGTAAGCTGCGCGGAACGTTCGCCCCAGGCTGAGGCCATGCTTGCAGGCAGCGATTCGGATCTGTTTCCGACACGTCAACCACGCCGGAAGAGACAATGCTTAATTATTATTACGGCAAGTCAGATGAGCCGTTTCCCGTTGGGTCAACGCTAACGTATTCCCAATATTTTGTGCCTCTATCACCTGCCGAAATTCGCACGCGCGAGGAACACTCCCTCCCCTGTGGCACATAACCCACACCTCCAACCGCATAACCCCAGTATCTCGGCTTCCCCAATATCCGCCAGATTAATGGCGACAAGCAAAATCCCTATCGAGTACCGATATGGAAAGTTGCGGTCAACATTAAGCCGAAAATACCCCTGGACCGCTCTGAACCTTCGCAAGCAGTCATCTTGAAAAGATTTTTATCAGAGGAGAACAATAATGAGAACAGTATTGAGGTCAAAAATTCACCGTGCCTGGGTAACCGATGCCAATCCAGACTACGTGGGCAGTATCTTGATTGATGAAGATTTGATGGACAAGATTGACCTTTGGAACTTTGAGAAGGTGCTTGTCTGCGACGTCACTAACGGCAACCGCTTTGAGACCTATGCGATCGCCGGCGAACGGGGTTCCGGAGTGTGTTCGGTCCAGGGGGCGGCTGCTCGCCTTAGCTCCAAGGGCGACTGCCTGATCATCATGTCTTTTGAGGAGACCGATGTACCCATCGACCCGCAGATGATTCTGGTTGATGAGGAAAATCGCTTTGTCGAGTACCTGGAGGGCGCCAAAAATGTCCAGCAGGTTCACTGAACAAGAAACTGAAAGCTATTACGATTCAGAAGACGCCATCTATCGTTCCTTCTGGGATGAAGACGGCAGCGTCCACTGGGGCGTATTCGACGATAGCACTGGCGACGATTTTCTGAAGGCTTGTGCTAATCTGAACAATATGATGGTCGAAAAGGGCCGCATAGATTCCAATGCCCGGATATTGGATGTGGGCTGCGGCAACGGTACCACCGCGATCTGGCTTAGCAGCGACCAGAACTGCCACGTTACCGGCGTTGACTTGAGTGGCGTTAGAGTCCAGAACGCAAAGGATAAAAGATCCGATCTAGACCGGCCTGCTCAGGAGAAGTTGGCCTTCGAGAAGGCGTCAGCCACCGAGTTGCCCTTTGAAGACGGCACTTTCTCCCACCTCTGGAGCCAGGCGACCTTCTATCATGTCCCGGACAAAGAATCCACGCTGAGTGAGGCCTACCGCGTGTTGGAAGAGGGCGGCATCATGGTCTTCGACGACCTGACCAAGCCTCAGCCCAATATCAGCCCATCCGCCCAGGAATTCGTATATGACCGGCTCCTTTACGACACGCCCTACAGCTTTGAGTCCTATCAGGACGCCCTAAAGGCCCACGGGTTCAAAATTATCGAAGCCCACGACTTGTCGTCGCACCTGAAGAATAGCTACCTCAGGCTGGCAGAACGCACACCCAAGGCCGATCCCGATCACGCGGAACACTATGCCTGGCTGAGCAACGCCTACCAGGAAACCGCCAAGGCTGTAGATAATAAGGAATTGGGCTGGGGCCTGTTTATCTGCCAGAAGTAGGTTCATCAACAGTCCTCCACACACTGTCGACAGTGTGTGGAGGACTGTTTGGTTTCCACCTCTTTTTTGAGCACCGATAGGAGTATAACGCCATGCAAGAAAGCCACAAGAGAGTCCAATGGGTCTACGAATCGACCAACGATAAAGAGTTGGAAGGCCGCTACGACCAATGGGCCGTAGATTACGACAATGATCTAGCCGCCGAGTTTGAGTGGAACGCTCCCCAGAACGCCGCCACCGTCTTCACCAAGCATGTAGATAAGGCCGCCCGCGTATTGGATGCCGGGGCCGGTACCGGCCTGGCAGGTGAATGCCTTGCCGAGGCCGGTTACAAAGACCTAGTGGCCATGGACCTGTCCCAAGGCATGCTCGATGTGGCCAAAAGCAAGAACATCTATAACGATTTTCACCAGATGGCCTTGGGCGGCCCGCTGGATTACCAGGCCGACGAATTCGACGCAGTGATCAGCGTGGGCGTCTTCACCCAGGGACACGCTCCCGCAAATTCATTCGACGAGTTGGCCCGCATCACCAAGCCGGGTGGACTGATCGTGTTCAGCCTCAGGGTGGACACGTATGAGTCGGCCGGTTTCAAGCAGCAGCAGAGTGGAATGGAGGAGTCCGGGGTGTGGCAGCTTGCGGAGATGACCGACGAATACCAGCCGATGCCCAAAGGCGAACCTGAGGTGTGGCACCGCATCTGGGCCTACCGCGTCAACTGAGCGGGGCTTCTGCACAACGATCCTCTACATTTGCCACCAAATTGTCATTCTGAGGATTGAAGCGATGAAGCATCTTACAACTATCATGTCCGCAGACCCGTAGCTGAGCCTTGGGTGACATATCTATGGCGTCGTTCGAATGGGAAACCAGGTTCTTTCGCCAAAATAGATGCAGGGTTCCTTTTCCCCAGAGCTACACCAAATATCTACCCCTCCGCTAGAAAATCGTCGATGGCCTGCGCCAATTCTTGGGGCTTGTGGTAGCCGATATCGTGGATGGTCTCGGGTATCCAGTGGATCCGCCCGTGTTTGAGGTTCTTCTCCGCGGCATCGACCATCCGGCGGCGCGTTTCGGCGAATTCGGTGCCAGCACGTTCTGGGGTTGGGCCAGCGGGAACGATGAGAGTGGGGCACTCGATTCTAGGCATGGTGATCGACGCCGGTTCGTCCCACATGGCACGTATGGTCTGGGCGTGGTTCTCCGGACGCAGTATGTCCTGGATCTGCCCGTCTTCATCCTCGTAAACCATGGTCTGGACGATGCGCTCTATCTCCGGGTTCCAGATCACGCCCAATTGATTGCGGAGCCTCTCCAAGAACTCGTCCCGGTTTCCGGTCACGTCCCTTGGGCGGACACGGTGTGAGAAGGCCTCCCAGGTTGCTCCCGGGAAGAGCCTTCCGTCCAAGAACCCCCCATCGATCATGATCAATCGTCCCACTCGGTCGGGGCAATTGGCGGCAAAATTCGTGGCCACGTTGCCGCCCCAGGAATGGCCCATCACCGCCACTTGATCCAACCCGATATGGTCAAGCAACCCAACCAGGTCGTCTGAGAGGGTTTTCCAGTCGTATCCGGATGGCGCACTGGTGGTCTGGCCGTGGCCGCGTTGGTCCGGTGCATAGATGTGGTATCGGTCCCGGAGCAACGGCGCCACGATGTCGTACCAATGGGCAGATGACGCCAGTCCGTGGAGAGCCAAGAGAGGTTTTCCTTCTCCGCCCCAGTCCAGATACCGGACCTTGAGATCGCCGATGTCAGCCCAAAGTTCTTCAGGTGGAGACCCTGCTGCGCGGTCGTCTACCAAATCGCTACCTCCCATGCGGTTGTCGCTGGTTGTGGCCTAGTATAGCAACCGGCGAGATTCGTTGATATCGCTCTCATTCGGCCGATTCTGGGTTCTCGCTCAACTCCATCTGCAGCAGCCGGGCTTTGACCCCCAGCCCGCCGCCACCGTACCCGCCAAGCCCGCCGTCGCTGGCAATCACCCGGTGGCATGGAATTATTAGCGAGAACCGGTTGCGGGCCATGGCTTGCCCGGCGGCCCTCATGGCCAGGGGGCTGCCAGCCTCAGCAGCCAACCAGGCGTAACTCCTAGTCTCGCCGGCGGGGATGCTCCGGCAGGCGTTCCACGCCGCGCTGAAGAAGGGGGTTATCCCGGAGAAATCCAGACCGATCTCGTCCAGCGCCGTCCTGTCTCCTGCGGCGTAACGGTGCAGACATTCCACCACCTCGGTGAATGCGTCGGGGTCGTCGTCCGCACCGTCTAGGTCCATGCCCATGTCTTCGATCGCCTCTTGGGGCGTGGGCTTCAAAGAGGCGCGTTTCAACCCGTCTTTTCCTCTTAGCAGGACCATCCAGCCCATGGGTAATTCGACCAAATGATATCTATCTCCGTTCAACGCACCCTCCAGGTATTTATCTTGGTCACCGGATCCTCCGCCTAAACACGGTCCACAGCATTCGCAACCGCAGCCGTTGCCACGCGACTGCCAATAGGCGGCGCTCGCTGGCGGTGGTCCGCCTGTTTCCATACCGGTTGCGGACATAGGAACCGACGATTATCGACACCGGGGTCTTATGGGCCGGTAGGACCTGTTGCAACCGGTTTCCGAACTGATACGGAGTCTGGAACTCCGACGGTCCCACTGAGGCTAAGTTTGCCATAGTCGTGAGGCGCCTAAAAGCGGTCTGCGGGTCTTTGGGCACCGCAAGGAACTTTCTCCAAATCAATAGGGTAGTGCCGCCCACAGCAGCCAGTCCGGCCAGCACGCTTACGACCCAAGGCCAGAATCCGATGATTGATTTATCGTCACCTTGTTCGAAGTTGAAACCTAATGTCGACCCCGTTTCTTGCGGATTCGAGCAGTCTTCGAACCCGTCAAAACACTCTTCGTCTAAGGGATCTATGTAGGCCTCGCTACCCCGTTGCACCTCTAATGGTTCCACTCCTGACTGGTAGACGCTGGGCAACGCTTCCCCGGGAGTCGGCTCAAAAGGAATCCAGCCAAACCCAGGGAAATAGACCTCAACCCAGGCATGGCTGTGGCTGTCGGTGACCGCGAAGACGTCTTGGTCTCCGATTCGGTCGCCGGTCGTATAACCTACCGCCAGCCTAGCTGGGACCCCCACGGTCCGAAGCAAGACCGACATGCTAGAGCCGAAATATTCGCTGTATCCTTCTTTGAGGGTGAACAGGAAATGGTCCACCCCATCTTTATCGAAGGCTGGTGGCTCCACTCTGAGGTTGTAAGGGTAGTTGCCCCTCAGGTAATTCTCGATAGCTTTGGCTTTGTCGTAGGGCGATTCGATCGAGCCAACAACTTTGGCGGCCAATGAGCGTACCCGCAAAGGGATGTCCTGGGGTAACTGGAGGTACCGTTCGGAGACCCAAGCTGGGTATTCTGAACTGGCGGCCCGCAGCTCGTCCGGACCGGCCAATGAGATCGCCGATGTAACTTCGTATGGGTCCCCGATCTTGAATTTGCCTTTGGGATTGGAGACCGATAGCACCTCAGGTATTACGGGAAGGGCTTCTATGAACTGGATCCGCGTGGCCAGGCCGGCTTCCCTTTCTACTTCATTTAAACGGAATTGGGGCGGAAGGGAAAGCCCTAGGTCCTGATCGCTGACAAGACCGCCGTGCGCCTCGAGTGTAAGGCGCAGCCCGTCCCCCACATCCGCCAAATAATCAGGCAAAGCCCCGCCATCCTTCAGCGCGCCTAGGTCAACCGTGAAGACCGGTGGGGCCTGAGTTTCTATCATGACATCACGGTCCACAAAGCGTACCTGGTCGGCCGAGAACAGTTTTTTCGACGCGTATAGAGGTGTAACTGTATAGCTCACCTCTATACGCAGCGGATCGACACCCCTCTGAGTAAATTCAGGGGCGTACCCCAGTGGCTCAGTCACCGTGTGGTCAGAAAGCCAACCTTTACCGTTGTAGGTGCTATAGGTCCGCGCCTTCCAGTACATCTCCGCAGGTGAGTCTACCCATAAGACCTGAGTCGTAGTTGGGTAGATACTCCCTTGCAGCGCCATCACGTTGCCCCAGATTCGAAACCCCATGGGCCGGCGGGCTGGAAGGCCGGCGAAAAGCCGGTTGAAGTCATCTTCCATGGTTTTTAGTGGATTGCGCATGTACTCGTAGCCGTCATTCGCCGCGTCCAATTTGGGCGCCATCGGCAGCATGAACGCCACTACGATCACAAACACTGTGATGGCAAGGCTGTCGGTCAACGAAAGCCCATTCAGGTGGTCGTCCACCTTGATCTCACGCCTTTCCCACTCGTGTTTTCTTCGTATTGCCTGGACCCGGGCAATCAAAAGCAAAGCGGTGAACAGATAGAAGGCCAGGTGGGTCGCCGTGTTGGGCGGGAGAAAGGTTAGGTTGGACAACAAACCTACGCCGCCCAAGATGAATACTCCCCAGAAGTTTCCGTAGCGAAGGAACAGCCAGGCGCCCAGGAACCCGGTCAACCAGGTCGCCGTCATCAGCGCGAAGGAAAATGGGAGGGCGTCGATGCTGATATTTCCGGTACGTGCGGCGTCTAACCAGAGGTCCAATCGTCTTACAACCTCATCGGCCCCTTCCACGGGTGCGCCATTAATCGTGAAGGATGACAGCTGCCACAGAATGATTGCCAGGCCAGCCGCGAGGCCCACGGGGACCAGCGCCAACGACCAGATTGGTATTCGGTACAGAATCAGCCCGGTCAGCATAGCGATGAAGAGCAGCTTTACAAGATTGGGCGACGGCACCCAATCCGCCTGCTCCACTGATAGAACAACAGTCACCAGGTTGAGGACCAGGAGCAGGGCGGCAATCCAGCCTTCGTTGGGTCGCATTGTGCGTTCGAACCAGGCGATGCTATCCCCGATAAAATCGGTGCCCCAGCCCTGTTGGCTGGGCTTGTTGGGGTTCAGAGTTTCCGAGGTCATTCAACGCCTCCAGCCACGCCGGCGGTCCAACTCCTTGGTATCTCGTGGACCGGCACCTGAAGGGCTTTGTTCAGGCTGTCGCCTTGGCGCACCATGTAAACCGGGATCAGATTAGCGCTAAGCGCTTCCAAGGGCACGGACATGTTCGTCGGAGACCCAAAACTGGAGCGGTCCACCAACACCACCGAGACTTCAACACCCTGGCGGCGGAGGGCGTTCAGGGAAGCCACCCACTCGGTTTCCACAGAAGATGTGACCAGAGTCAGCGCGTTATATTGGTTCAGATGTGGCCGGACTGCGTAGATGAACTCTTGAAGCGGGCGGTCGCCGAAGGCGCGCACCTCCGAGAGGGTTTCCATGAGGCGGCCGCGCTGTTCGGGGCTGCTGTCCGGCCGGTAGATGTGGTCTTGGTCCCCGTTGGTCGCCAATCCAACCGGCATCGACTGTTCCATAAGCCGGTCCACGATGGAGGCGGCGACCGTCACTGACAACTCCTCGGTGTTGTTGATCTCGTCCAGGTCTACGCTGTAGTGAGAAAGCTGGAACATATCCAGCAGTATCCATGCCTCCGCCGACAGCCCCATATCGAATTCTTTGACCATTAACTCATTCATGCGCGCCGTATAGGGCCAATGAATCCGGCGCATGCTGTCGCCCTCGACATAGGAGCGGATCGACGATACATCGGTGGTGATCTGCTCCCAGTGTTTCGTTGCGCGGCTGTCGCTGGGCAGCCCGGCGAACCGGGCGTCCAAGTCGGGCAATGCTTCGACGGCTGGGAAAACGATATAGGGATGCGGGTCCAAGAAGTCCCGGCGCAATCGGAACAGTCCGAATGGGTCTTGGCTGACCAGCCTGACCTTTCCCGACCGGAATACTCCTCTTTTTGCCAGGTAGGTCCGGATACGCCAGCTCCGCACCTGCTCGCGGACCAGCGCCAGTCCCCGACCGCTGGTGTTTGCCGATGGCCCGGTGGCCTCCGCAACCTCCAGCCAGGACTTGGGCATCCGCGTGTGGTTTACGATCGATACCTGGCCTGCAAGATAGCCACCCACTTGTCCCCGGTTGGCGTCCCGTGTCACTCTGAGGTCGATGCCGCGAAGATTGAGCCAAGCCCACACGAATCCGATGACCGTAACCAGCAATAAAACGTATAGGAACCTGAAGAAGAAATCGAACCCGGTGCCGAATGCGTAGAAACCAACGACGATGAGCAGCAAGACCATGCCGATGAAACGTCTATTCATCGCTAGTCCTCAGACAATGGACCACCGGGCATGATGAATAGGGGGTTCCGAGGATCATGGAATATTTCGGCGAGGTGAACCGCTACCGGCTGACGCCGGGTACGGCCACGGACTCGAGAAGCCCGTCGATAACTTGCTCCGTATGCAGGCCCCGCATCCGGGCCGCCGGTGATAGGATCAGCCGGTGTGCGAGCACAGCGTAGGCCAGCTCTTTCACATCGTCCGGAATCGCGTAGTCGCGGTCCCGTAATATGGCCATCCCACGCACTGCCCGGAACATGCCGAGTGAGGCCCGGGGGGATGCCCCAAGAAAAACGTCCTCATGGTTCCGGGTTGCCTCGATCAGGCCCACGATGTACTCGCGTACAGCCGTGTCCACGTAGACGTTCTGGGCAGCCTTTTGGAGCTTGATCACATCTTCCGGAGAGGCTACGGCTTCCAATTCGTCTATGGGGTGGGTCTTTTCCTGTTGCTCTATGACAGAAAGCTCGTCCGTGAAGCTAGGGTAGCCGAGGCTGATTCGCATCAAGAAGCGGTCAAGTTGCGCCTCGGGTAATGGGAATGTCCCTTCGTATTCGATGGGGTTCTGGGTGGCCATCACGATGAAAGGCTGTTCCAGTGGGCGAGTCACCCCGTCAACCGACACCTGCAATTCCTCCATGGCTTCCAGCAATGCAGACTGGGTCTTGGGAGTAGCACGGTTTATTTCATCAACCAGCACGATCTGGGCCATGACCGGACCGGGCCTGAACTGGAATTCTCTGGTGCTCTGGTTGTAGATTGAGACGCCCACGATGTCGCTGGGCAGGAGGTCGGGCGTGAATTGAATACGCTTGAAGGAGCACCCGATCGAACTCGAAATGCTCTTTGCTAGCATGGTCTTGCCTACGCCGGGGACATCCTCAATGAGAATGTGGCCCTTGGCAATCACGGCGGCTAACGCCTGTTTAATAACCGGCTGCTTGCCGACGATGACCTTGGAAACGTTGTCCACGATTTCCCGGGCTATGGTTGTGGCCGACTGGGTCTCCTTCAACTGCTTCTCCGATCGCTGTTTGCAGACTGGTTTAAGACTGGCCCCATAGCTGACAGGCGGATTCTACCACAGCAGAAATCGGCAGGCTCAGGAACCTGTCAGAGGGACTCAGAGGTCCGGTCTATCGTCTGGAGCGGACGCTCATGTAAGCTGACCTATGTACGGTGTACGGTCCGACCTAGCCATCGGTTCAAATAAATCCGTATGCCGGTGCGGCCCGTAAATTTAGTGACACTAAGATTAGACCGACCCAAGTCTTGCCTCCCGGCGGATGAGCGGGGGTTATGTATGAATAAAGCTGTGGAAAAGGTATGCTGACGAACCCCATAAGAAAGGACTGGAGCATCAGAATCTGGATTAAAATGCCGACCATGGCCGTGGAGCTGGTGGGATTACTATTCTTGGTGGCCGCCTGCGGAGGTTCTGACTCGGCCGTGACCGGCAATCAGTCCGCAACTGAAACTACCCCGCCCACCCAAAGGTCGGAATCTTCACCAACCGCCGGAGTGACCGCCAATTCCTCCGTTGCCAACGTAGATCGAAAGGTCGGCGGTGAAGTGGGAGACCTAGCGCCCGAGTTTGGTGGGATCGAAACTTGGATCAACGGCGGCCCGCTGACGATGGAGGAACTTAGAGGACAGGTGGTCCTGATCGATTTTTGGACTTACACCTGCATCAACTGTATCCGTACGTTTCCATTTTTGAAACAATGGAACTCTAGGTACGCCGATGACGGACTGGTGATTGTGGGAGTCCACTCCCCTGAGTTCGAGTTCGAGAAAGACTACGACAACGTGGTTGAAGCCACTCGGAACGCGGCAATAGCCTGGACAATCGCCCAAGACAACGACTTCGTGACCTGGCGTGGGTATAACAACCGGTTCTGGCCCGCCAAGTACCTCATCGACAAAGACGGCGTGGTCCGCTACAAGCATTTTGGCGAAGGTGGTTACGCTGAGACCGAAGGTTTGATCCGCGAACTGCTCGCTGAAGCCGACCCGAATTTCTTGGCTAATAATCTGCCTCTCCCCGAAGACCAGACCGTAGACCCCGCGTTCCTGACAGCACGGGATGCCGAGGTTACCAGAGAGCTTTACGGTGGATACGAACGGGGTGAGAGTGACCTGCTCTTCGGGCGCGGCGGCTATGTCCAGCAGATGCAGTATTTCGACAGTAAAGACCAGGTAGCCAATTTCTCAATAACTGAAGACCATCAACCCCATAAGATCTACTTCGAAGGGGTCTGGCACGTTGGCCCCGAGAGTTCGACCCACGGTCGTGTGACCGAGTTGTTCGAAGACTATTTGGCCTTGGTCTATTCGGCGACCTCGGTGAACGCGGTGCTGACCTCAGACTCCGGCGAGCCCTACAAGGTGCGCATCACTGTTGACGATGAATACCTCACCGACTCCAACAAGGGCAGCGACATTATCGTCGGCGACGACGGCGAAAGCTATCTCTGGGTCACAAGTCCGAGTCTCTATAATCTGATCAGCAATGACTCGTATGTGAGGCGCCAAAATCTTAAGATGGCATCGAATTCGCCTGACTTTGGGCTTTTTGCGTTCACCTTCGGCGTCTATGACACCGGCCCTTAGTGAACAGAGCCATGCGTGAATAAAATACTGCAACCTCCGGCCAAGCTAACTCTGACTCCGTTCGTCTTGCTTCCCATTGCCGCCGCCTGCACCAGCTTCCCGGCGCCGGAGTTTAAGAGAACCAGGGCCGGGATCAATAGCGAACCGCTGACTATAGAAGAACTGCGCGGTAAGGTCGTGTTGGTCGATTTCTGGATTTACTCCTGCGTGGATTGCATCAGGACCTTTCCCTACCTCAGGGAATGGAACGTTAAATACGCCGACGACAGATTGGTGATAATCAGCGTTCACACCCCTGAATTTGAGTTTGAGAAGGTCTATTCCAACGTGCTGAAAGCGACACAGGACAACAGGATTACTTGGCCGGTGGCCCAGGACAATGACTTTAAGACCTGGGACAACTATTCCAACCGGTTTTGGCCGGCAAAATACCTGATCTATAAAGACGGCGTGGTTTGATATACCCACTTCGGAGAAGGCGCTTACGATGAGACCGAGATTCGGATCAGAGACTTGCTTCTCGACGCCGGAGCGACCCTGTCTGAGGGGCCGTTTGAAGCCTCCGGCGACCAACCCTTAGACCAACCCTTCATCGAAACCCCCAGAGATTCGGTGACCCGGAAGCTTTATGCTGGGTTTGTGCTCGCGGAACTGAGAGAATACGTGCGGCAAAGCGACTTTTTAAAAACACCGGCTCTGTGGTGGACCTGGAGTCTCCCTACGACCTCAAATCTGGAGTGATCTACTTCGACGGTGAGTGGGTGGTCTGGCCGGAGCACGCCCGTCACGGCCGAGACGCAATCGGCTACGAAGACGTCCTATCCCTGGTTTATTCGTCCCGCAGCTTGAAGGCCGTCGTCTCCTCAGAGGCAGACCAACCATACACCGTGAGGATAACGTTTAACGGGGATTTTCTGGCCGATGAGAACAAGGGCAGCTACATAACCATCGCCGCTAACGGCGAGAGCTTGTTGAGCGTTAACGGAGCCCAAGAGGTACAGCATCATCGAAGCTACGGCCTATTCAAAAGACAACAATCTGACCAGGAGCTCGAACTCAGATGATTTCGAGATAGTTGCCTTCACCTTAGGCGTTTACGAGACAGGACCATGAATATCACCATAAGAAAAACCTACAGGAATTCAACCACAAAGGCCCGGCTGATCACCTTGGTTTTGGCTCCGGTCGTATTTACGCTGTTAGTAGCGTGCGGCTCCTTTTCGGCGCCCACAGCGGCCCATCGGCCCACCACGGCCCCCGCCGACCCTGCCGCCATAACCCCAATCCTGGCTACAACGGTCTTGGAGGTGGGTGAGCAGCGGCTGGCATTCTTGCTAACAACACCCAAAGGCCTGATCGACGCTCCAACAGCGTTGGTCACCGCAGTTTTTCTGGAAGGAGACGGCGCGCCAGGTACGACGATGGAAGCCGCTTTCAATGCCTGGCCCTACGGTATTCGTGGTTCCTACAGCACCTACGTAAACTTCGACCGTGCAGGTAGGTGGCGGTTGGATGTAAAAGTAGACAACCCAGACGGCAATGACCAGATACAGTTTGAGGTTGAGGTGATGGAGAAATCACCTGTCCCAGCCTTGGGAACCGTTGCGCTGATAAGCAAGTCCAAAGTCTTGGGAAATGATGGGCCCATCGAAGAGATAACCACGGATTACTCACCCGATCCAGACTTGTACCGGTTGACCATTAAAGATGCGGTGCAAAACCCCCTGCCTTCCGTGGTGGTGTTCGCCAGCCCGGCTTTCTGCACCAGTCCGACCTGTGGGCCTCAAGTGGATACAGTTAGCGAGTTAAAAGAGAGACACCCGGACGCGGCCAATTACATCCACGTGGAGATCTACGACAACCCGGCAGAGATACAAGGCGACTTGGACCGTGCTGAGATATTCGAAGTTGTGGATGATTGGGGTTTAACGGCTATCGAGGATTATTTCAACGAGAGTTGGGTGTTCATCTTGGATGCCGACGGCCGGATACACGACCGTTTCGAGGGCTTCGCTACGGTGGACGAGTTGGACGCCGCCTTGATGAAAGTGCTCGCCCAGACCTAGTGCTTGATGCCTAACCCGTGTCCACCTAGCTTGGGTTGACAGCTAATCTGACCCTTTCTACACTACCAGAAAACATGAGCCGTTCCGCCGATCTTGACCGATACTGCCAAGATTGGACCGGACCGGAAGGAGTGCCCTGATGCCCACAGGACAAACCCTGGCCCCGGAGACGGTCGCCGGCATGGTCGCCGCAGCCAAAGCTTTTCTCGGTAGCCTGAACGGCCAGCAAAAAGCCAAGGCCACCTACGAATACATGGATGGCGAGCGGGTGTTTTGGTATTACCCGCCCATGAACCGCCACGGCCTGCCCCTCCGCGACATGGAACCAGCTCAACGCGAATTAGCGATGGAGGTATTGGCCAGTGGCCTTACCGATGAGTCTTACGAACAAGCTAAGCTGATAATGGAACACGAAAATGTCCTGGGTCCCTTAGAAAAGGAACAGGGCATCACGACCTTCGTTCGCGACACTGAACTCTATTATTTCACCGTCTTCGGCGAACCCGGTGGTAAGGACCCCTGGGCCTATCGAGTTGAAGGCCATCATGTTTCCGTTCATTTCAGCATCTGGGGCGACCAGGTAATCGGCATGACACCCTTTTTCTTTGGCGCCAACCCCGCCGAAGTGCGGACGGGACCGAAGAACGGGCTGCGGATCTTGGGAGACCGGGAAGACTTGGCCTTTGACCTTATGGCCTCTTTGGACGAGAAACAAATCGCAGAGTCGGTCATCTATGACGCCGCCCCCGCCGACATCGTCACCTTCAATGCTTCCAAGGCCTCGTTGCCGGCCTACGAGGGCCTACCGGCATCCAAGATGAACGGGGCACAGCAGGAATTGTTGCTGGCCCTGATTGCGGAATACGTTAATCAAGTGCCGACTGAACTTGCCGAGCAGAAGCTGGCCGCACTGAAAGAAGATGGCCTAGACCATCTGTATCTGGCCTGGGCCGGGCCGGTCTCCAAGGACGAGGCCCACTATTATCGTATCCACGGTGGCGACTTCGTGGTTGAATTTGACAACCGCCAGGACGGAGCGAACCACATCCACTCGGTCTGGCGCGATGTTGAGAACGACTTTGCGGCTGACGTGTTACGAGACCACCTTATCCTGTACCACGTTCTCTGATCTTCCATCTCCGTACCAGGCATATCTTTTGCCCTTTGATAGACGCCGTATTACGTACCAATGATTCGCAGGCAGCGGTTGAATTGGTCGTTGCCATTAACACACATATAAAATCGACGCTTGTGCGCTACTATACCCTCTGCTAGAATCTTGACGGAACTCGCTGGTTCGACGATTGAGGGTGTTCCACGAGTTGTGGCCGTTGAATAGTGCCACTCTATCGCGCCTGCGAATCAAACGTGGGAATGTTCAGAATTCTTAGGAGGGACTCGATGCCATCATTTTGGGAGAATCTACGATTTCCCGGCGAACGGGAAATGGACGACCTACACGGCGCTCAGGGACAGGACATGGCGACCTACGTCAGCTTCCCGTCGCCGGCGGAAGGCAGCAACTTCCCAGCTGTCATTGTAATCATGGAAGCTTTTGGCGTAACGGGGCACATTGAAAAGGTTTGTGACCAATACGCCGCCAACGGTTTTGTTGCAATCGCCCCGGCCTTGTACCACCGCCAGCACCCCAATCCCAAACTCGGATACGACGAGATGCCCGCGGTTCAACAATACATGGGCGCCCTTCGGGATGACGAACTAGTGGAAGACGTAAACGTCGCCATCGACTACCTGCAGAACCATTACCAGCGCACCCACGGCCAGAAGATTGGGATCGTCGGCTACTGCGTTGGCGGGCGGATCACTTACCTGGCGGCCACCAGTTGCCCAGGCCTCAGCGCCGCTTCAGTCTACTACGGCGGCCGCATATTGGCGCCGTTCGGCGATGGCCCTGCTCCCATCGATCTGACCAGCAATATCAAGATTCCGGTCATGGGTAACTTCGGAGACACCGACGAGAACCCATCCCCGGCTGATGTGGCGACCATCGACCAGGCTTTGACAGCCGCAGGCGTGGCCCACGATTTCAAGTCCTACCCCGGCGCTGGTCATGGCTTCAACTGTGACGACAGGGGCAGCTACAACGAGGCAGCCGCCAAGGATGCCTTTGAGCGCACACTGGGTTTCTTCAACCAACACGTAAAGTAAACCCGCCCTTAAAACTAGCGCATCAAAGACCCTGATCGATATTCTTTTCTCGATCAGGGTCTTTTTAGGTGGGTCAAATCCTTATCTGGGATTGTTAACACCAGGCGTGGCGAATACAATAGCCCCTAACCAAACTGAAGGTCACAGTTCAGTTACAGTAAGGCAATAATGCTGAAAGCAGACCGGGACCAGATCATGGAGAACCTGTCGGAAGACGACCGTAAGCGATTCAGGGAATTCATCGACGATTACCGGGCCAAACGCAAGGTATCTTCCGGCGGCCAGATGCCGGCGAGAGAGATGTTAGAGGCGGTCGGCGATGGCCTTACCGACGTTGCGCGGCAGGCGATGGAAGCGGTGGTGCAAAGGGACGAGATGGGCCCGCACGCGGGTGACGTTCCCCCTGACTTCAACCTGAAACTCATTGGTTCCGAGGACCGGGTCCGGCTATCTAGTTTCAAGGGGCAAAAACCCGTCGCTTTAATCTTTGGCAGCTATACTTGACCCCCTTTTCGTGCTCAGGTTGAGCGCATGGAACGGCTATACAGCCAGTACCACGACCGCATAGAGTTCTTCGTGGTCTACGTCCAGGAGGCTCACCCCATAGACGGCTGGCAAGTGGATTCCAACATCTCCGATGATGTACTGTACCGTCAGCACCAGAGCTTTGACGAGCGGGAAGAAGCTGCCCAGTCCTGTACCTTCGGCCTGCACATCTCCATTCCCACACTAGTTGAAGAGATGGACAACGCCATCGATGAAGCCTACGGGGCGGCCCCGGAACGCCTTTACCTGGTGGGCAAAGACGGCAAAGTCGTCTACCACGGCGGCGCCGGCCCCCACTTCTTCGACCTCGAAGAACTGGACGAAGCCATCCAAAAGATGGAAGCCAGCGTCAAAGTAAACTAGCCAGACCGGAACAGCAAAAAAGCCCGCCAATTGGCGGGCCTTTTTAGTTGTTCGTCTGTTGTTAATGGTCTAATGGCCGGACAGACGGAAGTCTGCTAGTCCCCCGGCTGCCGTGGCTCCACGAATGTGTTTCGGAACCGATAGAGGGTGAACTCCGGTTCCACCGGCGCGACCGACCTGTAACCGGCCTCTTCGATCTTGGCCACTATGAAATTCGGCCCGTCCGGCGAGGCCAAAGCCTCGGAGACGGCGGCCTCCAGGTCTTCAAGGTCCGAGACGGTTTTGGTGTTGGTGATGCCGCAGCTCTGGGCCACCTGCTCCAAGTCGGTTCCCGTGCCGGTGTGGCTGGTCTGCCCGCCAGTCTGGCCCCATTGCTCGTTGTCCCAGACTACGACCGTCAGGTTCTTGGGTTTTTCCCTTCCGATGGAGGCAATGGTCCCCATATTCATCAGCAGAGATCCGTCACCGTCCAGAGAGATAATCTCTTCATCAGTGGCCATCGCCATGCCCAGGGCGATTGACGAGCAGAGGCCCATGTTGCCGTAGGTGTAGAAATTGCGGTCTCGGTGCCCGGCGTGCCAGAGCTCGTCGGAACTGGGGCCCAGATTGCTGACGATGGGCGAGTCCCCCGCCAGGCGCAATACCAACTGAGTACCCTCGAATCTACGCAATCTTACCTCCGTGGAGCATCTGTGTCAGGCAGATCGCCAAGGGCTGTCGGTTGGCGTGGCAGAGTTTCATGGCGCCGTCCAATAAATTGTCCATCTTTCCGTCATCTTCCAGGACGAAGTGAGGCAACCCTAACTGATCCATGATTGGAATCACCGCCCGGCCCATGGCCACCTGTGCGATATTGAACTCGCCGGGGCCTCCGCGCAAGTTGATGAACATGGGAATGGGTGTCCGGGCCGGAAGGCAGAGGCTGGCCAGGGCGTTTACGCTATTGCCGAACCCGCTCGATTGCATGAACACCGCGGCGTTACGGCCGGTGGCATATGAACCCACCGCTATACCGATGGCTTCCTCTTCTCTGGTTGCCGGTACCAGCCGGAAGTAGGGGTCAGCTTCTATGAGACTAGTTACTTTGTCAATCGATATGTCAGGCACATAGACAATCATGGACGTATCCCAGTCCTTGAGCGTCTTGACGATCTGCTCCGCCCAGTTCATCTATAACTCTCCCGCTCGGGCCGATCAGATCGGACCGTTCAGACAATTGTGCTCAGGAACGCCCCAGGCGTGAACGGCTACAAACATAACAGTGGGACATTGGATTGTCAAAACTTGGCGGCCCCAGTGTGGGAGTCTATAATCCCACCAGTGATTTCGTAAGATCTATACGGAGGAATTAAATTGATAATCGACCCTAAGACCTTTGAGAGATTTAACGCAGTGCTGACGGGAGTTATAGTTCCGCGGCCTATCGCCTTCGTTTCCACCATGTCACCCGATGGAGAGGTCAACCTGGCCCCCTACTCATTCTTCAACGCCGTTTCCTATTCCACCGTCGTTTTCTCGTCGTCACGACACGTTGGAAACAAGAGCAAAGACACCCTGCGGAACATCGAGGAGACCGGCGAATTCGTGGTCAACATTGTTGTCGACTCCATCGCCGAAGCGATGAACTCTACCGCAGCGGAGTATCCCGAAGGGGAAGACGAGTTCGAGATTGCCGGTCTGACCCACGCGCCTTCCCAGATCGTAAAACCGCCCAGGGTCGCCGAGTCCCCTGTAAATATCGAATGCAAGCTGGACCAGATTGTTCAAATTGAGTCCGGCGCACACGAACATGGTTTGGTGATTGGCACCATCTTGCTGATGCACGTCCACGATGACGTCATCGACGGCCACCGTATCGATCAGGCCAAGCTGATGGCCACAGGCCGTATGGCGGGTAACATGTACTGCCGCACCAACGACCGCTTCGAGATGGTCCGTCCGGTGTACGACCCTGAGAAGAAAGCAGTCGTAAACCGGTAGTCTTCGAACTCGGTCTAGATTCAGGGCGGCGTAATAGGAGCAAGGCATGGCTACAAAAATGTCCATTCTCAGTCCGGCTGCGGAGGCGTGGCGCGCCATGGATGACAATGTGCCGCACATATCCGACCTTCGAGGGACCACGGTTGCCATCTTGAACAACCGTTGGACCAGCATGAACATAATTTCCGAGCAGATCGGCATCATTCTCAAGGAGCAATATGGCGTGACCGAGGTCTTTGAGAAACTGATCCCCCTTGCTTCCGCCGCTCCTCAGGAGACTTTTGACGAGGTTCAGGCGAAGGCCCAGGTGGCCATCGTCGGCCTAGCGAATTGAGGGTCCTGCACAGCGTGGAGTGTCCACGACAGTATCAGGCTGATCAAGGACGGCATGCCCTCGGTGGTGCTGGTGACCGAACGGTTCACCACCCTAGCCAAGGCGTCTATGCGGGGTAACGGAGTGCCTGACGCCCCCATGGTGGTCCTACCCAAGACCGAGCTCACCGAATACGTAGAGCCGGACGTAGTGCGCACCGTGGCCAAAGAAGCGGTCGAGCTGATCATTGCGCAACTGAAAGGGCCGGAGTCAGAAACAACTAGTTAGATTCCGCCTCGACGATTTTCCCGCTCCTTCTGATTGATTCAGAGGGAGCGGTTTTTTTGGCGAACACACTGGTCAGGAGCGGACAATGGCTAAGTCACCGGAATTTAGCTCGACCTCATCGGACATAGAAGACTCACCCGAGGCTGTTTTTCAGTTCATGCTGGAGCAGGGCTGGTCCGACGGGTTGCCGGTGATTCCGCCTACTGCTGACCGGGTGTGGGCAATGCTGGATTACGCCCAGCGAGATGCGGGTGAGTTGATCGGTTATATCAATCCGGACGCCGGCGCGGCCACCGTGGAGAAGATCGCCGTGAACGCCGTTATGGCCGGCTGTTTGCCTGAATACATGCCCGTCCTGATCGCCGCCGTCCAGGCCATCACCGAACCATCCTTCAACATCCATGGCCTGCAGACAACCACCAATCCTGTGTCGCCGCTGTTAATCGTTAACGGGCCGGTGCGGGACCTGATCGGGTTGAACAGCGGGCGGGGTACCCTGGGGCCCGGTTACCGTGCTAACGCCACCATCGGCCGGGCTATACGGCTGTTACTGCTAAACGTGGGCGGGGCGAAACCGTGGGCCACCGATATGTCGGTTCACGGCAGCCCAGCCAAGTACATCTCATGTATGGGTGAGAACGAAGCAGCCAGCGTGTGGGAACCCCTCCACGTTGAGCGTGGGTTCTCTCCGGACCAGAGCGCCGTCACGGTGGTAGGCGCCCAGGGATACAGCAACTGCCTTACGTTCTACAAAGAGCCCGAGAGCTTCCTGAACATGATTGCCAGCGCCATGGCCGATATCAGTGACAACAACTACCTCTTGGCCGCGGGCAATCCGCTGGTCATCCTCACCCCGGGCCATGCTCAGATATTCTCAGATGCTGGCTACACCAAGCAACAGGTCAAGGAAGCGCTCTTTGAACTCTGCAAGGTGCCGTTGGACCGGTTCCCCGAAGAGACTTCGGTCATAACCTATGAGGATGGTTTCGCCATGGACGGAGACCGGGTCTGCCTCTGCCAGTCAGCGGACGACATAATTATCATTGTGTCCGGCGGACCCGAGCCGTATCACGTCCTCTACTGTGGAAACTTCGGTGACACCACTGCCGTGACCAAAGAAGTTCAGCTCCCTTGAGTGAAGACCTAGGGAATCTTCGTTAACAAAAAGTCCCGGCTCCGCAAAGAGCCGGGACTTTGTCTTCTAACCGGGTTGAAGAGACCTAGTACGGAACGTTGTCGTTCTCGCTAGAACTCTCCCCCAAATTTTCCTCGGGAGGTACCCCGTTTAGGGGCTTTTCCGTGGGAGTGTCTATCCCAGCATCGAGCTCGTTCTCTTTGGCGTAATCTGTTCCCCTCTGCTCGCCGTGGAAGGTTTCCAAAGCTTCGTCTAATTTGGTACGGAAGGTTGTGGGATCTTTGGTCAAGAGCATTATGCGCGACCCGTTTACCATACGAACCCTAAGTCGGTCACCTATTG
>UINC01001138.1_pt1 | contig 77270 bp, 94 predicted proteins | sample 5385821 | NCBI WGS metagenome assembly UINC01 (sample SAMEA4666929, study PRJEB26691) | marine metagenome | isolation source: Pacific Ocean | place: Pacific Ocean | collected 2011-10-13 | reverse complement strand
AACTCAAATGATTAATTATCATTTATTTTAGATTCTGCAAGATCTCTCATATCTACAACAGAATCATGTTCATCAACAATTTCTTTCCCCAATAATGTTTCGACTGCGTCTTCTAAGGTAATTAACCCAGTAAGAGTGTCAAAATCGTCCTTAACAAGACATAAATGATCTCTGTTTTCAATAAATAATTCTAAAACTTTATCAATGGAATCATTCTCATTTACCCACGGAATGTCCTTGATAATCTCTGACATTCTAGTACTAAATTGATCTTCTGCTTTACGGTTAATGATATTATAACGGTTCACCATACCAATCATATTGTCCAAATTCGTATCAAAAACGGGTATTCTGGTAAAGTCTAGGGTTTCATGCTCCTCTAGGACCTGTCCAACCGTCATATCTTTGTTAAGGGCGAATATAACGTTTCTTGGGGTCATTACGTCGTTAACTTTAATGTCTTTCAGACGGAGAGTGTTTTCAATTAAATCGGTTTCTTGTTCTTCTAAAATACCTTCATCTTCACCCATTTCTGCCATTGCAATTACTTCTTCTCTTGTAACAGAAGTAGAATCAGAACCAAAATTAGAGATAAATTCAGCCAATAAAACGAATGGATAGGTTACCCAAATTAAGAATTGAATAAATCGTACCGCAGAACCAACTAACCCTCTCCAATAAGTACTCCCTAATGTCTTAGGAATAATTTCAGAAAAAACTAGAATCAAGAAAGTTAATACCCCTGACGCTATTGCAACATAAGCTTCCCCAAACAAATGAAAAACTTGTGCACCAACACCTGCTGCTCCTATTGTATGAGCAAAAGTATTTAAAGTTAAAATGGCTGCTAATGGTCTGTTGATATTCTCTTTAAACCCATCAAGAATAAGTCCACTTTTCTCGTTTTCTCTCTTCAAGATTGACGAGTAAGAACTTGGAGTAGAAAGCAATACTGCCTCTAATAAAGAACAAATAAATGAAAGAAATAATGCTAAACAAAAATAAGTAATTAATAACGTCATGTCGAGGAAACGCTACTTTTTTTTGCTGGGAGATATAACAATATAAAATGTATAATCATCAAGAATTCAAAAAGAAGAATATACCAAGGCCATTCTCTTGTTAATATAAGAGGATTATTTGCAATCGGAGCTTCAGCCAAATACATATAATTCCCCCCAACAAGCCAGTTTATTGTCCCTACAAATAATAAAACAGGTTGGGTATAAAGAGCAATTCTCCATAAAGCACCTTTTGTTAGACTGCTCCCCATAAACACCATAAGCCATACAGGAACAAGAAAAATCATTGAATGCCCAACATAGTAATCAAATACTTGGAAATTACTCGGATCTCCTCCTGTAAACTCTGGACTGATAATAGAATGAATAAAACCACAAATTCCCCAGAAATATAGGAATTCAAATAAGGTTTGATTGCGATAAAAAATAACAATTCCTGCTAAAATACCAGAAAGACCACACATCTCGAGCGGTAAATCAGAAGCTAGAACAAATTTTCCGTTGAAAACGTTTGGAATCAACCATGGAGAAAATGCCGACACCAATTGATATATTCCCATTGAATATGTTAGATAAAGACGGGTTTTCTTATCCATATATCTCCCCATAAACAATATTATAGAGATAAAAAGGATAGAAAAAATGAGTCCATTCCACCAAAAAGATCCAAAAATTTCAGGAGTCCAGTGTGGTATATATGTATCGCTCAATTTATCTTTCTATTAAGTTGCAAAAATCTGTTTATCATCTTTAAAGGACTTAAATTCTAAAGCATTTCCACAAGGGTCAAGGAAAAACATTGTTGCTTGTTCTCCAGGCTCCCCTTTAAAACGAATTTTTGGCTCTATAATAAACTCCATATCATGACTTATAAGACGGTCACGTAATTCATGCCATTGATTCCATGTCAGAATAACTCCAAAATGACTCGCAGGAACGTTGTCTCCGTCTACTTTATTTGTCTCAATACCTTCTTTATTATCCACTAAATGTGCTACGACTTGATGCCCAAACATGTCAAAGTCAATCCAGTGATCAGATGTTCTTCCAACATCGCATTGTAAAACATTAACATAGAATGATTTAGTAGTGTCTAAGTCTGTAACTGGAAACGCTAAATGGAATGGCCTCATTAGACAAATATTAACTATTATAACACATCAATCCAAGAATTAATTATAATTCAAGTATTAGTTTATGTTATTCTTCTATCTCCTTATATAAGTGAAAATGAAATGATATCATTTACAAATTTTTGATTGAATTTCTTAGATGTTACAACATCATTATGTCCTGCGCCTTCATATATTTTATAGGAAGCATTTAAATGATCTTTTAGGGATAATGATGCATATTTTGGTATGATATTATCTTTATCATTTATAATGCATAATACATTATCGGGACCGCTAAAATGAGGGTTATCATAGAATTTTTGCCATGAATTACGATAATTCAAAAATTCCTTTAAAAATTTTGGATCTTCTCTTACAGTTTTTGTCCAAAGTTGGCGTTGAACATCTTTAGGGGTATGATCTGTAAAAAACATAGGTTGAGTAACCCAATATGGCATATATCCACCAAACATTAGCTTCATCATCATTTTTTTAAATCTTTTTTTAATAAAATTGCTTTTTTTCTTCTTTTTCTGAGAAGAAAGCCCTGATGCAACAATGATTAATTTATCAATTCTCTCCCCTAGTTTATAAGCAACATATCCTGCAAAAAGACCGCCTAAACTATGTCCTACCAGAATAATGTCTCTATCAGGGTGATTTTTGGCAATATTTTCGACGCTATTTAGCGCAGAATTAAATCCAGTCTCCATAGTTGTAAAATCCAAATCAATAAATGAATAGCGTATATTTTCTCTGTCAAGAAGAGGTCTGATACTCTCCCAGAAAAATGATCTAATTCCGATTCCATGAAAAAAAACAAAGTGCTTCATTGAAATATCCCTCTAAAATGTGCCCGGAGCCGGACTCGAACCGGCACGGAGTTTAAGCTCCGAGGGATTTTAAGTCCCTTGTGTCTACCAATTTCACCACCCGGGCAACATAATTTGCCTGAGGCGTCGGTCGGATTCGAACCGACGAATAGCGGTTTTGCAAACCGATCCCTTAGACCGCTTGGGTACGACGCCAATTTTCAACCCAAAAACGTGGAAATATAGATATTTAGAGGGTCAATTCAAAATCATTAACTAATATTCCAGGACAATTGGTTTCCCCTGGATTTCTTCCGTCATAAGTATCAATAACTGGTCTAGCCAATACCTTTTCTCCAACTGCTTCTAAATTATCTCCAAGAAAATTATAAAAAGAATCGTCAAAACGCATGGTTTTAATAGGAGCAATCATTTCTCCATTTTCCACCCAATAACAAACATAACGCGTTAATCCTGTAATTCTTCCTCCTAAATTATCGCTCCAATTCAGATAATGAATATTGGACATAAATAAGCCTGTATCTAATGCTTTTAATTTATCGTCATCATGCAAGGATCCTCCGTGCATAGATGGAGAACGAAAATATTCCCCCATTCCCCAAGAATTTTCGTCTTCAGCATAATTTGACTCAAGATTATACTCATTTGCTGTTTTAGAATTAATAAGGGCATTTTCGAATACACCATTTTTAATGATTGAGACGGTACTAGACACTTCTCCCCTTGTATTAAATGAGGAAGTTGTTAAATCTGTAAATGATTCATCCAAAGAAAATAAAGGAGATAATTTCTTTTTTTCATTCCTCATTTTGATAAAACAACTCGATCCTTTTCGTATAGAAGACTCACTCACACCGTTCCATGAAAACATATCAATAAAATCAGCAACAGCACATGGCTCAAACCATGTTCTATACTTCCCTGGTTTTAGCTCCATTCTTGATTTATCCATTAAGGATAATTGGCTTGAAGCATCTCTAAAGATTTTACGAAACTCAGATTCATTCCAATTTGAATGAGGATACAATATCTTGACCATATTTTCATTTCTATCAATGAGAGAAAAATCAAAAAGAAAAGAATCTTTTTCAAACCAATGTTTTGTTCCATTAGAGGCACAACATCCACGGAAAATCTTTCCAGAACTCCATACACCTGTTAAGGTGTTTTTATCAATAATTCCCATCAGAGAATCGAGTATATTATCTCTTTCTGGCAAATTGCCAAGTGCATTCACTTCTACTGAACCAAATTTATCTGGAAAAACAATATTATCACTCGGTGGTGTTGCGTTAAGCGAAGATCTTAAAACATCAATCTCTTGAATGATTTTACGAACTGAAGAATCTAAATCTGCAGATATTGTTGTCATGGATTGTAAACACTTATTCTTGTTGTACAAGGAAAGGGTTAAGTTAAAATCTTCTATGATGCCAGATTGCCTTAATTTAGAATCATTAAAACGGAAATATTGTGAGTCTTCTCCCTCGAGAAAAAGTGTCAATTGTTCATCTGAATTAAGATAGTCAAATATCCTGCTGCATAATGTATAAAACACTTCTTTTTTCATTACACTCCCCCAAAAACTTGAATATCTTTAAATAAACATAATGGAGAGGCATGCCCAACACGTTCAACTTGATTTGGTTCTCCCTTTCCACAATTCGGTGTACCAAATATCTCAAATGTGTCTTGGTCTCCCACCATATGTAAACTTTTCCAGAAAGGATTGGTAATTCCTCTATAATTTGGGTTTTTTACTATTTTTGTCAGTTTTCCATCTTCAATCATTCTACCATACTCACAACCAAATTGAAATTTGTTGCGATAATCATCAATAGACCAAGAACGATTGCTTTCCATATACACTCCTCGCTTAACACTCCCTATAATCTCATCTCTTGTCGATGAACCAGGTGATAGATTAATATTAGCCATACGATCAATAGGAATACGATTCCAAGAGGAAGCTCTAAGATTCGAAACCCCATTAACACCAGATCGTACTTGGCTTTCAATTCCACCAAGTCCTCTAACCAGTATTCCATCTTTAATGAGATGTTCTTTTGATGCAGGCATTCCTGCATCATCAAATGCATATGTTGCTAATTGATTATCAATTGTTGGGTCAAAAACAATGTTCATTAATTCTGATCCATACTGCAAGGAACCAAAATCAGTAAGATTAACAAAACTAGATCCAGCAAAATTGCGTTCATCTCCAAGAATACGATCTAATTCTAGAGGATGCCCTACACTCTCATGAATCTGTAACATCATTTGATCTGGAGCAAGAACCACGTCCGTTACTTCTGTTGGACATTGATCAGCAAGAAGTAATTCGACAGCCTGCTCTGAGATAATGTCAGCTTCTTCTTTTATATCATAATTTCTAACAAATTCTGCACCTGTTTGATAACAATGTCCTCTCATTCCATGATTTGATCTAGTTTGACTATCCAATTTATTTTGTGCTGTTGATGATAATTCAATTAATGCAATATCCATTTTTTGATCAATATCGGCTCCTGAAGTGCTATAAATCCTGGTAGTACGTTGAATTAATTCAATTGCAACTGCAGCGTGAACAATTTCTTTGGGTTGGAACAGAGCTTTCGCTCCCGTCAATGCAAGATCTTTCATGTCAGCAATAGATAAATCCATCACTGAATCAGAACAATTTGTTCGATACTTTCCTTCGTATCCTTTTCGAACTTCTGCTCCATCAAACTGAAAAATAGAATACTTGGAAGCTACCTTGGCATTATCACATGCAATATTGATTGCTTGTAAAATATGATCTTCATCTAAATAAGGGGTTGCATAATAGGCAAACTGACCATCCACAAGAACATCAATCATAACTCCTTTGGAAGAGATTCTTCTAATACTATCAACGTCAGAATTTTTTGTAGATAAAGTATTCTGCACCTCTTCCACATAACGCAATCCCACCCAATCGGCAGGATAATCAATTTTTGACAGTATTTTTTTAAAATCTAAGCTCATAGTAAGTCATTTTTGCATAGTTTTTATGTCTAAAAAATAAATATATGCCATAAATATCTACCTGTATGAAAATAATGCAGACATTTGCCCTTTGGCATGATTATTGTAACAATATGTATGTAATTAAACAATTAAACCAAAGGAGTTTAAAAATGAGTTTAATAAAATGGAAACCATTAAACAACCAAATAGATACATTTGATAGCCTATTTGATCAGTTTTTTAATGATTTTGCGTTCAATCCTCAATTTAGCTTAGCAACCAATCAACCATATTCTCATATGAACGAAAGTAAAAAAGAATATTATTTGAATATGGACTTGCCAGGTGTTGAAAAAAAGGATGTTAATGTACGACTTGAAAATAACCATGTTATTATTAGTGGAGAACGAAAAAATGATACTGCTGATAATGGACATGCTTATGGAAAATTTGAACGAATCTTCAAGGTTCCTAGCAATGTAAACGTTAACAAGATCAACGCAAACCTAAAACATGGAGTTTTAAATATCGCTTTCCCAAAAGATAAAAATGCTATTGGAAAAGAGATTGATATTAAAATCTCTTAAATGAACATAAATAAAAAAAGAAGGGGCATTTAGCCCCTTTTTTTTTAATATTGTTATGTGATTTACGACAACATCTTAAAAACCATAGGTTCTACTCCTATCGTAAAACTTAATTCGATTGGATCTCACCTTGAATGCACTCTCTTTGCAAAACTAGAATTATTTAATCCTGGAGGATCGGTAAAAGATCGTATTGCTTTAGAAATGGTAGAATGCGCTGAAAAAGAAGGTAGAATTAAATCTGGAGACACCCTTATTGAAGCAACTTCTGGAAATACAGGAATTGGGCTTGCATTAGCAGCAGCGGTTAAAGGATATAAGATGATTATCGTCATGCCAGAAAAAATGAGCATGGAAAAAGAATTAACCTTAAGAGCACTGGGTGCAAAAATTATCAGAACACGAACTGAAGCTGCATATGACGACCCAGATAGTAATTTCTCTATCGCAAAAAAAATAAATGGAGAAACTCCAAATAGCCACATATTAGACCAATGGGAAAATGAGTGCAATCCTGAAGCGCACTATAAGCACACTGCCCAAGAAATATTAGACGATTTTGGAACCGATTTACACATGGTGGTTATGGGCGTTGGAACAGGAGGAACAATCACTGGAGTAGGTAAACGTCTCAAAAAAGAGATTCCTGGTATTAAGATTGTTGGTGCAGATCCCTACGGTTCAATCCTCGGAGGTGGAGATGAAATCCATCCCTATCATGTTGAAGGGATTGGATATGACTTTTTTCCAAAGATTTTAGACAATTCTATCGTCGATGAATATGTCAAAGTAAACGATAAAGATAGCTTTAAAATCGCTAGAAGCCTTATACAAGATGAAGGACTCTTAATCGGAGGTTCATGTGGTACAGCAGCTTTTGCAGCTTTAGAGGCAGCAAAATCGCTTAAAAAAGGGCAGAATTGCCTGATAATCCTTCCTGATGGGATTAGAAACTATATGAGAAAGTTTGTTTCAGACGAATGGATGAAAGAAAACGATTTACTTTAACCTTTTAACATTCTTTTTGTTCTTTTGCTTCTCTGAAATGTAATAGCAAATCGATGAGCTTCATCTCGTATTTGTTTTAATAGATTTAACGCTGGAGAACTTTTTGATATTATCAATGATTCTTTTTGATTGGGTATAAACAATTCTTCTAATCTCTTTGCTAAAGCTACAACAGGAAGATCTAATTTTAATTTATCTAATGATAATTTGGCGGATGAAAGCTGCCCTTTTCCTCCATCAATAAGAATTAAATCGGGTAATGGATTTTTTTCATTAAGTTGTCTTTTATATCGACGAAATACGACTTCTTTCATCGATTCAAAATCATCAATTTGGTCAACATTAATATTATATTTCCGATACCCGCTTTTATAAGGCTTGCCATCTTTAAATACTACCATCGATGCCACCGTATCTGTCCCTCCTAAATGCGAAATATCAAAGGCTTCAATTAACCTAGGACTAACGCCCAATCCAAGTACATCTTTTAATTCTTGAAGAATTTTTGGAACATAATCTTTTCGTTTCTTGAGATTTAATAACCATTCGTTTAACAATAACTGGGCATTCTTATTGGCTAACTTCACCTCTTTTAGTTTTTGTGATCGTTGTGGAACCAAAAACTGCACTTTTTTTCCATTTAACGTTGACAACCATTCTTCTAAATCTTCTGCTTCATCAGGAGGTTCTGGAAAATAAATTTTGGATGGGATATAGGCAGAATTCATGTAGAAATTTACAATAACAGATCGTAATACTTCACTGACTGGGAAATTGGTTTTAGAAGATATTTTTTCTCTGCTTATAATCCTACCTTCTTGTATACGTAGAATGACCACTACATGGTAATCATCCTTTGATTTCACCCCAAATATGTCACGATTAGAAAAATCAGCTTCCAGTTTTCGTCGGTGTGTTCTAAACTGAATAATTGCCTTTAATTGATCCCGTACCCTAGCAGATTCTTCATACATTAATTTTGATGAAAAAAAGTCCATTTTTTTAGTCAATTTTTTCTCTACAGATTTGGTTTCTCCTTTTAAGAACAAAATCATATGTTCAATCATCTCATGATATTCTTTTTGAGAAATCTTAATTAACCCCAATCCTTTTTTAACGACTGATTTATCTTTAAGCTCTACATAACAATTTCTTATTGGAAATGCTCGATGTAATACATCCAACAATCGTCGCATTGATTTCACATCTGTATAGGGCCCAAAATAGGTTGATTTATCATTAAGAATCGTTCTTGTAACATCAATTTTAGGAAGGCGTTCATTGGTAATTTTTAAGTATGGAAACGACTTGTCATCCTTGAGTTGAACATTGTATTTCGGTTTATGTTTTTTGATTAAATTTGCTTCAGTAATAAAAGCATCTGCCTCATCCTGACATACAATCCATTCAAGGGTATTTATTCTTTTGATTAAAGACTGTTCTTTGGGGGTACGATATGATTTTTTTTGGAAATATGATTTAACCCTTTTTTTTAAATCCTTTGCTTTTCCAATGTAAATAATGTTGTCAGATTTATCTTTGAATTGATAAACGCCAGGAGATGCTGGCAATCCATTAATTTTGGAAGTAAGATTTATTTTTAAGTTCTCCAGTATGTCTTGGTAAACAATACCAATACTGCAAAGATTTCTAACCTTCCTAAGAACATACAAAACATCATAATAAACTTACCAGCTAGTGGAAGACCTAAATAGGTATCTGTTGGTCCAAATTGGCCTAGTGATGGTCCGATATTTCCCATTCCTGAAGCAGCAGCACCAAAAGAAGATTCCATATCAATTCCCATTGCAGAAAAAGAAAGAGACGCAAAGAAGAAAAACATGATATAAAATAGGAAAAATCCTAATGTTTTTCGAATCACTTCATCTTCAATCACCTTTGAACCAATACGTATCGGAATAATTGCTTTAGGATGAAGAGCGCGTTTTAGTTCCATTCTTGCATATTTAAAAATTGCGACTACTCTTATCAGTTTCATTCCTCCACTTGTTGATCCTCCCATCGCACCAACAAACATTAATCCAAACAACATAAATTGTTTAACATATGGACTCCAAAGTTCATAGTCGGTAGCAGTATACCCTGTACTTGTTAAAATTGCTACCACCTGAAAGATTGTATCTAGAATACCAGAACCGTTAGATGTAATATATGATATCAATAGAATCATTGATGAAATAATAGCAATAAGTCCAACGTAATATAAAAATTCTCTATCTCTTATATAGGAACGGAATCCTCCTCTTAGTGCTCTGAAATGAAGAACAAAATTTGTTCCTCCAATAATCATAAATAATAAGATAACCGCCTTAACATAGACTGATTGATCGTTAATACTTGAATTAAAGGTAGAAAATCCACCCGTCGGCATCGTAGTAAATGCATGACAAATCGCATTAAAGAAAGTCATTGAATAAGATAGTAGAAGAAATTCAACAAATGTAAACCCTACATAAAAACCTAACAATATTTTAGCGGTCTCTTGTATTCTAGGGGTCATTTTTTCAGAGGAAGGACCAGGAAATTCAAGATTAAATAATTTCTCACCTGACACCCCTAACAGTGGCAATAAAGCAATGGTAAACACAACAATACCTAATCCACCAATCCACTGTAAAAAAGCCCTCCATAAAAGAATACTTTTTGGAAGACTTTCAATATCAGTCAAAATTGTTGCCCCAGTTGTTGTGACACCAGACACTGCTTCAAACAATGCATCAGGATAACTTGGAAAATAACCTGAAAAATAAAACGGGAAAGACCCAAATATTGATGCTAATACCCAACTAAAAACAGTAACTAAAAAAACATCTCGGTTGGAGAAAGAATGAGCTTTTCTTGACAACAACCATACAGGAATAGCAGCAATAAAAGAAAATCCTGCTATCTTAAATAAATAAAAGTTTTGGGATTCTCCACTAAAATAATCAATCAATCCTGGAATAAATAAACAAAGCGATAGAAACATTACCAATATTGCAAGAAATCTAAATGTAGGTCGTAGACTCATTATTCTGATTTGAAGATATTTGCAACTTCTTTTACCTTTGAATTAATACAGAAAATAAGAACCGCATCATTCGGTAATATTTGATAATCTCCACTAGGAATAGCAATATGTCCATTGTGATTAACTAAAGCAATCAAACTTCCATGAGGCAAATTTAAATTGGCAATTGGTACTCTAGCTCCCTTTGAATTTCGCTCTACTTCTAACTCAATAGCTTCCATTCCCAATCTACTGAAAATCTGAATTACATTATCTTTCTGATCAATTCGGATTGCTTTGACAATTGAATTAACGCTAGATGTATTTTTGCTAACAATAGATCCTATGCCAATACCAGACATACTTTTCACATAATCGGGGTTTGCAACATGAATAATAGATTGTTTCACCTTTAATTGTTTTGCAAGAATCCCCGCTAATAAGTTTAATTGCTGGTCTTCTGTAACTGAGATGAAAGAGTCAACATCACCAATATTTTCATTCTTCAAGAATTCAACATCGGTTGCATCGGCATGCATAACAATAGAATCACCTAATTGATTGGCAACATTTTTTGCTTTCTGTTTAGAATTATCAACCAATCTAACAGACATTGTTTCTTGCAATTCTTCAGCAACTTTTCTTCCTATTTTACTTGCTCCAGCAATCATAACTCTTTTGGAATTAGATATAGAAATTCCAATAGACGATAATAATGGATTAAGATTTTTTAATTTAACAAAGAAAAATACAGAGTCACCTGGTTCAAATTTAAATGAAGCCGGTGGAATTGTCATTTTTTCGTCTCTTACTACAGACACAATCAAAGATTTAAATTCAGTATTGTTTCTATGAAAATCTTCTATTGTACTATTAACAAGTTTAGATCGGTGATTTATTTTCTTTGAAAATAATACAGCTTTTCCATTTTCAAATTCATAAAATTTATCTGCATAAGGGTGTTTAACAAGTCTTACAATTTCATTGGCAACTTCATGTTCTGGATGAATGACAATATCAACACCAAATTTTTCTGGATGAATACTATCACCATTATTGCTATAATCGGTATTTCTAAGACGTGCTACAATTTTCTTTGCCCCTAAATTATGTGATTGCATTGAAGCAATTAAATTAGTTTCATCAGAACTAGTAACACAAAAAACATAGTCTGCATCATTGACATTTGCATCTTTTAATGTATTGGCGTCAGAACCGTTCCCCTCGATAACAATGACGTCTAGATGTTCGTTTGCACGTTGACACTTCACAGGGTCGGTATCTATTACTGCGATATCATAATCAAGCTCGCTAAGAGATTTCGCAACATGAAAACCAACTTCACCTGCTCCTATAATCACAACTCTCATGACTGAAAGATAATCTATTAATAATTACAAAAAAAACAACAATATTTCGATTATTTTTTTCTAACTATTTTTGCACCAATTTTTGACAACTTTTCCTCAATTTTATCATACCCTCTATCAATATGATAAATTCTACTGATAGTACTACGTCCTTCTGCACACAATGCGGCAATAATAAGGGAAGCACTAGCTCTTATATCTGTTGACATAACATCGGCAGAAACTAAATTTCTTTTTCCTTTTATAAATGCAGATTCTTTTTCTACCCTAACATTACAACCTAGTCTATTAAGCTCCAAAACATGGTTAAAACGATCAAAATAAATATTCTCTTTTATATTAGAATCTTCCGAAGCTAAACTCATTAAAAGCATCCATTGTGCCTGAAGATCTGTAGGAAATCCTGGATATTCATTGGTTTCCATATTACAAGCATTAATATCTTTTCCATCTGAGGAAACAACTATGCTATCATCATGAACTGTAAGATTAATATTAGCTTTCTTGAGATGAGAAATAACTGTTTCTAAATGTATTGGATTTACGTTATTTAATTTTACTTCTCCACCAGTAGCAGCTACTGCTATCAAAAAAGTACCTGCTTCAATTCTATCTGGTATAACAGAAACACTATCAATATTATTTAACGAATCTACGCCCTGAATCTTTATTGTGTTGGTACCAATATCTGATATTTTTGCTCCCATACTATTCAGAAAATGACATAATTGCTGAATTTCAGGTTCAGCAGCTGCATTATGTATTTCGGTATCACCTTTTGCCAATACTGACGCCATAAGTATATTCCCTGTAGCTCCAACAGAAATTTTTGGCAACACTATTTTATTTCCTACTAACCTATTTGATTTAGCAATAATGTATCCGTCTTCTAGATCAATTTTTGCACCCAATTTTTTCATTCCTTCAATATGAAAATCAACTGGTCTTGGACCCCAAGCACACCCTCCAGGTAAAGATACTTTTGCTTCGCCAAATTTGGACAATAATGGTCCTAAAACATAGAAAGATGCTCTCATTGTTTTTACTAACTTATAGGGAGCATATGGCATATTGATAGACTGGGAATTAATATGAATCTTATCATCAATAAATTTAACTTCTGATCCCATCTCTCTTAACAAATTAGCCATTGTTTTCGAATCAGAGAGGTTAGGAGTATTTGAAATAGTTAATTGATCATTATTTAAAATCGAAGCGGCCATTAAAGGTAAAACGGCATTTTTTGCACCGCTAATTTGAACATCTCCAAATAGCTGATTTTTTCCTTCTATTTCAAAATAATCCATTAATCTAAGTTTACTACGCAGAATGCAATTGCATAGTTCCCATCATGCGCTATTGATATGTTGATATTTGATTGTCTTTCGGAACTAATAAGTACATATGGTTTACCGCTTTCACTATTGAGAATCTCTAATGATTTGAAAGAAGGCATATTAGTCTCATTATAGGAAGATAATGCTTTTTTTATTGCTTCTTTAGCTGCAAACCTTCCTGAAAAATATTCTGATTGGTTTTGTCTATTGTTAGAATCAGATATTTCGCTACTAGAAAAGATTTTATTTAAGAACCTTGATTTTTTCTTAGAATTCAAAATCTTGTTAATTCTATCAACTAAAACTATATCAACACCAAGATTTATATTATTCATTATTAATACCATCAATTATGTCCACTATTTCAGAAATATTTTCAATGTCCCAATTTGCTCCTGATTCTTTTACTCCAAAATGATCACCATATTTAGCAAAGATAGTTCTAATACCTAAATTCTTTGCACCAACAACATCCCTCTCAGGCCAATCTCCAACCATTAAGACTTCGTCATTAGAAAGCCCTAGCTTTCCTAGAGCAAGCTTAAATGGAGCGGAAGAGGGCTTTCTCTCTTTGGAATCATCGAAAGTAATAACGACATCAAAGATCTTATGTAATTTTAAGTAACATATCCTCATCCACGCTTCCCGACTTGGTGCATCTGACACTATTGCAAGCTTAATGCCTTTATTATTTATCTCATTAAGGGTTTTCTCTACATTTGGATATAATTTAAGATGTTTGTCTTTTGCTCTCCTATATGCAACAATTCCTGCAGCTAAATACTTATAATTAAGACGTCCATCTACTTCTCTTAAAAATTTATTAAAAACATGCTGATTTCTTTCCCATCCGTTTTCTTCATAGAGTTGCATCATTCTTTTATAAGATGTTTTGGAATCAATATCAAGGCCAGCTTCTATCATAGAGGAGAGAGCGTTTTTAACAGCTTCTCGTTTCATTGTTACAAAATCAAGTAGTGTGTTATCTAAATCAAAAATAACAGCTTTAATCATTCATATTTCTCAGGATTTCTAACCTTATCAATTTCATATTCTGCCATTTTTCTCCATTGTCTATCATTTCTAGCTCTTTCAAAATGGTTAATGGCATTACTTTTATTTCCAGTGGCATTACAATATTCAGCTATACCAAGTTGAAACCAACTTCCACCAAAATTCTTTTTTAAATCAATCGCTTCTAATGCAGCTTCTTTTGCTTTTTCACATTCCCCAAGCTCATTATAGGCCTCGGATAAATGAAACCAAGATAACATTACTCTTGGTGATAATTCTACTGCTTTTTCTAAAGCTTCAGCAGATCTGTTGTAATCTTCTAATTTTTCTTTTCCATATGTAATACCAAGTGCATGATATGCTGCACTGTAATTAGATTTAATAGCAATAGCTGCTTTAAGACTTGCAACTGCATCATCATATTGTTCTAAATCAATAAATACCTCTCCTAAACTTTTATGTGCTTTATAGTATTTTTTGTTAAGCTTAACTGTTTCTTCAAAAGCTTTCTTAGCATTATTGAAGTCACCATTGGCTTTATGTGCAAGACCTAAATTATACCAACCTTTATCAAATTTGCGTATACTCAAAGCTGCTTCATAGCTTTGGATTGCTTGAGAAATATTTCCCATGCTCTTGTATAAAATCCCTAACGCGAAGTGTGCTTGATAAAACCTATTATTAATTTCTAATACTTGCCTATATTTTGACATAGCATTTTCCAAGTTTCCATTCTTATAATCTTTGTTACCACTATTGTAGAGTTTCTTGGCAATATTTTGTATAGATTTTTTTGAATCGTTGTGGTTGGAATCAAGAGATAAAGATTGTTTGTAATATGTTATTGCAGCAGTATAGTCTTTTTTACCTTCATAAGCTTTTGCCAATCCAAAAAGTGCAGGAATATGTTTTGGGATACTATCCAATACTTCTTTGAACCCTATAATAGCATCATCAAATCTACCATCTTGTACCGCTCTATTGGAATTATTTGCTTTGTTTCTTAACCTATTTAGACGATCAAATTCTTTTCTTAATTGGTCATTACCTTTATCAGCATCAATAGCAGCTCTTATTTTTTCACCAGCAAGTTCTAAATTACCATTTGATAAAGCTTGTCTTGATTCATCAAAAAGTTGCATTGCAGACGTTTGAGCAAAAACAGTTGTAAAAAATAATAGAGTAAGAACAATTTTTTTCATTATATCACCTTTAAATATCTCTTTATTATTGATTTGTAATCTAAAAATTTTTTCAAAATAATATTAAACTATTTTTTTGTGCCGAAGGCGGGACTTGAACCCACACAGAGTTTCCTCTACTACCCCCTCAAGATAGCGTGTCTACCAATTCCACCACTTCGGCTAATTATTCTTTACTTTCTTCTGGCAAAATCTCATCAGAAGGTAATATATATTCATTGGTAACTGGCATTTCTGTTTCTCTTGAATCGGCATCTTGTTGAATTATTGATTCGCTAGCAGTTTGAGAATCACCACTCAAAGCCCCTATTAACAAAGCCAATGCTATGAAAGTTATACCAAGCCATGTTGTTAATTTTGTGATAAAATTATTGGCACCAGAAGATCCTAACATGGAATTAGCAACACCACCCATCATAGAATTCAGTCCTCCTTGACCAGACTGCATCAATATTACAACAATCAAGACTACACTAACTATCGTATGAATTACTATTAAAAATTGAACCATAATTCCTCTATAATTTTATTTTTTCTGCAATTGCTTTAAAAGCTTCAAAATTAGCACTGGCACTACCAATTAAGAAACCATTAATTAATTTAACTTCTAATAATCTGTTAACACTATTTTCATCAACAGATCCACCATAAAGTAGAATAACTTTTTCTGCAATTTCGTCCGAATATAAACTTTTTAATTTATTTTTTATATAAGAAAGAACTTCTTCTATATATTCATTGGAAGGAAGGTTGCCAGAACCTATGGACCAGACAGGTTCATAGGCGATGGTTAAATTATTTTTTAAATCCTTCGGCAGTATATTTAATTGTTTATCTATAACACTATGAGTTTGGTTATTGTCTTTCTCTTCGTTCGTTTCTCCAATACATAAAATTGCATTCACATCATGGTTGAAGACTGTTTGGAGTTTATTCTGAATAATGCTATTGGTATCATTATATATCAGCCTTCGTTCTGAATGGCCAACAATACAATAATCCACTGTGGTAATGCTATTAATAGATACAGATCCTGTATATGCTCCACTGGTATGAATATCACAATCTTGCATACCAATTTTAATATTATTTGATTTCAAATTTTTTTGAACTTGATTAATACAGGTATGAGAAGGAAAAAGTATCACATTAGCATTAGAAAAAGAACTTTCTTCTTGATTTATCCTATTAATAAAATCAATAGATTCATTCTCATTCAAATACATCTTCCAATTTGCAGCTAATATCGTTTTCTTCATTATTTACCCAAAATCTCTATTGCTGGAAGCGTCTTTCCAGATAACAGCTCTAAACATGCACCGCCTCCTGTTGAGCAATGCGAGAATTTATCAATTAATTGATTGTCATAATTTCTAATAGCAGTCACAGTATCACCGCCTCCTGCTATTGCAACACATTCATTCTCAATAATTTTATCAATAATTCTCTCAGTACCAAAGGCAAAGTCTTTATTCTCAGCAACTCCTAGTGTACCATTCCAAAAAATTGTTTTTGACTTACCTATAATATCTGAAAATAAATTTACACTTAATTCTCCAATATCTTCACAAATCATATTCTTCTTAATATCGTCATAATTAGCATACTTTAAACTTCCGCTACCGAGCTCATCTAACTCTCCATTAAAATCAATTGGTAAAATAATCCTAGTTTTCGTTTTTGAGGAATCTAACAATATTTTTTTTGCAATTTCCAATTTGTCCGTTTCAACTAATGACTTTCCCATATTATAACCATTTGCAGTTAGAAATGTATTTGCCATTGCTCCACCGATAATAATATTGTCTGCTAGATTAAGAAAGTTATGAATCACATCAATTTTAGTATCAATTTTTGCTCCTCCAATAATTAATAATACTGGAGCTAAAGAACTATTAAGAGTATCTGACAGAAACTCTAACTCTTTCTCTATCAGTAAACCTATACCTTTGTGCATAAAATTATGAACGATACCAATATTTGAAGCATGCTCACGATGGGCTGTACCAAATGCGTCATTTAAATATATTTCACCATGTTTAGAAAGTTTTGTAGCAAATTCACTATTGTTTTCAATCTCTTCATTATAAAAACGTAAATTTTCAAGCAGATGTACCTCACCTGATTGTAAATTGTGTGAAACATCTATTGCATCGTCTGATACACAATCATGAGAAAACTTTATAGGAATTTCTAATAACTCAGCTAATTTTTCCCCTGCAGGCATTAAAGAAAATTTTGGATTTATTTTACCTTTTGGTCTTCCAAAATGTGACATTAAAATAACTTTAGCCCCTTGGTCTAAACAATGTTTAATAGTAGGAATTGTTTTTTGGATCCTATAATCATCAGTAATAACATCGTTATCAATAGGAACATTAAAATCTACTCTTATTAAGACGCGCTTTGATTGAAGATCAAATGATTTAAGTTTGCGTAGCATAAGTCTAAAAATTTATTAGGAATGTTCTAAACAACGCCTTGATCAACCATGGAATCTGCAATTCTAACAAATCCACCAATATTTGCACCATCAACATAATTAACAAATCCTTTTTGAGAACCAAAATCAACACATGTAGAATGAATCTTATGCATAATTTCTTTCAATAAATTATCAACTTGTTCTCTTGCTAATGGAATTCTTGTACTATTTTGACTCATCTCAATACCAGAGACAGCAACTCCTCCAGCGTTTGCAGCTTTACCCGGACCAAACAATATCTTTTGATCTATAAAGTAATGTACTGCATCTTTAGTACATGGCATATTTGCTCCTTCTGCAACTACAACACAACCATTCTTGAGTAGCTGTTTGGCATCCTTTAAATCCAATTCGTTCTGTGTAGCACACGGAAGAGCAATATCACATTTAACGCTCCATGGATTTTGATTGGCAAAAAATTTGACTTTATATTTCTTTGCATATTCTGAAATTCTCGCTGAACGACTATCCTTTAATTTTTTCACATACTCAAGTTTTTCCTGGGTAATTCCATCAGGATCATGAATAAATCCGCTTGAATCTGAAAGTGTGATGGGTTTTGCACCTAATTCAATTAATTGCTCACAAGCATATTGTGCAACATTTCCTGAACCAGAAACAGTAACTGTTTTGCCTTTTATTGTATCATCTTTTGTTTCAAGCATATTAACCACAAAGTAAACTAATCCATAACCGGTTGCTTCAGGACGGACTAAGCTTCCACCCCAATTAGTTCTTTTTCCTGTTAAGACACCTGAAAAAACATTCTTTATTTTTTTATATTGACCGAACATATACCCAATTTCTCTTGCACCTACACCAATATCCCCAGCAGGAATATCTGTTCTTCTACCAATATGCCTAAAAAGTTCATCCATAAATGCATGACAAAATTGCATTATCTCTCTATTTGATTTTCCCTTTGGATCAAAATTTGAACCACCTTTACCTCCACCAAGATTTAACCCTGTAAGACTATTTTTAAAAACTTGTTCAAATGCTAGAAATTTCAGAATTCCTAGATTCACACTTGGATGGAATCGAAGCCCACCCTTATAAGGACCAATAGTATTATTGAACTGGATTCTATAACCTAGATTAACTTGAACATTATTATTGTCATCAACCCATGGAACACGAAAAATAATAGATCTATCAGGAACAACAATTCTATCTAGTATATTGGCTTGTGTATATTCTTTATTCTTCGTAGCAGTCGTCCAAACAGAACCAATTACCTCTTCTACCGCTTGATGAAATTCGTGTTGATCTTTGTATCTATCAACAACTGTATTCAAAAAATCGTCTTTTGATTTATATTTCATTTTTATTCCTATATATCTTTAAGTTCGCCAGCAAAAGTTAAAGTTACAAAATAAGATAAAAAAGTGAATACTTTTCTTATAAAAATTTAGACATTTAAATTTAAGTAATATAACTTCAAAAAATCTATGGCGGAGTAGCTCAGTTGGTTAGAGCAGCGGAATCATAATCCGCGTGTCGGGAGTTCAAATCTCTCCTCCGCTACACTCCTTCACAAAATCAATTTCTTTTTTATTCAAAACTGATTCATAATATTTGTTTGAAAAAGATTTATTGTAAACTAAATCGTGTTGAACATGTTTTTTTGGCTTTTTTATATCATTTTTTTGACCAGAGTTTACGTTTTCAACTTTGTTAACTATTTTGTCTGTATACTCTTCATCTAACCAATCAAAGAGTTGATTAATTGATTGTTGTGGATTTAACGAAAAATCATCTTGATTGAAAAAATAAATATTTTCTTTTCCTTTAACCTTATTTTTAAAACTACTATACAATTGGGAAAATTGGACAGCTCCTAGAACAGATGGTGAAATGGAATCATTTTCAATTTTTTTCCCTATTTTAATATCAATATGATTAAAATCATTAATTAGTCTGTCATATTCAGGGAATTTCCATCCCATCCTCTTAAAACTACCTGCTAATGGCAAGATTGGCCTCTCACACATTATGACTCTATAATGATCAGAAAGATATAGGGATGCAAACACCAAAAAAGGATCTTTTATAATTAATTTCTTTTTGTTAATAGAAAACTTGGATTTAAGAAGTGATAAAGAAGATTCGTTGCCAAATAATGTTTTAACAGCTTTTTTTAAAGCTGAATCATGATCCTTAACTCCTAATTTAAACTTAGCGTTTAAATTGAGAATGCTATTAAAAATCTCATCAAAATCACTATGATTAATGTTTGCACCAGGAATCAAGTAATTTAAATTGACCTCTGAAATGCCTTGAGATACATTAAAAGGCTCGTAAACCATATTATATCCATCAATAAGGGATAATATATCTCCTAGTGCTGTTGTAGCTGTTCTAGGCAAACCAGAAACTATTATTGCCTTCTCAGAATATTTGTTATTTTTTGACATGGGCAAGTTACAACCTGACATTAAAGAAAAAATTTATCAAAAAGCAATTTCTAAAATTAAAAATTTAAAAAACGAAATAACCTTCGATTTAATATGTAGCACATTATATGATATGTTTGAAAATTGGAATTTTTTCGGTTTTTATGTTAAAAAAACAAACGAATTAGAAATACTATCTTATACATCAGATCAAATACCATGTAGTCCTATAAACATGAATGGAGTATGTGGGCAATCTTTTAATTCTAAAAAAATAATAATTGTACCCGATGTTAGCAAATTTCATGGACATATTGAATGTGACCCAAATAGTAAATCAGAAATTACTATACCGTTTCTAAATTATGTATTAGATATTGATTCAAGAGAACTTGATGATTTTGATGAGATTGACAAAAAATATTTAAAAAAGATAATCGAAATGATTTAATTTTCTTCTGATTCTAATTCTTCAGAAACTTGCTCTTCAACAACACTGTCTTCTAGATTTTTCTTGTCAACGAATTCAATCAGAGACATTTTTGCAGCATCATTAACCCTACTTCCAAGCTTAATGATTCTTGTGTAACCGCCTGGTCTTTGAGCATAACTAGGACCAATAACATCGAATAGCGTTTTAACAGCTGTTTGATCATTCAAACTCTTTAAAACCTGTCTTCTATTATGCAATGTAGCATTCTTCGCTTTGGTAATCATTGGTTCAATAAACCTTTTTAGCGCTATAGCTTTTTGATGGGTTGTTCTAATACGTTTATGCTCAATTAAAGAACTTGCCATATTCGACAACATTGCTTTTCTATGAGAGGCGGATTTTCCAACTTTTTTTGTTCTTACTCTATGTCTCATTGTTTTCGTTTTCAAGGTATGGACTAATATCCATTCCAAATTTTAATCCCATTGTTTCAAGTTTTTCAATCAATTCATTCAAAGATTTTCTACCGAAATTTTTATATTCCAACATTTCGGATTCGTCTTTTTGAACAAGTGCCCCAATTAAAGTAATACCTGCCACTTCAAGACAGTTATGACTTCTTACTGAAAGTTCCATTTCATCGATTGAAGATTCAAGAAGCTTACGAGTTTGTAAGATTTCTTCACTTACTGGTTTATCAATCTCTAATACTGAAGGATTACTGATGGAATTGATAATATTATAGTGTTCAGATAAAACTGAAGAACAATAACTTACTGCATCTATTGGAGTAATTGACCCATCAGTTATAACATTTAAAGATAACATTTCTAGATCTTCTTTTGCTCCCGGTAATGAAGAAACATTAAATGTTACTTTTGTAACAGGGTTAAAAATGCTATCAATTGGAATAATGCCAACCGGCGAATTATTAAGTTTATTTTCTTCACTCGACTTATAACCTTTACCTATACCTAACCTTAATTCTATCTCTAATATAGTATCTTTAGCAACCTCAGTAATGTACAGGTCAGGATTAAGAATAGTAAAATCATTGCTTACCGCTTGAATATCAGCCGCAGTAAAAGTCTTTTTCCCTTTAATCTTTAGACGTATCGGTTCAACAACACTTTCAAAAAGATGGAATCGTACTGCTTTCAAATTCATAAGAATATCAGCAACATCTTCCTTAATACCATCTAATGTAGAAAACTCATGCAAAGCACCTTCAATTTTCACATTGGTAATTGCTGCCCCAGGAACCGCTGTAAGCAAAGCTCTCCTTAGAGAATTCCCTACAGTTATTCCATAACCTCTTTCCAATGGTTTGATAACAAACTTACTAGAATTATCATCTGTTACTTTATGTGAAATTTTAAATTTTAACTCGTTACTCATTATTTTTTCCTCTTATCTTGAATAATACTCTACAACTAATTGTTCATTAATAGTCATATCAATTTCTTGTCTTTCTGGGTAATTAACAAATGTTCCAACCATTTTAGTTTTATCTAAAGATAGCCATGATACATTTAAATCGCCTTTAATCGTCTTAATCGAATCTAATATAATATCTAATTTTTTACTCTTATCTCTTACTTGAATGGTATCACCTGGTTTTAATCGATAAGACGGTATATTAACTTTTTTACTATTAACCATAAAATGTGCATGATTAACAAGTTGTCTAGCAGACGGTCTTGAAGGAGCAAATCCTAATTTATAAACTACATTGTCTAATCTAGATTCAAGCAACATTAATAGATTAAAACCTGCTTCCCCTTTCATTTGTGAAGCTTTTTTAAAATAATTTCTAAATTGTTTCTCTAACATCCCATACATAAACTTAATTTTCTGTTTCTCTTTTAATTGTGTAGAATATGTCGTAAAACGCTTTCTAGATTGTCCATGCTGGCCAGGGCCATATCCTTTTTTTGACAATAATTTATCAAATTTTGGATTTCCAAAAATATTAACTCCAAGTTTTCTAACTAGTTTGCCTTTAGGTGTATTTAATTTTGCCATATAATCTTATACTCTTCTCTGTTTCTTAGGTCTACAACCATTATGAGGTAGTGGAGTTACATCAGATATTGAAGTTATTTGTAAACCTGCACCTGATAATGCTCTAATAGCTGATTCCCTACCTGCTCCAGGTCCTTTTACCCTAACTAAAACTTTTAATAAACCCATACTAATAACCTCGCTTGCAACTTTTTCTGCTGCTATAGAGGCTGCATAAGCGGTATTTTTTCTAGATCCTCTAAAACCCGCTTTTCCAGCAGTGGCCCAAGCAATAACATTACCATGTTCGTCACTAATTGTGATATTTGTATTGTTAAACGTTGCTTTTATATGAACAATGCCTTTTGGGTCTACTTTCTTTTTCTTTGATTTACCTTTTATTGCCATAATCTTAGTCTTTTACTACTGTCTTCTTACCAAGTCCTACTGTTTGCTTTCTTCCTCTTTTGGTACGAGAATTTGTTTTAGTTCTTTGTCCTCTTACTGGTAAAGATTTTCTATGTCTTACGCCTCTATAAGTACCAATATCTTGCAATCTTTTAATATTTTTAATATTCTCAGTTCTTAATTCACCTTCAATTAGTAGTTTCAAATCAACAATGGCTTTTCTGATAGAATCTTCTTCCTTGCTACTAAGATTAGTAACTCTAGAATCAGGATTAATCTTGGCTAATTTGCATATTTTTAATGCAGTAGTTAAGCCAATTCCATGAATATATCTAAGAGAGTGAGCAACTTTCTTCTCTTTTGGTATATCAATCCCTGCTATTCTAGCCATTATCCTTGCCTCTGTTTAAGTCGAGGATTTCTCTTATTAATAATATAAATACGTCCTTTTCTACGTACAATAATGCAATCTCGACTTCTTCTCTTTACTGATGCTTTAACTTTCATAATTATTGCCTAAAAGTGATTCTTCCTCTAGTTAAATCATATGGAGATAATTCCAAATCAACTTTATCACCAGGAAGCATTTTAATAAAATGCATGCGCATCTTACCGCTCACATGTGCAAGAACTTCGTGTTCTCTACCTCCTAAATTTATTATCACTCTAAACCTTGCTCCTGGTAAAGCTTCCTTTATAGTTCCCTCAACCGCTATTGATTCTTGTTTTGTCATACTATGTTAAAATTCTGGGTTGGAACTTAGTAATAAGAATTGAATGTTCAAAGTGTGCACTTGGCTTCCCATCTTGTGTCCTAATCGTCCAACCATCTTTATCGGTTCTAATGTGCCTACTACCCAGATTAACCATTGGCTCAATAGCTAAACACATACCTTCTTCTAATACAACATTGTGACTATGATTCTTAGGCTCACAAAAATTAGGAACTTGAGGATCAAGATGTAGTTGTTGACCAATACCATGACCCACTAATTCTCGAACAATTGAATATCCTTTCGATTCCACATATTCTTGTATAGCCTGGCTAATATCATAGACAAGATTACCAGCTACTGCTTTACTAATACCTATATCAAGCGCTTTTTTTGTTGTATTTAGTAATAATTCTTTTTCTTTAGAGATTTCACCTACTGGAATAGTTCTTGCAGAATCACTATAATAACCATTCTTAAGAACTCCGCAATCAATTCCCACTATTTGTCCTTCTTTTAATATTATGTCCTTTGGTATCCCATGTACCACTTCATCATCAATTGATATACATAAAGTGGATGGAAAATTATTATATCCTTTAAATGCAGGAATTCCATCCTTTGAAACAATATAATCTTCAGCAATCTTATCTAATTCTAGGACAGATTGACCGGGAACAATATACTTTTCAACAAGATTTAATGTATCAGACAGTATCTGACAACTTTCCGTCATCTTGGTAACTTGTTCCATATTATTTAAATCAACCATTATCTTCTACCTCTTATCTTCCCTTTTGATAAGAAACCGTCATAGTGTCTTGATAATAAATGTGTCTCTATTTGATTCAAAGTATCTAAACCAACACCAACGATAATTAATAAACTTGTACCACCAAAAAATGAAGCATAACTATAGTCTAAACCAGCAAATTGTTGTAAGAAATATGGCATCAAAGCAATAAATCCAAGAAAACACGCTCCGGGCAATGTTACTCTAGTTAATATATTCTCAATGAATTCTGCTGTTTTTCTTCCAGGTTTAACTCCAGGTATAAATCCTCCCTGTTGCTTTAATGTTGAAGAAACTTGATTTGGATCAAATTGTAACGCCGTATAAAAATAGGTAAAGAAAACAATCAAAAGAGCAAAACAAACATTAGAAAACCAATGATCCATAGCAAACCAAGACATAAAATTTGACTGCGTAGCATCTTGACCTAAAAAAGTTGCAATGGTACCTGGAATTAATAATATAGATTGTGCGAATATAATTGGAATAACACCCGCAGTATTTATTTTCAATGGTAAATATGTAGATTGACCACCATAAACTTTTCTACCAATTATTCTCCTTGCATATTGAATAGGCACTTTTCTAATACCTTGCTGAATAAGAATAATTAACATAACTAAGAAGAAAAATAGAATCCCCAAAGCTAATTCAGACAATATTCCTCTCACTCCTTGTTGAAAATATGCTATCTCCGAAATCAGAACATTAGGAAAACCAGCCAATATACCAACCATAATTATAAGAGATATTCCATTTCCAATACCATGTTCTGTGATTTTTTCACCTAACCATAAAAGGAGCATTGTACCAGTTGTAATACAAACAATTGCAGTAAACCTAAATAAGAAACCAGGATTCAAAACAATACCATAACTCTCCAGTAGAAAAACAATACCAATTGATTGGACAAATGCGAGAATTACTGTTCCATATCTTGTAATTTGGGTAATCTTTGCTCTACCGCTCTCTCCTTCTCTAGCTAATCTTTGGAAATATGGAAGTGTAGTTTGTAAAATCTGAACAACAATTGAAACAGATATATAAGGCATAATTCCTAACCCAAATACAGCCGCTTGTCCAAATGCTCCACCAGTAAACATGTTATAAAGTCCAAAAAATGTATCACTAAGTGAATCCATCGTTTGACGTAAAGCTTCTGGATCAATACCAGGAATTGGAACTTGAGCTCCAACTCTGACAACCACTAAAATTCCTAACGTAAATAGGATTTTTCTTCTCAGTTCAGGAATGGCAAAAATGTTTCTTATTTTTTGAATCATTCTACAATGACCTTTCCACCAACTTCTTCTATCTTTTTAATAGCTGACTTACTAAATGATGACGCAGTAATATTGTATGCTTTTTTAATATCACCATTCGCCAAAATTTTTACAGGAACAAAATTTGAAGAAATCAAACCATTCTTAAACAATACATTTGAATCAATATTTTTAACTTTAATCTTCCCAATATCAGAGAGATTAACAATCTCATATGATTTTTGAAAATTTGAATTATTAAATCCTCTCATTGGGACTCTTCTATAAAGAGGCATTTGACCTCCTTCAAACCAATATCTATGTTTAAATCCACTTCTTTGACCTGCCCCTTTATGTCCTCTACCTGCAGTTTTCCCTAATCCAGATCCAGGACCTCTACCAACTCGCTTTGATTTTTTAATTGAATTAACTGGTTTAATTAGTTTCATTTAACTTCCTCAACCTTAACCAAATAATCTATTTTTTTCACCATTCCATATATAGAATCATTCAAATCTAGAACAACTGACTGATTAATCTTTCTCAGTCCTAAAGCATCCAATGTTGCTTTGGCTTTTTTAGAATATCCAATTCTACTTCTAACTTGTGTAATTTTTATTTTTTTATTAGCCACTTCTATATCTCAAACAAATTATTTGGAGTTTTACCTCTCTTTTTAGCAACTTTTCTTATATCCTGTAAATTTAGAAGCGCATTCATAACAGCTTTAGCAACATTCATAGCATTATTTGAACCCAATACTTTGGTATAAATATTACTTATACCTACTTGCTCCATAATTAGTCTTACAGCAGATCCAGCTATAATTCCAGTCCCAGGAGGAGCAGGCTTTAATAAAACTCTGCTTGCACCATGTTTTCCGATGATCTCATGGGGAATCGTATAGTTGTAAACAGGTACTTTAATTAGATTTTGTTTAGCAGCATCTTTTGCTTTATTAATTGACATTAAAACTTCGTTTGCTTTTCCAGCACCAATACCAACATGAGTTCTTCCGTCTCCTATAACTACAATAGTAGAAAAACTAAATCTCTTTCCTCTAGAATTAACTTTAGCAACTCTGTTAATTCTTATAACTGATTCTTCCCTTAAATCCAATTCTGAATGATTAATCATACTCATTTATTCTCCATTATTAAAATTTTAATCCGCCTTTTCTAGAAGCTTCTGCCAACGCTTTTACTCTTCCATGATACTTAAAACCGTTTCTATCAAAATAAACACTTATTACCTTTTTAGATTTAGCCCTCTCAGCAAGAGATTTCCCAACAAGAGAAGCAAGTTCAGTTTTATTGATTTTTTTACTATTATAAGCTTTCTCCTTAGATGAAGCAGCAATAATTGTATTGTGATTAAAATCATCAATAACCTGGGCTTCGATATGCTTGGCACTTTTATAAACACACAATCTATATTCTCCTTCGATAGGAAAAGATTTTTTTGATCTCTTCTTTCTGCGTAAATACTGTTCTTTTTTTGCTTTTAAAATACCCATGTTTTACTCAATGCCTCCAACAGTTTTACCTTGTTTAGAACGAACATATTCATCTTTATATCTAATCCCTTTTCCTTTATAAGGTTCAGGCTTTCTTAATGATCTTATTTTCGCAGATACTTGACCAACTAATTGCTTGTCAATTCCTTTAATCTCAAGTTTAGTCTTTTGTGCATCTGCCTCAATACCGTCAGGAAGTTCTAATACTATATCATGTGAAAAACCCAACTGGAATACAAGTCGATTACCTTGACTTTTTACATTATAACCAACACCTAAAATCTCTAAATGCTTTGAAAAACCACTATTAACGCCCTCAATTGCATTAGAAATTAATTGTCTTACCGTACCATGCATAGCTCTTGAGTGTCTATCATTATTTTTTATAGATACTCCAATTGAATCTTTATCAACTCTTAAATCAATCTCTTCAAAAAGATCCACTGATAACTGTCCTTTAGGACCATTAATTAATAAACTAGAGTTATCTTGTTCTATTTTTACGCCTTCTGGCACTATAATCGGATTTTTACCTATTCTTGACATTCTACCAAACGTTGCAAAGCAACTCTCCTCCAACTTTTAATTCTCTTGCCACCTTATTACTTACTACTCCCCTTGAAGATGAAATAACACTAATACCTAATCCATTCAAGACTCTAGGGATATCACCAACCGATACATATACTCTTTTTCCAGGTTTACTAATCTTCTCAATAGTAGTAATAGCTGGTACATTGTTATCATATCTTAAAAAGATTCTGATATCTTCTTTTTTTAATTCTTTATTTACAAATACAAAATTATCAATGTATCCCTCTTCTTTCAAAACAAGAGAAATTCTTTTTTTCAGTTCAGAGGATGGAATATCTATCCATCTCTTCTTAGAAGAATAACCATTTCTTATTCTTGTACAATAATCTGCTATTGGATCTGTCATTGACATAAATATACTCCTTACCAGCTTGCCTTTGTTACACCCGGGAGCTCTCCTTTGAGTGCTAATTCTCTAAAAGTTATTCTTGATAAACCAAATTTTCTCATGTATCCCTTCGGACGTCCAGATACTAAACATCTGTTAGTTAGCCTAACATGACTAGAACTTCTTGGAAGTTTTTGTAATTTTTTGATTGCATTTAATTTATCTTCTTCAGAAGTATTCGGGTGTTTAATTAAATCCCTTAATTCTTTTCTTAAAAGATAGTGTCTCTTAACTTTTTTTGCTAAATGCTTTTCTCTTGCAATTTTAGACTTCTTCGCCATTTTTTTCCTCGTTTAAGTTATCTTCTTGTATTGGAACTTCTTCTACTGGAACTTCTTCTGTCTGAGCACCTTTTTCTTTAATAGGAAGTCCCATTGCTTTCAACATTTCATACGAAATCTCATCATTCCCTGCTGAAGTCGTAATAATCACGTCCATACCTCTAATAGTATCAACTTTATCATAATCAATCTCAGGGAATACAACCTGTTCTTTAATTCCAAAACTATAGTTTCCTTGACCATCAAATGATTTGCTAGATAAACCTCTAAAATCTCTCGTTCTTGGAAGAGCTACGGCACATAATCTTTCCAAAAATTCATACATATAATTTTTTCTTAATGTCACTTTACAACCAACAGGAAATCCCTTTCTTATTTTAAAATTTGAAACATCTTTTTTTGCTTTAGTTACAATAGGTTTCTGTCCTGTAATTAGCATTAACTCATCCAAAGCTGCTTGTAGTGCTTTAGAATCATTCTTGGCATTACCTAAACCAATATTCAAAGTTATTTTTTCAATTTTTGGAGCTTCCATCATACTTTTTAAATCAAACTTCTTAATAAGATGTGGTCTTACCTCATTAAGATATTTTTGTTTGTAAGTAGGGGTATAAGTTGCTTCTGCCATGTTAACTAAGCTCCTTACCACTTCTCTTAGAAACTCGTACTTTTGATTTATCCTTCAATAGTTTAAAACCAATTCTCGAGGTTTCATTATTATCTAGAATCATAACATTTGATATATGTATAGATCTTTCCCTCTCGGTAAATCCACCCTTGGGATTTTCTTGAGAAGGTCTCAATGTCCTTTTGGTTAATGCAACTCCTTCAACGATAACTCTTTTAGTCGTTGGAAATACTTTTAATATTTTTCCTGACAAACCTTTAAAGTTCCCAGAAATTACTTTTACCATCATATCTTTTTTAATCTTCATTATAAAACCTCTGGAGCCATTGATATAATTTTCATATATCCATTATCTCTTAATTCTCTAGCAACTGGTCCAAATATTCTCGTTCCCCTTGGCTCGTTTTGACTATCTAATAAAACAGCAGCATTATCATCAAATCTTATATATGAACCATCTTTTCTTCGTAACTCTTTTGCAACTCTAACTATAACAGCACGAGAAACATCTCCTTTTTTGACCATTCCTCCTGGAATAGATGTCTTTACGGATACAACAACAACATCGCCTATACTAGCATATCTTCTCTTAGAGCCACCCAGTACTTTAAAACACTGGACAACTTTTGCACCAGAATTGTCAGCTACTTTTAACTTTGTTTCTTGTTGAATCATATTATTTCTCGTTTTTCTCCGTTAATCTTGAAACACGCCATCTTTTAGTTTTGCTCAACGGTTTAGAGGAAATAATCTCAACTAAATCTCCATTCTTATAAGAATTATCTTCATCGTGGGCATAATATTTTTTTGATCGTCTTATATATTTTTTATAAAGCTTATGCTTCACTAATCTTTCTACACTAACAACTAGAGTTTTATCCATAGAATCAGATACAACTTTACCAATTAATCTTTGACGATTTCTATCCATTAGAATTATCCTTATTCAATATTTTCTCTCTTAATACTGTCTTAATCTTTGCATTCTCTCTACGTAAATCTGACAACAATCTATGGTCTTCTAACTGTTGAATAGATTTTTGAAAACGGTATTTTTGTAAGTTTTCTTTGTTATCGTTTAAACGTGAAAGCAAATCGTTATCAGATAACTGTCTTAAATCATTTACTTTCATCTAAACCTCTTCTTGCGACTAATTTTGTTTTAATAGGTAGTTTACTTCCTGCATTTTTAAACGCTTTATGTGCAACGTCCCTTGGTATTCCTTCTACTTCAAATAATATTCTTCCTGGTTTCACATTGCTTACCCAATATTCCGGAGATCCTTTTCCTTTACCCATTCTTGTTTCTAATGGTTTTGCTGTAATTGGCTTATCAGGAAATATTCTAATCCACATTTTTCCAACTTTTCTAACAAACCTAGAAATTGTAACCCTTGAAGCCTCAATTTGCCTAGCAGTAATCCAACCAGGTTCCATTGCTTTTAATCCATAACTACCAAAATTAACTTCGGTACCACTTTTAGCCATGCCTCTTCTGTGTCCTCTATGAACTCTTCTAAATTTTACTTTTGTAGGTTCTAACATTATTTACTCTTCGCTTTATTAAATCCATTACAAATCCAAACTTTAATACCAATAATTCCATAAGTAGTCTGTGCTTCAACAAGAGCATAATCGATATTTGCTCTAAGTGTATGAAGTGGTACTCTTCCATCCATAAATCTTTCAGATCTTGCAATTTCAACCCCACCTAATCTACCTGCAACATTGATTCTTATACCTTCAGCACCCATTCTCATAGTAGATTGCATTGTTTTATTAATAACTCTTCTATATGCCATTTTCTTAATTAATTGATTTGCAATATTCTGACCTACAAGCTCTGCATTAAGCTCAGGTCTTTTAACTTCATTAATATTTAATTGGATATCATTTGTATTACAAAGTTTTGACACTTCTTTTTTCAATCTTTGAACTTCTTCTCCTCCTTTACCAATAACAATACCTGGTCTAGCGGTATGAAGCGTAATAGTAATTGATTGCGAAGTTCTTTCAATATTAATAGATGAAACCGATGCATCTTGAAGTCTCTTTTTAAGATATTTTCTCAATTGAATATCTTGGGCTAAATCAACAGCATACTGATTCTTTTTAGAAAACCAATTAGATTCCCAATCTTTATTTACATCTAACCTATATCCCTTTGGATGTGTTTTTTGTCCCATTAAATTATCCTATAATTATTTTTAAATGACTAGTTCTTTTCTTAATTTTATTTGCACGACCTTGTGCACGTGCTCTAAACCTTTTTAAAGGCGGACCTTCATCAACAGTAATTGTTTTTATTATAACACTATTCATATCTCTATCAAATTTCTCATTGTTACCAGCATTAGCAATAGCAGATGATAACGTTTTTCCAATAATTTCTGCTCCTTTTTCATCCATATGTCTCAATGAAGAAAGTGCTTTATTCACATTTAAACCTCTCACACAATCAGCAACTTTTCTAAGTTTTTTTGGTGACTGTTTTATATTGTTAGATTTTGAAATAATTTCCATAATTTTCTATTACTTTCTGTCTCCAGAGTGCATTCTAAATATTCTTGTTGGAGAAAACTCACCAAGTTTATGTCCAACCATATTCTCAGTTATAAAAACAGGAATAAACTTATTCCCATTATGAATAGCAAAAGTATGTCCAACAAAATCTGGAGTTATTACTGAATTTCTAGCCCAGGTTTTAATAACACTTTTTTTCTTTGATTTCTCCATCTTTTCTATTTTCTTTAAAAGTTTAAAATCAATATGTGGTCCTTTCTTGATAGATCTAGACATTAATCATTTCTCCTTTTTACAATTAAAGAATTTGATTTCTTATTTTTCTTTCTAGTTTTATATCCTTTTGTAGGTTTCCCCCAAGGCGTAGTTGGGTGTCTTCCTCCAGAACTTTTACCTTCTCCTCCACCCATAGGGTGATCCACAGGATTCATTGCTACTCCTCTAACCTTAGGGCGCTTACCTAACCATCTAGATCTACCAGCCTTACCTGATCGAATTAATTCATGATGTTTATTGCCCACTATGCCAATTGTAGCCAAACAATCTTCGGAAACCATTCTTACTTCTCCAGATGGCATTTTTAATGTCGTAAGACCTTCATCATTTGCCATAATCTGAACATAGGAGCCTGCGCTTCTAGCTAACTGTGCTCCTTTACCAGGAACTAGCTCCACATTGTGTACAAATTGTCCAGATGGTATATTTTTCAACATCATAGCATTACCTGTCTTCAGAGAAGTTTTTTCACCAGAAACAACTATATCGCCAACTTTTAATCCATCTGGTTGAACAATATATCTCTTTTCACCATCTAAATAATAAAGTAATGCAATAAACGCACTACGATTTGGATCATATTCAATTGTTGCTACTTTAGCTTCAATATCAAATTTATTTCTCTTGAAATCTATAATCCGATAACTGCGTTTATGCCCTCCACCTCTTCTTCTAGATGTAATTCTACCCTTATTATTTCTTCCACCTGTTTTATTGAGTTTTCTTACCAAAGATTTCTCAGGCTTACTGGTAGTAATCTCAGTAAAATCGGGTCTAGAAGCAAATCTAGAAGCGGGTGTAACTGGTTTTAGTTGTTTTATTGCCATAATTATAATTTTTTATATACTAAATAAATCTATGTTATAACCTTCCATCAATGTTACTAAAGTTCTTTTCTTTAACTTTGTATATCCACTTGTTCTAATTGTTCTTCCACCGCTCTTTACTGTCATTTGTTTTTCTTTACCTTTTTTATTAATAATAGCTACTTTTAAAACTTTAACTTTAAATTTTTTCTCAACAGCTTTTTTTATCTCTATTTTATTTGCACTTAAAGGTACTTCGAACGCATATTTATTACCTTGATCCTGTAAAAGAGTCATTTTCTCGGTCACAATTGGACGTATTAGTATCTGAGAAAGATCATTCATTTTATTCATCTCCTCCAAACCTAGATGAAATAACTTCAAGCCCACTTGAATCAATTAAAACAATATCGGAATCGAATAAATCTACGATTGAACAAGAAGATGCCTTGACTACATTTATATATTTAACATTACGTGATGCTAAGAGCAGGTTATTATCTACTTCAGATGTAACAATTGTTAATTTTCTATTAAATAAATCGTTATCATGTAAAAATTGAACTAATTCCTTAGTTTTATTTGTTTTAAGATTAATTGAATCAGTTATCTTTAAAGATTTATTCTTTGTCTTGTCAGAAAGAATACATTTAAAAGCCAATTTCTTTGTTTTAGCATTAACTTTCTTGAAATAATACTTTGGACTAGGTCCAAAAATAACACCTCCACCTCTCATTAAAGGAGATCTTATCGTTCCAGCTCTAGCATTTCCAGTGCCTTTTTGTTTAAATGGTTTCTTACCTCCACCAGATACTAAGGATCGATTCTTAGTAGAACTTGTACCTTGCCTTGCATTATTTAACTCAGCCACAACGCATTGGTACACTACTTGATTATTCATCGGAACTTTAAATACTGAGTCGCTCACAGTATAATCTTTTTTATTATTTATTGATTTTATCTTCATTTCTTCAAAATAAATACTATAGCATTATTTGCACCTGCAACAGCTCCTTTAACATATAGTAAGTTTCTTTCCTTATCGATATTAACAATTTCAAGATTTTCTGCAGTAGTATAAGCATTCCCTAATCTACCAGGCATCTTTAATCCTTTAAATACTCTAGAAGGCCAAGATGCTTGTCCAATTGATCCTCCAGCTCTTTCAGTATGTTTTGTACCATGGGTAGCAGGTTGCGTGCTAAACCCATGTCTTTTAATAACTCCAGCAAAACCTTTACCTTTTGATTTTGACCTTACATTTACCATCTCTCCAATATTAAAAATTGAAGAATCAAATTTTTGACCTAATTCGTAATCAAATCCATCTACAGATTGAAACTCTGCTAACACTTTCGCAGAATCTATCTTTGCCTTCTTCAAATGTCCTTTAAGAGGTTTATTTGTATTTCGTTTTGATTTCTCTCCAAAAGCAAGCTGTACAGAACTATAACCATCAGAGTCTATAGTTTTGACCTGTGAGACTGTACATGGACCAGCTTGAATCAAAGTAACTGGAACAACATGACCATTTTCATTGAATATTTGGGACATTTTTAATTTTTTACCAATTAAACCGTACATATTAACCTCTAATCTCTATATCTACGCCAGCTGGCAAATCTAATTTCATTAAAGATTCAACAGTTTTTGGTGTTGAATTCACAATATCTACTATTCTCTTGTGAATTTTTGTTTGAAATTGTTCACGAGATTTTTTATTAATAAAAGGTGATCTTAAAACTGTATAAATAGTTCTCTTTGTTGGCAATGGAATTGGGCCAGATATAATTGCTCCAGTAGATTTAGCTGTTCTTATAATTTTCTCTGCGGATTTATCCAGCAGTTTATGGTCATAAGCCCTTAGTGAAATTCTTATTAAATCTTTACTCATTATTCCTTAACTCCATTTTTAACTCGTGTTTTCATTAATTTTTCTTCCACTTGAACTGGAACTTTAGCATAGTGAGAAAAATCCATATAGAAATTTGCTCTACCTTGAGATAAAGATCTTAAGTCAGTTGCATACCCAAACATTTCACTAAGCGGCACAACCGCTTTAATGTGTTGATTTGAACCTTGTTGACCAATTGTATCTACTTTACCTCTTCTTGAATTAATATCTCCTATAACATCACCCATATAATTATCTGGAGTTGTTGCTTCAACTTTCATAATTGGTTCCATTAATACAGGGTTAGCTTGTTTACAAGCATTAATGATTGCTCTAGAACCAGCCACTTTAAATGCAATTTCTGATGAATCAACATCGTGGTATGATCCAAACACGAGCTCAACTTCTATATCTGGGATAGGATATCCATATAAGACACCATTCTGCAACGCTTCTTGAATACCTTTATTAACAGCAGGTATATACTCTCTAGGGATAACGCCCCCAACAATTTTATTTACAAATGTATATCCGCTTCCTTGTTCTGTAGGCTTTACATTTATTACAACATGACCATACTGTCCACGACCACCAGATTGGCGGATAAATTTTTCATCAATTTTTTCAACAGATTTTTGTATTGCTTCTCTGAACGAAACTTGAGGCTTCCCAATATTTGCATTAACATTAAATTCTCTTTTAAGTCTATCAATAATAATCTCTAAGTGAACTTCGCCCATTCCTGAAATCAAGGTTTGTGCTGTCTCTTTATCAACCTCTACTTTAAAAGTAGGGTCTTCTTCACTTAACTTACTCATTCCTTTAGCTAATTGATCTTGATCTCCCTTAGAAACAGGTTCAATCGAAACTGAAACAACAGGTTCTGGAAATTCCATTGACTCTAAAACAATATCACCTTTTTCTGATAATGTGTGTCCAGTATTAGTGTTTTTTAAACCAATAACTGCAACTATTTCTCCAGCTTTAACCTCTTGGAGCTCTTCTCTTTTATTAGCATGCATCTGCAAGATTCTTGAAATACGTTCTTTTTTACCTGTATTAGAATTAATACAAAAAGAACCCTTTTTTAAAGACCCAGAATAAACTCTCAAATAAGTTAGTCTTCCAACAAAAGGATCTGTAGCAATTTTGAATGCAAGGGCTGTAAAGGGTGCATCATCAGAATTTTTAATATTTATTTTTTCTTCAGGATTATCAACTAAAGAAGCTTCTGTGCTCTCAATATCAAAAGGAGAAGGTAAAAAAGCAACAACAGCATCTAAAACTCTCTGCACACCTTTGTTTTTAAAAGCCGATCCACATAAAGTTGGGACAAAAGCATTTTCTAAACAACCTTGTTTTAATGCGCTTACGATCTCTTCAGATGAAATTTTTTCTTCATTAACATATTTTTCCATTAATGTATCATCATATGTAGAAACTTCTTCTACAAGGAAATTTCTCCATTTGTCTGCTTCAGAGACTGAATCTGCTGGAATATCAATATATTCAAAGTCAGCTCCTTGAGTACTTTCGTTATATTGAATAGCTTTCATTCTTACTAAATCAATAACTCCATGAAAATCTTCACCTGAACCAATTGGTAATACAAGAGGTAGAGGTTTAGCATTTAATCTATCTTTCATACTTTGTATTGCAGCATGAAAATCGGCACCAACTCTATCCATTTTATTTATAAAAGCAATTCTTGGTACATTATATTTCGTTGCTTGTCTCCAAACTGTTTCACTCTGAGGTTCAACTCCAGCAACTCCACAAAAAACAGCAACTGCACCATCAAGAACACGTAATGATCTTTCTACTTCCATAGTAAAATCTACGTGTCCAGGGGTATCAATTAGATTAATACGATTCTCATTCCAATAGAAAGTTGTCGCAGCTGAAGTAATTGTAATACCTCTTTCTTGTTCTTGAGCCATCCAATCCATAGTCGCTGCACCATCGTGAACTTCACCAATTCTATGGGTTTTACCAGCATAGTATAACATTCTTTCTGTTAATGTTGTTTTTCCAGCATCTACATGGGCCATAATCCCAATATTTCTTACAATTTTTAAACCAGCAGACATTACCTTCCCCTACCAAAATGAGCAAACGCTTTGTTTGCCTCAGCCATACGATGAGTATCTTCTTTCTTTTTTATTGCATTCCCTTCATTGTTTGATGCTGCAATCAGTTCACTAGCCAAACGACTTGACATAGGGCTACCAGACTTATTTTTTGCACTATCAATAATCCAATGTGATGAAAGGTAAAACTGCCTATTAGATGGAACTTCAATTGGAACTTGATAAGTTGCTCCGCCAATTCTTCTTGACTTTACTTCTACATGTGGCGCAGCATTATTTAAAGCTTTTTTAAAAATGTCTACCGGATCTTTTTTTGTCTTATCTTTAATAATATCCAATGAATCATAGAATATCTTCTCAGCAATTCCTTTTTTACCTTGGGTTAATAAGTAATTGATAAACTTAGATACTTCTAAATCATTAAATTTAGGATCAGGGTTGATAGATCTTTTTTCTGGTCTTCTTCTTCTCATATTTATTTTTTAGGTTTTTTCGCACCATAGCGCGATCTACTAGTCGTTCTATCATCTACGCCAGCAGTATCTAGAGTACCACGTACTATATGATAACGTACTCCAGGAAGATCTTTTACTCTGCCACCTTCAATTAACACTATTGAGTGTTCTTGTAGATTATGACCTTCTCCTGGTATATATGCAGTAGCTTCAATACCATTAGTTAATCTCACTCTTGCAACTTTTCTTAGAGCAGAATTGGGTTTTTTGGGCGTAGTTGTATAAACACGAGTACATACACCTCTTTTCTGAGGGTTATTCTCGAGAGCTCTGCTAGCCGTTTTTTTAACAGCTCTTTTTCTACCCTTTCTTATTAGCTGGTTTACTGTTGGCATAATTTTTTTCCTTCAATAAATATAAAAACGTCGGAATATATCGTTATAACGAGCAAGAATCAAACTTTTTCTTGAACGCGTAGGAGAAAGATGTTGTAATTGCAAAAATTAACTAAATATAATTATAGAATAATATTCTAATTATCATCTTCAATTTGGACATTTTGTAGATCAGGAAAACCAGTTCCTGCTGGGATTAATCGCCCTAATGCAACATTTTCTTTAAGACCAAGTAGAAAATCTGTCTTAGACGCAGTAGCTGCATCAGTTAAAACACGAGTTGTCTCTTGAAAGGAAGCTGCAGAGATAAAACTTGTTGTATTTAGTGAAGATTGTGTAATTCCCATAAGAATTGGTCCAAACGTTGCTGGCTTAGCTTTATGGAATTTAACCAAATTGTTACCTTTATCTTTGAGTTCTTTATTTAACTCTTTTGCTTCATTTGCAGAGATAATTAGACCAATCTCTAAATTTGAACCTCCAGATTCATCAATAACTACCATACCTTTCATGCTATCATTTGCATCAAATAATACAGATTTGTCTAATCTTTCTCCAGGAAGAAAGTTTGTATCTCCTTTATCGCTGATTATAACTTTTTTCATCATTTGGTTAACAATAATCTCTATATGTTTATCATTTATGCCAACACCCTGCAACCTATATACTTCTTGAATTTCATTAACCAAATATTCTCTTACTGCATTCGGACCTAAAATGCTTAGAATGTCAGCTGGAGAGATTGCTCCTTCACATAAAGGTGTACCTGCATTAATAAAATCACCTTCATGTACAATAACATGTTTTCCGTAAGGAATCTTATATACAACTTCCTTTCCAGTGGATGGTATAATAGAGATTTTTCTTATTCCTCTTTTCATTTCTCCAAATTGAACAGTACCATTAACTTCTGTTACAACAGCTGGATTTGCAGGTTTTCTAGCTTCAAATAATTCCGCTACCCTAGGTAAACCACCAGTAATATCTCTTGTTTTACCAATATCCTTCTGAATTTTAACTAAAGTCTGTCCTTTGGAAACTTTTTGACCATCATTCACAATCAAAGTTGCTTTAACAGGTAAGATAGTTCCCCCTGATAATAAATCTCCTTGTTTTTTAGGTTTGCTATAAATCTCAATTTGAGGACTTAATCTTCTGTTTTTAGACTCAGTAACAACTTTTTGTTTCTTTCCACCTTCAACAGCTTCTTCATGATATGTGTCCCCTTCTATAAAATCTTTCATGCTAATATAACCAGATTGTCTAGCAAGAATAAGATCTGTATATGGATCCCAAGAAAATAAAATAGCATTTTTCTTAATCTTTGATTTATCTGAAACATTAACATTTGCACCATAAGGAACATTATATGTATCTAAAATATTTCCTTTTGAATCAACAATAGCAACTTTTCCATTTCTTGATAGACTTCTGGTAACTTTTTCACCATCTTCATCAACTGTAGAAGCTGATTCGTACTTACCATTAAATTGGACTATACCACTATGTTTTGCTTTCATATCAGATTCTTCAACAATCCTTGTTGCTGTACCTCCAATATGGAATGTTCTTAGCGTTAATTGGGTCCCTGGCTCTCCAATGCTCTGAGCTGCAATAATACCTACAGCTGTACCTCTGTTAACTAATTCTCTTCTTGTTAAATCCCAACCATAACATTTTGCACAAACTCCTCTTCTAGTTTCACAAGTAAGAACAGATCTAATTTTAATGGTTGATATATTATTCTCAGAAATAATTGAAGCTTTTTCTTCATCAAATATTTCACCAGATTTAACAATTTTTTTTCCATCAATAACAATATTTTCAGAAGAAGTTCTTCCTAATATTCTTTCAGTTAAAGGTTCAATCACTTCTTCACCCTCTTTAAGGTCTGAAATTGTAATACCATTAATTGTTTTGCAATTATCTGTAGATACTACTACATCCTGTGCAACATCAACCAACCTTCTAGTTAAATATCCTGCATCAGCTGTCTTTAATGCAGTATCTGCTAATCCTTTTCTTGCTCCATGGGTAGAAATAAAATATTCCATAACAGACAGACCTTCTTTGAAATTAGACATAATTGGGCTTTCTATAATTTCTCCACCGCCAATCATTGATTTTCTTGGTTTAGCCATCAAACCTCTCATGCCAGCTAACTGTTTAATTTGGTCTCCGCTACCTCTTGCTCCTGAATCTGCCATCATGTATACTGAATTAAAACCTTCATCTTCTGATTGTAGTCCTTTCATCATTTCAGAAGCTACATCGCTTGTAGCTTTTGTCCAGATATCAATAACTTTATTATATCTTTCACCTTCTGTTAAGATGTGTCTATTAAATCTACCTTGAATCTTTTCCACTTCCTGTTCAGCTTTATTAATGATATCATTTTTGAGTTCCGGAATACGAATATCAGTAATTGATATTGAAGTTCCACTCTTTGTAGCAGTTGAAAAACCTAAATCCTTAAGATCGTCTAATAGTTTTACAGTCTTCTCATTACCAGCTTTTACAAAAGAATCTCCAATAATATAGCTTAATTTCTTCTTAGAAATCATCTCATTATAATAACCTAATTCACTAGGGATAATACTATTAAATATTGCACGTCCAACTGTAGTATCCTTATACCACTTACCATCATGTCTTAAGTTAACAATAGCGTGTAAATCTACTTTTTTATTTTCATATGCGATTTTTACTTCTTCAATGGATCCAAAAATCTTTCCTTCACCTTTTTGCTTTGTTCTTTTTCTTGTTAAGTAATAACAACCTAAAATCATATCTTGCGAAGGCAATGTAATTGGTCTTCCGCTTGCAGGATGTAGAATATTTTGACTTGCCATCATTAGAATTCTAGCTTCTAATTGAGAATTTATTGACAAAGGAATATGTACAGCCATTTGGTCACCATCAAAATCAGCATTAAAAGCAGAACAAACTAATGGATGAACTCTAATTGCTTTACCATCTATTAAAACGGGTTGAAACGCAATAATTCCAAGCCTGTGTAGCGTTGGAGCTCTATTGAGAAGGACTGGATAATCTTTTACTACATGTTCTAAAATTTCATAAACAATTTTTTCTTTATTTTCGATCATTAATTTTGCGCTTCTTGGTGTTGCTGACAAATCTCGCCTAGTAAGTTCACGAATTAAGTGAGGTTTAAAAAGCTCTAGAGCCATATTTTTTGGAAGACCGCATTCAGTCATGCTCAATTCAGGACCAACAACAATCACAGATCTACCAGAATAGTCAACACGTTTACCAAGAAGATTTTGTCTAAATCTACCTTGTTTACCTCTTAACATATCAGAAATCGATTTAAGTGGACGTTTTGAACCGCTTCTTATTGCTGTTTTTCTTTTAGTATTATCAAAAAGTGCATCAACAGATTCTTGAAGCATTCTCTTCTCATTTCTCAAAATTACCTCAGGTGCTTGAATATCCATTAACTGCTTTAAGCGATTATTTCGTATAATAATTCTTCTATATAAATCATTAAGATCACTTGCAGCAAATCTCCCTCCTTCAAGAGGAACTAAAGGTCTTAGCTCAGGAGGCATAACAGGTAAAATTGATACTATCATCCATTCTGGTTTGTTGCTACGATCTTCAGCAAAATCTTTAATAACCTTTAAGCGTTTTCGCGCATCTAGCCTCTTTTGTTTAGATTTTGTTGTATTACTTATTAATTCTAATTCATTTTTTAACTCTAATAAATCTAATGCTGACAGAGCATCCTTTAGACCTTGTCCTCCCATTGATGCATAAAAATGTGATTCTTCTTCTTTCTCTTTTTGTGAAACAGCTTCATAACCAAATTCAGATTCCATTTCTAAATATTCTTCTTCATCAATTAAGTCAAATCGTTTATAAGGACTTTTTCCAGGATTAATAATAAGATAATTTTCATAATATACTACACTCTCTAGCTGTTTAGCACTTTTCCCTAATATATAACTTAGCTTACTTGGTATAGATTTTAAGAACCAAATGTGTACTACCGGGACAGCTAGCGTTATATGACCCATTCTATTTCTACGAACTTTTTTAGTAGTCACTTCTACGCCACATCTATCACAAATAATACCTCTATATCGTATTCCTTTATATTTTCCACAGTGACATTCAAAATCTTTTACTGGACCAAATATTTTTTCACAGAACAAACCATCTTTTTCTGGTTTATATGAACGATAATTAATTGTCTCAGGTTTTAAAACTTCACCATAAGAACCTTCAAGAACTTTTTCCGGTGAAGCCAGTTTAAGTGAAATGCTATTTTTTGCTTTATACATTTATTTTTTTTCCTTTAATCTAAAGTTATGTCTAATCCAAGACCTTGAATCTCTTTCATAAATACATTGAAAGCTTCTGGTCTTGTTGGTTCAGGTAAATCTTCTCCTTTAACAAGAGCACTGTAAACTTTTGATCTACCTTCAATATCATCAGATTTAATCGTTAAAATTTCTCTCAATAAATGAGCAGCACCATATGCTTGAAGAGCCCAAACTTCCATTTCTCCAAATCTTTGGCCTCCAAATTGAGCTTTCCCACCTAAAGGCTGTTGAGTCACTAGTGAATATGGTCCAGTAGATCTCGCATGCATTTTGTCATCAACCATATGAAATAGTTTCATCATGTACATATGTCCCACTAGAACTGGATTATCAATTTTGTCTCCAGTTAGTCCATCATATAATGTAACTTTTCCTGAAGACGGTAAACCTGCTTTCTTCATTTTTTCTGCAACCTCATCTGGAGTAGCACCATTAAATACAGGAGTCTCATATTTCTCACCTAAAATTTTACCTGCCCACCCAAGCATTGTCTCATAAAGCTGACCTAAATTCATTCTTGATGGAACGCCCATTGGATTTAAACAGATATCTACTGGTGTTCCATCTTCTAGGAAAGGCATATTTTCTTCAGGAACAATTGTTGCAACCACCCCTTTATTACCATGTCTACCTGCCATTTTATCACCTATAGATATTTTGCGCTTGTTTGCTACATACACCTTTGCAAGCTTAAGAATACCAGGCTGTAATTGATCGCCTTCCTTTAGCTTAAAAATATCTGATTCAAGTTTTTCATCGAGATTGATTAAATTTCTATCAAATGATTTGAAAGCATTAACAATTTTTTCCCAAGATTTATCCCCAGAAATCCATGGATCCTTAAGTGAAAAAAGTCCAAAATTTAATCCATCCAATTTTTTTGATGTAAACTTGGCACCTTTTTTTACTAATACTTTATTATTTCGCTTAGCTTTTACACCCAAACAAATCTTGTTATTCAGTAATGTTTTAAAGACATTGTCTCTACTAGACATTAGAGTTCTTTCATCTTCTCTTTTTTGTTTTTGTAATACCTTGATCATTTCGTTAACTTTTGCTTTAGATTTCTTAGAAGTTTTCTTATACAAATCTGTATTAATTACAACTCCTTTTACACCTGGTTCTGCTTTTTTAGATGCATCCTTTACATCACCTGCTTTTTCTCCAAAAATTGCTCTCAATAGCTTTTCTTCAGGTGAAGGGTCAGTCTCGCCTTTAGGCGTAACTTTACCAATCAAAATATCATCTTCATTGACAATTGCTCCAGTCCTTATTAAGCCATCTTTATCTAATTGGCTAGTAGCTTCTTCGCTTACATTTGGAATTTCAGGTGTTAACTCTTCTTCTCCTCTCTTGGTATCACGTACTTCTAATTCAATTTCGTTGACATGAACTGATGTAAATATGTCTTCTTTGACAAGTCTTTCACTAATAACGATAGCATCTTCAAAATTATATCCATTCCAAGGCATAAGAGCTACTAGAACATTCTTGCCTAAAGATAATTCTCCATTATTTGTTGAAGCTCCATCTGCTATCACATCACCAATCTTAACTTTCTGACCCTCTTTAACAATCGCCTTTTGATTATAGCAAGTATTTTGATTAGACCTCGAATATTTAAGCAACTCAATAGTACAAAGATTTTCATCTTTCTTAAGAACAGTTCTTTGAGGAAAATTATTATCTTTAATAACAATCTTTTTCGAGTCTACATAGACAACGGTTCCATTCACTGGAGACAAAACAACAGCTTTAGAATCTATAGCGACTTTTCTTTCCATTCCAGTGGCAACAATAGGTGATTCTGTCTTTAATAAAGGAACAGATTGACGTTGCATGTTAGATCCCATAAGAGCTCTATTGGCATCATCATGCTCTACAAAAGGTATAAGAGCAGCTGCAACACTAAGAATCTGGTTTGGAACGATATCAGTATATTCTACGTTTTGTGAATCTACAATTGGGAAGTCTCCTTTTGATCTAACTCTCAGTTTTGGATCAATTATCTTATTGTTATTATTAATATTTAAACCAGATTGTGCGATATTAGTTCTATCTTCATCATCAGCTGATAAATATTTTATCTTATTTGTAACAATTTTATCCTTGACTGTTCTATAAGGCGCTTCGATAAATCCGTGGTTATTAATTTTTGCCATCAATGCTAAAGAAGATATTAATCCAATATTAGGACCTTCGGGTGTTTCGATAGGACACAACCTTCCATAATGGGTATAATGAACGTCTCTAACTTCAAACCCAGCTCTTTCTCTAGAAAGACCGCCTGGTCCAAGTGAAGATATTCTTCTTTTGTGTGTAATCTCTGCTAAAGGATTAGTTTGATCTCCAAACTGTGATAATTGACTCGTACCAAAGAATGTATTAATAACAGTGGTAACCAATCTAGAATTAATCAAATCTTGTGGCGTAATTGTTTCCGACTCTCTAAGATTCATTCTCTCATACACTGTTCTTACCATCCTAGACAATGCAGAATTAAATTGAACTTTAAGTTGCTCTCCAACAGTTCTCACTCTTCTATTTCCTAAATGATCTATGTCATCTGGTCGTCTCAATCCTTTTCTCATTAGAATAAGATATTTTATAACTATAACAAAATCGTCATGAGTAAGTACAGATTCTTTTCCTTTGTTATTTAAATTAAACTGTTTATCTAACCTATATCTACCAACTTGACCTAAATCATATTTCTTGGGATGAAAAAACATTCTATCAATAAATTTCTGTGCTGCTTCTGCATTTGGTGCATCACTTCCCCTTAAAAGGGAATATACTCTAATGAGTGCTTCTTCAGTTGATTTAGTAGGATCTTTTTTAATAGTATTATTTATCATCATACTATCAATATTGTCTTTAATGTTGGCAACTTTGATAGTCTTAGTATTATTATCTTTTAAGGCCTTAATAATAGAATCATTAATTTCTTTTCCACTTTCAGCAAATAATTCTCCTGTACTCTTATCGATTATGTCATCAACAATGACATATTTCGAGTAATCATCAGGATTAATTTTTGATACATCTAAGCTTAATACTAGATCAAAAGCATTATAGATATCTTCATCTGAACTAAAACCTAGAGATCTTAATAATAATGTCGCAGGGAATTTTCTTTTTCTATCAATAATAGTAAAAAGAATATCATTAATATCCGTTGTAAAATCTATCCAAGAACCACGAATCGGTATAATCCTAGCATTGAAAAGCTTTGCTCCATTTGGATGAAAAGTTTGATCAAAAAATGCTCCCGGAGATCTTTGTAGTTGGGTAACAACAGTTCTCTCTGCACCATTAATAATAAATGTTCCTTTATTAGTCATATAAGGAATATTACCAAAATAGACATCTTGAGTTATTTCTTCAGCTATCTTTTTCTTATCATTTTCATCCGTAATTTTGAGCTTAAGTTTAACCTTAAGAGGTACGCTATATGTTATACCACGATTAGAACATTCTCTCGGTGAATATCTTGGTTTACCAATAGAATAATTTTTATACTCTAATATATAATTCTCGTGATTATCTTGAAGCGGAAAGATAGATTTAAATGCTTCATGCAATCCAAATAATTCTCTTTTACCTGGACTGATATCCTCCTGTAGAAAATCATGAAAAGATCCAATTTGCAAATCAAGCAAATCAGGTAATTCTACATCAGTTTTTATTTTTTCAAAATTCTGTCTATTATTTAACTTATTTAACTTATCCAAAAAGCTCTTCCTCCAAAAAATTGGTTAATAATTATTAACTAACAACTATTTTAATTCTACTGAAGCTCCGGCTTCTTCTAATTGAGACTTAATATCTTCAGCCTCTTCTTTTGAAGCGCCTTCTTTAACAGCTTTAGGAGCAGAATCAACCAATTCTTTAGCTTCTTTTAGTCCTAAATTAGTTATTGCTCTAACAACCTTAATTACTCCAATTTTAGATTGGCCAGCGGCTGTTAAAACTACATCCATAGTACTTTTTTCGGCGGCAGCACCTGCATCATCTGCAGCGGCTGCTCCAGGAGCAGCAGCTGCGACTGGAACTGCAGCTGTTACACCAAATTTTTCTTCGATATCTTTAACAAGCTCAGAAATTTCAATCATATTTGCTTCTTCAAGATATTTTAAAACATCTTCTCTTTTAGCACTCATTTTTAATTACCTTTCTTTGAATTTAATTGTGTAAGTCTACCTAATAAGCCTGAAACAGAACTATTTAAAACACTGCTCAGTTTGGACATTGGAGAATTAAGCATCCCAACCAATTTTGATAGAAGCTGCTCTTTAGATGGAAGGTTAGCTATCTTATCAAACTGATCTGAGGTAAATATCTCACCGTCAAATATCATGCCTTTAACTGAAGGCTTATCAAAATCTTTTAAAAATTCTTTAATTACTCTTGCAGGGCCTGTTGGATCATCATAACCAAATGCTATCGCGGTAGGACCTTCTAAAAATTCATCAATACCAGAAATTCCTACTTCTTTTGCAGCTAATTTAATTAGAGTATTCTTCGCAACAGTAAATTCAACATCTTTCTCTACAAAATTCTTTCTTAGTTTTGTAACGCTCACAACATCTAAACCTAGATAATCAGTAAAATATATTGCCTTAGCTTTATCAAGTTTTACACTTAACTCTTTTACTGAATTAATATTTTTTACACTTGGCATAATTATTCAACCCCTATCTTAATTCCTGGTCCTAATGTAGAAGATATGCTTATCGAATTTAGAAAAGTGCCTTTAAAAGAATTAGGTTTTGCACTCATCACTGCACTATGAAGAACTTTAAAATTTTCTTTTAAATCACTTTCAGAGAATGAAGTCTTACCAATAGACGATTGAAGAATACCATTCTTTTCTACTCTAGCATCAATTTTTCCTGCCTTTAATTCTTTAACTGATTTTTCGATATCATTAGTCACGGTACCAGATTTTGGATTAGGCATTAAACCTTTAGGCCCTAATACTTTACCTAACTTTCCTATCTCACTCATTAAATCTGGAGTAACGACTATTTTATCTACATCTGTCCATCCACTTTTTATTTTTTCAAGATATTCTTTGTTACCGACAAGATCTGCTCCTGCGTCCTTTGCTTCTTTTTCTTTATCTGCATTTACTACAGCTAAAATAACTACCTTCTTACCTATCCCATGAGGTAACATTAAATTTAGTCTAATATTTTCATCAGCATGCCTAGGATCAACTCCTAAATTATATGAAACATCAACAGATTCGGCAAAAGACGTTTTTTTAAATTCCATTAACAAAGATATCGCTTCATCAATTGTATGTGTTTTTGATGAATCCATTTTTTCATTTACTAATTTTGAAAATTTTGTTTTTTTCATCTTTCTATCTCAATTCCCATACTAACTGCAGTTCCAGCAATCATTTCAGCTGCATGATCTAAATTATGAGCATTTAAATCTTTCATTTTCATTTCTGCAATTTTTTTACATTGCGCAATAGTAATCGTAGAAACTTTATCTCTATTTGGTTCCTCAGAACCTTTTTTTAATTTTAATTCTTTCATTATTAGTGTAGAAGCAGGTGGTGATTTAGTTTCAAATGTAAAAGATCTATCTTTATAAACTGTTATCACCACAGGAGTTAAAACTCCTTGCAATTCTTTCGTTTTCTCATTAAAAGCTTTACAAAAATCCATGATATTAACTCCATGTTGACCAAGGGCAGGTCCAACAGGTGGGGCAGGATTCGCTTGTCCAGCTGGAATTTGTAATTTAATTAATCCGCTTATTTCTTTCTTTGCCATATTAATTATCAGTAATTATTTGGTTAAAATTTAATTCAATCGGTGTTGGACGGCCAAAAATATTAACGTTAACTTTAATTCTATTTCTATCATTAATCTCTTGTACTAATCCATCAAAATCTTTAAAAGGACCATCAATAACCTTTACAGAATCTCCAACTTTAAATGGAATTTCAATATCATGTACAGTTGTATCATCCCCATCAATAGATCCTACAATTCTTTTAATTTCATCATCATTTAATGATTGAGGACTAGCTTTAGGTCCGACAAAACTCATAACACCATCAATATTCTCAATAAAAAATTTTGTTTGAATGTTCATCGTCATTTTTAATAAGATATATCCAGGAAAGAATACTTTTTTCTTAACAAGTTTTTTTCCATTTTTAATATGTACAACGTTCTCTGTTGGAATAAGTATATCTTCAATACTCTTTGCTATATCAGGTTCATATTCAAGTTCGCGAAAAATAGAAGATTTTATTTTTTCTTCTTTTCCTGACATCACTCTTAAACTATACCAATTCATAACAATACACTCACCAACTTTTGTACTAACCAATCAACACCAAAAAGAAAAACAACAAATATAAGAGAAAAAATAATAATTAGATAAGTTGAACCTCTCAATTCAGGATAGGTTGGCCAAGCAACTTTATTCATTTCTAGATACACTTGATTTAAAAAATCTTTTACCGCTTTAAACATATTTTCCCTTCGCAGGTGAGGCAGGAATTGAACCCGCAACCCCCGGTTTTGGAGACCGGTGCTCTACCAATTGAGCTACTCACCTATTTGCTATTTTATTTCTTTAAAAACAACGTGCTTTCGAGCTACAGGATCATATTTCTTATATTCTACTTTATCAGGATGTCTATGTTTACTTTTAGTAACAGTATAACGATACCCTGTTCCTGCAGTGCTCTCTAGTCTTATAATTGCTCTTTTGCTATTTCCCGCCATTATTATGAGACAACTTCAGTAACAACACCCGAACCTACAGTGTGTCCACCTTCTCTAATAGCGAATCTAAGCTCTTTATCCATAGCAATTGGTGTAATAAGCTCTACATTCATTTCAATATTATCACCAGGCATAACCATTTCGGTTCCTTCTGGTAATGTAACAACTCCAGTCACGTCAGTAGTTCTAAAATAAAACTGAGGCCTGTAGTTGTTAAAAAATGGAGTGTGTCTACCACCTTCATCTTTCTTTAAAACATATACTTGTGCTTTAAAGTTTGTATGAGGAGTAATTGAACCCTTAGCAGCAGCTACCATTCCTCTTTTTAAATGGTCTTTTTCAACGCCTCTCATTAACAAACCAGCATTATCACCAGCTTCACCTCGATCAAGCGTTTTTTGGAACATCTCTACACCTGTCACAACAGTTTCCATATCAGAACCTAAACCAACAAGTTCAATCTTATCGTTTACTTCTACAACTCCAGATTCGATTCTACCTGTTCCAACAGTTCCTCTACCGGTAATACTAAATACGTCTTCTATTGGCATTAAAAATGGTTTGTCAATAGCACGTTCTGGTTGAGGAATAAATGAATCACAAGCTTCCATTAATTCGGTAATACATTTAGTAGCTTCTGCATCATCTTTATTCTCGAGCGCTTTTAAAGCACTTCCTTTAATGATAGGAATATTATCACCATCAAATTCATATTCATTTAACAGATCTCTCAATTCCATTTCAACTAACTCTAATAGTTCAGGATCATCAACTTGATCAACTTTGTTCATGAAAACCACCATACTAGGTACATTAACCTGACGAGCTAATAAAACGTGTTCACGAGTTTGAGGCATAGGACCATCTGCAGCACTAACCACAAGAATGGCTCCATCCATTTGTGCAGCACCAGTAATCATATTCTTGATATAGTCGGCGTGCCCAGGACAGTCAACGTGAGCATAGTGACGATTTTCAGTCTCATACTCAACATGCGCTGTTTGGATAGTAATCCCTCTTTCTCTTTCCTCAGGTGCATTATCAATAGTATCAAAAGAACGCAATTCAGCCATTCCCAAATTACTTTGGGTTTGCGTAATTGCTGCAGTCAACGTTGTTTTTCCGTGATCAACGTGACCAATAGTACCAATATTACAGTGAGGCTTATTTCTTTCAAATTTGCCTTTAGCCATTTTTCTCTCTCCTTATTTATAAATAAAAATTCTTTGAGCCTACGACCGGGATTGAACCGGTGACCTCTTCCTTACCAAGGAAGTGCTCTACCTACTGAGCTACGCAGGCATTAAGCTTATTGAGCGGGCGACGAGATTCGAACTCGCGACCCTCAGCTTGGAAGGCTGATGCTCTACCAGCTGAGCTACACCCGCAAAACTCGTGGGGAAAGAAGGATTCGAACCTCCGTAGACTTACGTCGGCAGATTTACAGTCTGCTGCCTTTAACCACTCGGCCATTTCCCCTCAATCCCTATCCGTTATTCCTTGAGTAGGAAAAATTTTCAAATAACTCTTTACCTAAGTCGGTGAGCCGGCGAGAGGATTTGAACCCCCGACCCGCTGATTACAAATCAGCTGCTCTACCAACTGAGCTACACCGGCATACACAATCTTACGTACGCGTGCGCGTAGGCAAAAACGACGAAATATAACGAAAATAAAGAGAAAATCAAATTATTTCTTTTTGAGGAGCTTCTGAGAATCTTTTAAATCTTCAATTAACCAGCCTAATTTTTCAATTTCTCCTCTTAGCTTATCTGCTTCTTCCCATTTTTGTTGATTTCTCATTTTTTCTCTCAAAGACGCCAATTTCTGAACTTCAGAAGGAATTTCCTGATTTTTTAAGGAAGATTGGTTAAAAACACAAAAGATAAAATTGAACCCAGCAATGAATTCTTGAGATTCTTTTATATCTTTTTCTGATAATGAATTATCATGAATTTTTTTATTCTTTTTATTGATAAAATCAAAGAATATACCCAAAGCTTCTGGGGTATTTAAATCATCATTCAATGCATCTAAAAATCTAGTATAATCGTCTGAAATGTTTGCATTAGAACCTTCTAATGTATTTATTCCTACATGCTCTATAAAACGATTAATCTTATCTAACATTTTAGAGGAATCATCTAATTTTTTATCAGAAAAATAGATCTTGGATCTATAATGGGATGATAATAGGAATAATCTCAATGTTTCCGGTGAATATTTCCCTAACAAATCAGAGACATTAACAGTATTGCCTAAAGATTTGCTCATTTTTTCTTCTTCAAGGGTCAAATGTTCTGAATGAAGCCAATAATTTGAAAAAGTAGCATCTAGAAGAGCTTCAACTTGAGCAACTTCATTTTCATGATGAGGAAACTTTAAATCAATTCCTCCACAATGAATATCAATAGCATTTCCTAAAGATTTTGTTGCTAACACAGCACATTCTGTGTGCCAAGCAGGTCTACCGTTCCCCCATTCTGATTCCCATGTAATATCACCATCTTCTTCTTTCCAAGCTTTCCATAATGTAAAGTCTTTCTGATTTTTCTTTCCTAAGGCATTATCTTCATCATCTAAGGCTTCTGTGTTTTCTATGTTTATAAATTTTCCATACCGACTATAGCCTTCTGTATCAAAAAAAATGTTTCCATTGGCATTATATGCATACCCTTTATCAATTAATTGTTTGATAAAATCAATCATTGCTGGTACATGATCAGATGTTTTTGGATATTCATCGGCTTTCTCAATGTTCAATGTTTTTGAATGTTGTAAGAAAACATCATTGAACTTGGTAGTGAGTTCTTTATAATCCATCTCACCACTATTAACTTTATCAATAATTTTATCATCAATATCAGTAATATTGACTACTTGTTTTACTTCAAAATTATTTTGAATTAACACTCGTTTTACTAAGTCATAAAAAACAAAGGTTCTAAAATTTCCTAAATGAGGAGCATCATATACCGTCGGTCCACAACAATACATCAGAACTTGATTAGGTGATAGAGATTTAAAATCTTCTTTCTGTGAAGTAGCTGAGTTGTAAAGTTTTAAGCTCATTTTTCTAGCGATAATTTAATAATTTTATCAATCAAATCTTCAAAACTTAAACCAGCAGCTTTTGCTGCCATTGGAAATAAGCTTGTTTCAGTCATACCTGGAAGCGTATTAATTTCTAGTAACCAAAATTTATTGTCTTTATCCAATCGAAAATCGACTCTTGAATATACTTGACAGCCTAACAATTTGTGAATTTTCAACGCAGTATGTTTTATCTCTTCTGATAATGAATCATCAATTTCTGCTGGACATACATAGTCAGATTCTCCTTTTGTATATTTAGATTTATAATCGTAAACACTAGAATGAGGTTTAATCTCAACTATTGGTAATGCTTTATCTCCTAAAACAGAAACAGTAATTTCTTTTCCATCAATATATTCCTCTATTAGAATATGGCTTCCATATTTAAGAGATTTATCTATTGCAGAATCAAGGTCTGATAGGCGACCAATCAAACTAAATCCAATTGTGCTTCCTTCCTTATTAGGTTTGACAACAGGTTTAAAATCAATATCAGCAACATTAAATACTTTATTATCATCTATTAACAGCCATTTTGGTGTTAGAATATTATTATCTTTTGCGAGAATTTTAGTAAAATTTTTATCAAAACAGTGCTCTGAAGAAATTGAACTAGAACCATTATAACATATTTTGTGATCTTCTAGAATTTTTTGTACAGATCCATCTTCTCCAAAAGTTCCATGAAGTGCTAAAAAGATAAAATCAAATTCCTGATTAAAAATTGACTCATCAAAACCATCAAAACCTTGAACGGTATGTCCTAATTTTTTGCAAGTATTGATAATTGCTTTACCAGAATTAATAGATACTTCTCTTTCAGAAGAATCTCCACCATATATGATGCCTATATTAATTGAATCTCCTTTGCTGCATGTAATAAATCTTTTGCAATTAAATCAGGTTTACATTCTTTTTTAACATCTTCTAAGTAAGATTCTCCATATCCTGATAATAAAAAAATAGTCTTCATTTCTGCTCTTTCTCCAGCTTGTACATCTACTATTGAATCACCAATCATCACACTATTCTTTAAATCAACATTAAAATCCTCTTTGGCTTGTAAAAACATACCAATACCCGGTTTTCTTATTGCATTAAAACCTTCATTATAGTCGTCAGCAAAATAAATCTTTCTTAATGGCAAATCTCTTTTTTCAAATTCTTCGGTAACGAATTGATGGATTTCATTTAAAGGATCAATACTAACTCTTCCAGTTGATAAACCAGATTGATTGGTAACAATAATAAAGTTTTTAGCATGTCCTTTTAATATATCCAAAGCTTCAAATGCATAATCATAAAAATGAAAATCGGACAAGCCATTAATATAGCCATATCCAACATCATTAATTGTACCATCTCTATCTAGGAATATTGTATCAAACATACTAATTAACATCTCTCCAATCTAAGACTTCCCAAGAATCAAAATTATTTGAAATCAATGGAACATCAAAATCTATTATATCTACTATTTCTGTTTCGAATAATGAAACACCTTCATCTTGTATTTGAAGAGACACAATTTGTTTCGATATATTATCAAATCCAATTAGCAATAATTTAGAACCCAATTTATAGGTTGCTAAAGAAATTGATTCCTCATCATTTATCTCAGTCATGTTATATCGAGATAATTCCCCTTTATTAAAAACATCTAATAAAGTTTCATCGGCACTTTCTATAATAATCAACTGATTATTAAAATCATAAGTTCTGACTTCATTATTTTCTATTAGTATTATGTTTTTATTTTCTGAGAAAGTATCGAAATAAATCTGATCACCAGATATTGATAACTTTGTTTGATTTTCTAGTGATTCTATAGATAGAATTATAGTTTTATTATCCAATTCTTCTATGAAAGAAATTATATCATCTGAAACTGTATTTTGAGTATATAAAATGCTGACTAGAAATAATAGTTTACTATATTTCTTCATCATTTCTGATTGTCTCTAGATAAGATTCGTCTACTAGAACTTCACGAGCTTTACTTCCAGAAAATGGACCTACTATTTTTAATCTTTCCATCTCATCAATTAAACGAGCTGCTCTCGAATAACCAATTGATAACCTTCTTTGTAATAGTGAGATTGAAGCTTGTTTGCTCACTACAATAATCTCAATTGCCTTATTCAATAGTTCATCATTAAAATTATTTTCATTATCATTCAAGATACTTGTAGTATCTTTTATTGTTTCAATCACAAGTTCAGTTGGTTTAGGTTGTTCAGATATATAATTAACAACATCCTCAATCTCTTTAAGGGTTATAAATGCACCATGCAACCTCACAGGAGACGAAGATCCTGGTTTCTGATATAACATATCTCCTTTACCGATAAGCTTGTCTGCACCGTTTACATCAATGATTGTTCGTGAATCAATTTTCGTTGCAACTTGGAAAGCAATTCTAGCAGCAAAATTTGCTTTAATCACGCCAGTAATAACATCAACAGAAGGTCTTTGGGTTGCAATCACTAAATGAATACCAACTGCTCTTGCTAGTTGGGCTAATCTTGCAATAGGGGCTTCAACATCTCTTGGACTATACATCATTAGATCCGCCAATTCATCTACTACCAGCACAATATAAGGCATTAAATCTTTGCTTTTCTTCTTCATGCCCTGATTGTATTCAGCAATATTCCTTTTTCCTTCATTTGCCAATAAATCATATCTTGAATCCATCTCTCTTTCAAGAGATCTAAGAGCAAGAATTGCATTTTCTTTCTTGGTTATAATTGATTCATCAATGCCTTCAAATTTCAATAGATAATGGTCTTCAAGTCCTTTATAAAGAGTCATCTCAACTTTCTTTGGATCAATGATAACAAACTTCAATTCCTCTGGTTTAAGTTGATACAATAAACTGACAATAATTGTATTCAAGGAAACAGATTTTCCAGATCCTGTTGTACCAGCAATAAGCAAATGAGGCATCTCTCCTAAATCAAGGATTGCAATATCGCCTAAAGTACCTTTCCCAATAGCTAGCTTAAGTTTAGCATCTGACTTTAAATATTTTTCAGAATTGATTACTGATTTTAAATAAATCGTTTGTGGATTATCATTTGGAATCTCAATACCAACAAGAGATGTACCAGGAATAGGCGCTAAAACTCTTACCCTATCTGCTTCCATCACTCTTGCAATATCATCAGAAAGTTGAACAAATTTATTAACCCTCACACCCTCTGATGGTTCTATTTCAAAAAGCGTAATGATTGGACCAGTTTTAATAGAACCAGTCTTTCCTTCAACACCAAATGTTGAAATTGAATTTCTTAAAAACTCAGCTCTTTCTTTTAAATAATCATTGCTCAAACTTTCAGAATCGATTGGAATAGATTCTAACAAATCAGCTGAAGGAAATTTCCAATCTTTACGAATAATAGATTTCTCTCTTTTTTCATCAATATCTACTTCTTTTTCTACTATTCCTTTCTCAATTGATAATTCATCTTCAACTCCCAATTTTTTTTCAGATATATCATCTGTATCGCTAATAATTTCTTCTTCGATAACATCTGAATTATCAACTAGTTCTTCATCCTCCTGTTTAATCACATCATCCAAGAAACTTTCATCTTCAATTATTTTTGGAGAATCTGAAGTCTTTTTCTTAGGAAATGAGCTCTTTATTGAATCAAATCGATTACGTATAGAAGAAATAAGTAATCCACCAATTTTATAAGAATTTAAACGGAAAAATCCTCCAACTAATAGTATCCATAAGACAGTAACCAACCCAACTAGTCCAATTGGACCAATCCAATCATGCAATAAATTCACAATCGCCCAACCTAGCAAACCAGAATATGAGCTCATATTATCTGAAAAAGATGGATAATTTTCAATCAATCCAAACGTTATCGAACTCAGGAAAATAAGTGCGGTTAAATATCGAATAATTCTATAAAGTTCAAATTTAAAATTTGAAATTAGTTGAAGAGAAATTGCTAATCCAATTATTGGAATAAAATATGATCCGTATCCAAATCCTAGCTTCACTAAAACATAACTAGTATACACTCCAATAATATTAAAAGGGTTATTGATATTTGCAGAAGTCAATGATGGGTCTTCAGAAGAATCATGACCAATCAATGATCCTAGAACTAACAAGGAAAAGAAACCAAGTAACCACCCAATTGTTTCTAATTTCATTTTTATGTCAGATTTCTCACTCATTATGATAAATATGTCCCTTCTTTGTAAAACGGAAGCTTTGTTTTATGGATATCAAAGAAATTATCACGAATTTTTATTTTGAAACACTTTAATTCTTCGACATCGGGTAAATTTATATAAGCTAAAGCAATACCTAAATTTAATGATGGAGACATCCCTCCACTTGTTACAAACCCAATTTCTTTTTCTTCTAAATTGAAAATTTTATATCCACTTCTTGGAATTGCACGATCTTTTAGTATCAAAGGAACTAATTTCCGGTTATTTTTAATATTGTTTAGTTTGTTTGAACCAATAAACTCTGTATCCAACTTAGTAATCCATGATAAACCTGCTTCTATTGGATTTACTGATTCATCCAACTCATGACCATACAATGCATAACCCATTTCAAGTCGCAAGGAATCTCTACATCCTAATCCTACAGGTTTTAAATCTTCTGAAGATGATAGCAATCTTTCCCACAATGATACAATTATACTATTTGGACAATATATCTCAAAACCCAATTCTCCTGAATATCCTGTTCGGGCAATCACAATTCCATCTTCATTTGGAAGCAATGTTTCATAATAATTAAGCGAATCAATCTCAGGAAAAAAAGACAATAAAACTTGTCTAGAAAGTGGTCCCTGGATAGCTAACAAACTCATCTTATCAGATATATTTTTTAGTTCTACTTTATCCATCAAATTTTTCTCAAGCCAATTGAAAATTTTCTCAGTATTTGCAGCATTGACAACCAACATATAATAATCAGATAAATTATATATTACAAAATCATCTAAGATACCCCCATCTTCATTGCAAATTGCAGTATATTGTGCTTTACCAACTTTTAATAATTCAATATCATTTGTAGTAACCTTCTGTAGAAATTGTTTAGCATTATCTCCTTTTACAATAAATTCACCCATATGGCTCACATCAAAGAGACCAACCTTTGTTCTTACATGTTTATGTTCTTCTATAATCCTAGAGTATTGTAAAGGCATTAAGAAACTAGAGAATGGAATTAATTTCGCACCCAGTTCTTCATGGTTATTGTATAGTGAAGTTTTATAAAAATCAGTCATCTTATAGTGCTTAAAATCTTCTTTATTACATCTTCAATATTACCTTCAAAACTATTGGAATCATTTAGTTTTTTTATTGATTTATCAATTTGAGATTTTTTATATCCTAATGAGGACAAAGCAGTATAAATGTCATCTACGTTAAAATTAATTTTTGAAGTATCCAAAGCACGCTTAGAAGAACTATCAAAAGTAATCTTCTCTTTTATCTCAATAACAATTCTTTTTGCTGTTTTTGGACCTATTCCAGGAATAAGGCTTAAAGATTGAATATCTTCAGTAATAATGTTTTCCTTAAAATTTTGGACAGAAACATTTGATAATAAATTAATTGCTGTTCTTGGACCTATTCCAGATACTAAAATAAGTTGAATAAATAGATCTCTTCTCTCTTTGCTTAGGAAACCATATAGTTCCATTAAATTTTCTCTAACATTAAGATAAGTTAAAACATCAATCTTTTTCCCAACTGATGGTAATTTTTCATAATCTCTGATACAAATAGATATATTAAATACAAAACCATTAAGCTTTATAAAAAGATTGGTAGGTTCTTTTTTTTCTATTATGCCATGTATTGAATCAATCATATTTTATTTGCCCCACACCATGCTACTGCTATAGCATCTGATATATCATTACGTTTTAACATTGTATCATCTAATTTAAAAATTTTTTTAACCATAAATTCAACTTGTTCTTTAGATGCAGCTCCATTTCCAACTATTGATTGCTTAATCTCTCTAGGAGTATAATCTACCATATCAATATTATATTTCTCAGAAGATAACATAATCGAAGCTTTTGCCTGCCCGAGTTTAATAGCAGATTGAACATTTTTACCATAAAAAACATTTTCAATAACTACCAAGTTAGGATTAAAATCTTCTAGTAACTTATTTGTTTCTAAGAAAATAGTAAAAAGTCTTTCTGACAACGATTTATTTCTTTTAGGACTAATCAATCCACACTGAACAAGGTTAATATTATTACCTTCCTTGTTTAGTACTGCATAACCTGTATGACTTAATCCAGGATCGAACCCTATAATAACCATTAATTTTTCTCTACCCTATAATTTGAATAAACATTCTGGATATCTTCCAAATCTTCCAAAGAATCAAAAAGTTTCTTAATTGTTAAAAATTTTTCTTCTGATACTTCAACAAAGTTTTTCGGTAATAATTCAATAAAAGAAGAGTCGATTTCCAAACCATTTTTTTCAATTAATTCAATTTTTTCATAAAGCATATCATGATCAAAAAATATCTTAAAATATTTATCCTCTAATTTGAAATCTACCGCGTCCACTTTAACAGATAAATTTAATGCTTCTTCTTCTGTCATGTTAGAATCTTCTATTAAAACAATACCTGTTTTGTCAAAATTCCATGCCACACTTCCATTTTGCCCTAAAGACCCTCCAAACTTAGATAAAACATGTCTTATTTCTGCTACAGTTCTATTTTTATTATCAGTAATTGTCTCAATAAAAATTGCCACGCCATTTGGACCATAGCCTTCATATGAAACTTCTTCATAAACGATATTCTCTAGTTCTCCAGTGCCTTTTTTAATCGCTTTATCAATATTCGCATTTGGCATATTTATTGATTTTGCTTTCTTAATCGCTTGCCTTAATCTTGCATTTGTATCAATATCACTTCCAAATAATCTAGCTGAAATAGTAATTTCTCTACCCATAGATGAAAATAATTTTCCTCTTTTTTGATCAAGAGCACCTTTTTTTCTCTTGATTGTTGACCATTTACTGTGTCCGGACATTAAGAATCCAACTCAATCAAAGTAGGGATAACCCATGAAGATCTATATCCTAATCGGACAATTTTAGTACGATATGACTCAGCTTTTTTTCTACTGGAGAAATTTCCAATTCTTAATTTATAATTTGGTAACTCAAATTGAATATAAATTTTTTCTTTAATAACGCTCTCAAGTTTTTCCTTTGCTAAAACCAAATCTTCTTGATTTTCTGAAATCATAACTTGAATTCGGTATCCTTGAACTAAATTTCCAATATTTAGCGTATCAGAATAATCAATATCTTCATCTTCAACAAAATTAGGAAGCACTACCTCGGGTAATGTTGGTTTTCTATCAACAAAATCTCCTGGAGAAATAAAATCAGAATCAACTTGACCGTACATCGTACTTAATAACAATAGGATAATTGTTCTTCTCATATCAATCTAAAGTTCTCACATCTTTAATTTTAATCCAACCTTTTCTTCCGTCAAGAACAGAAATCTCAATCCATTCGTCAGTACTTTGAGCAACTTTAGTTTTATTGCCTGAAAAAAGAGTGAAAGTTTCTATATTTTCATTAGCATATGGTGCAGAATAAACATCAGCACTTTCTGATATAATAATTGCAAATTGATTATTTTTAAGCCAAAGAAATTTGTTAATTGACATTATAAGACCCACAAAAAACAAAGATAGAAAGATATAGTATATTGATCTATTCAATGGAATAGGTCTAATCCTGGATAATAGAAAAAATATTGATGATAAGAAGATTGAAACAGATGTAAAGAAAATAAAATTATCATAAGTAAAACTATTAAAAAGAATATTAATCAAGTTTAGAATTGAAGATTTTGGAGGTTCAATAAGATTTGCTATCTTTCTTTTTGTAAGCTCTAGATTATATATAATATCACTATTTCTAGGGGATAAATTAAACGCCATTTCATAAGACCACCGAGCATTACCATAATCTTCGAGATTATAATATGAATTACCGAGATTGAAGTATAAATCTGCATGATACAATCCTTGATCAATAATATCTTCGTAACTCTTACTAGCATTAGAAAAATCTTTATTGTTATAATAATTATTTCCTTTAACAAAAAGTGAATCAGGGTTCTGACAAAACAATAAAGAGCTAGTAAATAAAATAATTTTTATTTTTTTAAACATATTCATTAATCTCACTTAATAGTTTAATAGTTTTGTTTTTTATCTTATTATCTTTCTTGCTAGATAATTCTGTATAATTGTATTTATTACATTGATCTAGAATTTCTTTTAACACAATTAAATCTTTTGATTTGATTTTGTTTTTCAGTTGTTTTTTCAAAGCCAAATAATCAACATTAACTGAATCAGTCAAAGTTTTATCAAAGAAAAATTGATTAATAACATCTGAACAATCTCTATAGACATTTTTAGAAGAAGATAATACGTTTATAGAATTTGAAAGCGCAGATCTATTCTTAAATTTTACCGATTGAATATCGATAAAAGAAGAGAACTTTGAACTAAAAAATGGTGACAAAAATAATACTAATGAAAGAAGTAAAATTGAGACATATCCAATATAAAATTTGTCAGAATTTTCTTTCCTCCAATTAGGCATATTTAACTTAATATATCTGATTTCTTTACTAGAAGAGAGATTACCATTTGTTTTATTATAGTCTATATCAGGAGTCTTAGTAACACTAAATCTAATTGGATTTGTTTTAATTTTATTCCATGAATTTATACCTGTATGAAAGAAAGGAAATTCTACAGATTTAATAGTATAATTTCCTGATTTTCTTGGTATTAAATTATACTCCCATGTAATTGATCCTGAAACTCGATCAGATATATTTCTATTTTTTTTGATTTCTCCTTCAAATATATCGAAATTATCTGGAAAATCTATCTCAGGTCTTCCAATGTTATCTAAATTACCCTCTCCTATTAATTCTAGATAAAATGTAACTGGGGTTCCACTCTCTACATCTAAAGAAGATAACGATGAATTAATTTCAAAAATACCTACAGCTCCAGTAAAATTATCAGGCTGATTCTCAAGACTATCTACTTTAATTGTCTTTTTATCTGAAACGAGAATTCTTGCTTTAGTTTTTTGCGAAAATGTATCAAAAAAAGGATCGTCCCAAAATAATCTCTTAAATGAAGGATCTTTTTCTTTTGTTTCTATTTTCATTATCATTGGTTTCAAGTCAAATACTCCATCAGATAATGGAAATAAAGCAACTTCGTACAACTTGAGGGATTTATATTTGTAATTATCAATAACAACATCATTCCAGCTATCAGGATCTATTTGAGTACCAGAAGGATCATAAAGTTTCTCCACCCAAAAACCTTCGAATTCTGGAAATTCTGTTTCTATAACTCTTGAAGCTATTCTAGTAAAAAAAACATATTTAATAGTTATTTGTTCACCAATCTTTACATCTGAATTACTGAGTTCTATTCTTAGAAACATATCATTACTGCTCGCATTGGATATTTCTTCGGAAACATTAACTGTAATCTCTTCTGTTAGATATATCTTCTTACCAACTTTAACTTCTAAATTAGGTATTTTTATTTCACCCGTTTTCTTCGGAATAATCCTCCATGATATTGATCGAGAACTAAATTTTTTTCCATTAATAAATTTATACTCACTACCAATATTTGGACCTGAAATAATAGAAAAATAATCCAACATTGGTACAAAATTGACCTCTGGATTAGTATCGATGTCTTCTAATTTGATAATAAAATCTAAAGATTCATTGAGACTGACATTTTTATTACTGACAATTGTTTCAATATTCTGACACAGCAAGAGAGAAGAAAATAAAAGAAATGATAGTAATCTTTTCATCACCAATCCTTATTTGATTCTTGAGAATAATTCTTTTGTTTTCTTTTTTTATTTACTTTTTCATTTTCTTTGAGTGCATTTAAGATATTTTCAGCACTTTGGTTTGATTGTATTTGTTTATTTTTATTATTTCCAACTTGGGGAGATTCATTTTGAGGATTTTCATTATTATTATTCTCTGAATTATTTTTTTTATCTTTTTCGTTTTCGTTTTGATTTTTGTTTTGTTCAGAATTGCCATTATTGTTATCGTTTTTGTCTTCCTTATTATCTTTAGAATCTTGATTTTGATCCTGTTCTTTTTCTATATTCTTATTCTTCTTAATCTTATTCTTCACAAATTCATAGTTTTTTCTTGCATCAGAGTCATTAGGATTTTTTAATAATGTATTCTTATATGCCTCTAGACTCTTGTCTAATTGTTCATCCCTATATAATATATTTCCATAATTATAGCTTAAGTCAGATGAAAAATCCAATGAATCATGATAAGCTTGTTGGAAAATTGAACCTGCTTCTGAAGTACTATCCATGTTGGAATAAATAGTCCCTATATTATATAGAATATCTTCTTGAGATATATCATCATTATCCAATTGAATTAATGCTTTATAATATTCTAATGCAGATTCAATATCCCCATCTTTATACAACTTATAACCAACATCTTGAGATATTAAACAAGTTGAAAAAAGTGTTACTATAAATAATATTTTCATACTCTTCTGTTTCCTGTCGGTAAAATATAACTAACAAAAAGAAAAAGAATGGCAAAAAACAAAGTATATTGATACTTATAATCATAATCGGAAAATTCATATGAATTAATTAATGATTTTTCTCCAGTGCTAACGATATTGGCTATAGGATCACTTATAGATTCATTATTTGAAATTCTTAAAAAAGATCCTTTACCAATTTCTGAGACCTTTATTAGAAACTCTTCATTCAATTTTGTCATTACAAGATTACCTGAACTATCTTTTAGAAATATATTTTCTTTTTCTGCAATCACAGGTATCAATGAACCTTTAGTACTACCCACTCCAATTACATGGATTCTCACATCATCAGGCAAATTAGATTCTATCATATTAAGCGAATCATTGCTATGGTCCTCTCCATCAGAGAAAAGGAATACCATCTTTTCTTGTTGATCTTCTTCAGAAAATGAAGAAACAGAGGTCTCTAATGCTTGAGCAATAGCAGTTCCTTTTGAAGAAATTATGTTTGTATCAATGCTTTTAACAAATAATTTTGCTGCATCATAATCCATGGTCAATGGCAAATAAAGAAAGTTTGATCCAGAAAAAACTACAATTCCTAATCTGTCTCCTGATAATTGATTAATAACCTTATTGATTTCAAACTTTACTTTATCAATTCGTGATGGTTTAATATCTTCAGCATCCATGCTTCTAGATACATCTATGCAAAACATAATATCAATACCTTTTCTTTCAATTGGTTTTACTGTAATGCCCGTCTTTAACCCAGCAATTGACAATACCAATACAAACAATGATAGATAGATTAATATCTTTTTAAGTCTAATAAATTGAAAATTACCATAAGCAAAAAGATCTTTTGCAAATTCAGGATTAAAATTATTCTCACCAAAAATTGAATTTGATTTATTCATATAGATATGAAAAACCAATAAGATCAAAACAAACAGTGATGATACCAACGACAAAGTTATGTTTTCAAAAATCATATTATTCTTCTAAAATAAATTATACTTAACAACTCATAAAACAGTAATATTACAAACCCAAGACAAAGGAAGTACAAATATACTTCTCTATATTGAACAAAATAATTCACTGTAATCTCAGATTTTTCAAGATCGTTAATCTCTTGATAAACATCTGATAAGCTTTCTTTATCAATCGCTCTAAAATATTTTCCACCTGTCACTAAAGCAATTTTTTTAAGTGTATCTTCATCAACTTCATTTCTAATATAACCTCGATCAGGAATATAAGTAACAGCCTGTCTAGTCCCTGCACCAATGGTATAAATTCTAATATTATATTCGTTTGCCATTTTAGCAGCTGATATTGGATCTATTGCACCAGAATTATTGCTACCATCCGATAACAATATTATTACTTTACTCTTAGAATCGTTAGCGCGTAACCTATTAATTGCATTTGCGATAGCTATTCCGATTGCTGTACCATCATATTTCCGTTCAATAACCGTTACTTCGGTTAATAAATTATTTAAGACGCTATAGTCAACAGTTAATGGACATTGTATGAATGTTTCCTTTCCGAATACGAGAAGGCCAATTCTATCTCCATTTCTATTCTTAATAAAATCCTGAGCTGCTTGTTTTACAGCTTCTAATCGATTCGGTTTGAAATCTTCTGCTAGCATGCTACTACTTGTATCTAGAACTAAAATAATATCTACTACATCTACTGTAACTATTTTATCAGAACTAGATATTCTTGGTCTCGCTAAAGCGATAATCAAGAGCGATAAGGCAATAAAAAACAAACTATTTAATACAAAGATTTTGAATAAAGCTCCCTTATTAAAAAACAGTTTTAGAGCTTCTATATTGGAAACTTGCAATGAGGCATTTCTTTTAGAAAAAAATACTATTTTAGATAGCACTAAGAGTACTAGTAGAACTAGTAGGTATAAAAAGTTCGGATTTAAGAATTCCATCTATATTATTTAAACAGCCTTGCTCTCTCTAATGAATGCGCAAAACGAAACAAAGTTTCCTCTTTAAAAGAATCTCCAACAATTTGAAATCCGATAGGTAAATTCTTTTTTGTCTTTCCTCCAGGAATATTTAAAGCTGGAGAACCAATCAAATTGAATGGAACAGTAAACATATCAGAAAGATACATTTTCATTGGATCGTCTAAGTTGGCTTTTAGACGAAAAGATGGAGAGGAAGTGGTTGGAATAAATATACAATCAAGTTTTGAAAATAATTTATTGTATTCCTCTTTGATTAACCTTCTTACTTTTAAAGCCTTAGAATAGTATGCATCATAATATCCAGATGATAAAATGTAGGTTCCAGTAATTATTCTTCTTTTGACTTCAGGACCAAAACCTTTTGATCGTGATTGGGTATATGTTGTATCCAAGTTGCTAGCTTTTTCTCTAGAGCCATACCTTATACCATCAAATCGAGACAAATTTGAAGATGCTTCAGCCATTGTTAGTATATAGTATGTAGCAATACAGTATTTAAAGTATGGCAATTCAATTTCAACAAGATTTACTTTGTTTTTTTTGAAAAAATCTAGAATAATATCATAATTTTTGATGATTTCATCATCTACATTGGATAAAACTTCTCTTTTTAATATACCTACATTTTTAGGAAGACCATGTTGATGGTAATATTTTTTATTTAAAACTTTTTCCTTTGATGATGTGGCATCTTTTAAATCAAAACCAGCTATAACGCTGAAAATATCAACCATATCACTAATATTCTTTGATAATATACCTATTGTATCAAATGATGATGCATGAGCAACCAAGCCATATCTTGAAACTCTACCATATGTTGGTTTTAAACCATAAATACCACAAAATGCGGCTGGTTGTCTTACCGAACCGCCTGTATCAGACCCTAAAGCAACATCACAGAGACCTTCTGATACAGCTGCAGCTGATCCACCGCTTGAACCTCCTGCAACTCTTTTTAAATCATATGGATTCTTAACAGAACCATATAACGAATACTCGGATGATGATCCCATTGCAAATTCATCCATATTTGTTTGACCGGTAATCGCAGCACCAGCAGAATATAGTCGATCTACTACGGTTGCATTATATGGAGACTTATAAGATTGTAAAAGATTTGATGCACATGTTAATTCTTCATCTTTAATTGCAATATTATCTTTAATGAGAATACTTTTACCATATAAAGGATCGTTAGAAGAGAATTTTTGAGATAAAACTTTATCAAACCTTGTTCTTATTACAGAATTGGTCTTGCTATCAGCAATTTTTTGCTTTTCAGAAGAAAATTTCTTCTTTAAAGAATTAGATGAAGACATTTATACTTATTCTTCGGAATCTTCAGATTTTCTTATTTCTTCCTTGGTCTCATTTAATGCACCACGGAATTCTCTTAATGATTTAGCAAAACCTCTTGCTAAACCAGGTAATCTTTTACCACCAAAAAGAAGCAAAAGAACAAGAAAAATCATTACTAGTTCAGGTAAGCCAATATTTCCCATATATCTTTAAAACCTCGCTTATGTTATCTAAAGTATTTTAATAAATAATATGCAATAGAGAAACCAATAATACTACAAACATTAAACCTTAAAACAAGACCAAAATTGATTGCAAACATACCTAAATCTAACACTTTGGTACCCTCTCCATCCATCCAAGCAAAAGGAAACTCAAAAAAGGAAGTTAGAAAAAATACCTTAACAGCGCTATCATCAGGTAATAAAAATGTCAAAACTTGTCCTAAAAGTGTACCAATCATTGCACCAAATAGGAGCCCAAGCATTAATAATTTGAAATCTCTTTTAGCCATTATCGGGTTATTAAGTTAACTATTTTTATTTCTCCATCCCTTAAAATTTTAAACTTAATAGTATCTCCTGGCCTAACATCATTTCTTTTCAACACATTGTGAATGTCGTTCACACTTAGAACCTGTATATCATTCACTGCTATAACTTTATCGTTAAATTTTAGTTCTTGGTTATCGGCTGCGTTACGATCTATAGTTGAAATCACCATATTTGAATAAAAATATAATCCTGTCATAGCTCTTCTATTGATGTGTCCGTTAACTTTAATTTCTTCTGCAATTTCCATCGCATAATTGATTGGAATAGAAAAACCAAGATTTTCAGAATCATTTTGAACAAATGTATTAATCCCAACTACATATCCGTTAGCATCAACCAAAGGACCCCCACTATTCCCTGGATTTAGTGAAGCATCTGTTTGTATCATATTATCAAGAACCTTACCATTAGATTGGAGACCAAAATCTGCATCTACAGCACTTACAATCCCCAAAGAAGCTATTGGTTGATTATTGGCTGCAGCAAATAACTTACGAGGATTGCCTAAAGCCACTACAAATTCTCCAACTAACAAATTATCAGAATCACCAATTTTGGAATATGCAAAATTGTCTCCATCGATCTTTAACAAAGCAACATCGGACTGTTGGTCAAAACCTGCCAATACTGCATTGTATTGCGCTCCACCAGGCAATACAACAATAATAGAATTTCTCTGTACATTTATAACATTATGAGCATTGGTTAGAATATATCCATCTTGACTGATAATAAACCCAGAACCACTGCTAGGTCGCGCAGAATAACCCCAAAAATTTCTTACATCTTTAACGACATATAAACTTACAACTGATGGGCTAGCTTTCTCTATCGCTTTAGTAATAGCTGTATTTTTTGATTTATAAATCTCATTTTGGATATCAACATTTTCATCTGTTGTGTTATTACAACAAATAATTAGAAGAACCATTATAAATAGTATTTTAATTTTCATAATAAATTTTATTTAATATTAACCCATTAGCTGGTGCTTTAAAGATTTTTGCATCTTTAATAGGATCCTCTAATAAGTTTGTAAAATCATCATTATCAATCTTCTTCTGACTACAAGCTATCATGGTACCCACCAAATATCTAACCATATGATGTAAAAATCTATTTCCTTCAGTAATATATAATAACTTTTCATCTTCTAAAATCCATTTTGATACAAAAATTTCACACATTGTATTTTCTTTTTCTGGATTAAACTTTGAAAAAGACAAAAAATTATGATTACCACATAGTTTTTCTGAAGTATGATTAAGAATATCTAAATCAATACTTTTAACAAACCAATAATTAGACTTTAACAATGGATTGTTATCTAATGTACACTGATAGATGTATTCTTTTCTCTTGGCATCATATCTAGAATGAAATTTATCTGATACGCTCTCAACTTCAGTAATACGTATCTCATGTGGTAGTCGAGCATTCATAGCATTCTTAATATCATTATTATCCAAAGAAGTCTTAAGGTCAAAATGAGCTATCTGACCTAACGCATGGACTCCAGAATCAGTTCGACTTGCTCCGATTATATTAATTGGTTTATTGTTATTAAGAAATGATAATGATTTTTCAATCTTATTCTGAATGGTATTGGAATCTTTTTGAGATTGAAAACCAAAAAAATCAGAACCATCATATTGGATAGTAATTTTATATCTATTCATAAATTGGAATTTTCTCTGTATGTACAACTCTCTCATTCAAATCTGATTTGTAAACCACTTCTCCAGAAGGTAAAATTATGCCTGATATTCCATTATTTGCGCTTTGTACCACAGGAATTCTTTGTTCAATAGCTCTTAGTTTTGCCAATTCAAAATGCTGATAGGGCATAAATTTACCAACATAGGAATCATTTGTAACAATAAATAGAATGTCTGCACCATTTTGAACCATAGTCTTTACAATTTTTGGATCACTGGAGTCATAGCAAATTAGAGTTGCAATCTTATAGTCTTTTATAGGAAATGTCTTATACTCAGTACCAGGTGTAAAATTTCCCATATCATCAAATTGATTAATCTTTGTCAACCATGATTTAAAAAATGGTACATATTCAGCGAATGGAACTAAAAATAACTTTTGATAAGTGGAAAAACTACCATTTGGATACATAACCATAACACTATTATAGCTAAAATGTTGTCCATCAATAAATTTTCTCTCTGGGATTCCAAGAATAAGAAAAGAATCATTATCCATCAACTTTTCTTGAAAAAATAACCTATCATTAATATTTGTTGCCAAATATGATGGAACAGATACCTCGGGCCATACTATAATTTCTGCTTTTTCTTCTAATGATTTTAATAAAAGAGATTCCATAATCTGGAAATTCTTTTGTTTTAATTCTCTATTCCATTTTTCATCTGAAAAAATCACAGGCTGCCCTATAGATACATTAATTGATTTGTCTACTAATCTATTATTTTGATGGTTAAACTGATAGTTTCCAAAAAATAAAATAACACATAAAAGTAGAATAAAATATTTTATAAATATCATTTTCTTTTCTATAAAATATCTATACAACATGATATTAAATAGAATCACAATAAATGAAACAGCATGCGTTTCTATATTAACTAGTTGTATAATTCTTATATATCCAGACTGGGTCAATGATAAGTTCATCCATGGACCTGCTAAAGGACCAAGATTCCTTAAAAATTCAACAAAAAATATCCACGAAAAAGGAATAAAAAACAGTTCTATCTTCTTGGGAGTAAAATGAATAGAGATAACAAATAATATCCAAAAAATAGTTAAGTACAACGATAATACTAAATAGGAAATAATTGCTGTCGTCACCGATGTACCAGAATTAAGAGCAATCCAGTTTAGAATAATTAAATTGCTTGTAATACTAGATATAAATCCTAAAACGATACTATGTTTTAAATCTTTAGACTGAAACAAACAGTAAAGCAATGGTATTAAGGCAAACCAGGCAAAAAAACCTAAACTAATAGGTGGATATGATAGTGCTAATAAAATTCCTGATAGAAAAGCAAAAAATATTTCTTTTGATTTCATAAATGTTTACTTCTATCTAGATAGGTTTGTAAAATGATTGATGCAGCAGTTAAATCTACTAATTCTTTATTTTTTCCTGTTTTTATATTCTGTTCAATCATAACCTTTTTTGCATATTCACTAGAGAGTCTCTCATCTTCAAGAAAAACTTCAAAACCAGCTTCTTCCATATCTTTTTTAAAGGAATCTATGATCTCTGTCATCTCATTTTTTTTATAGTTCATTCCTATAGGATATCCGATAACAAATTTTTTTACATTCTTCTCTTCAGAAATACTAGTAAGACTATTTATTAATTCTTTTTTATCATTATAACGAATTACTTTCAGAGGTAAAGAAATAATACCAGATGGGTCTGAAATGGCCACACCTACTTTAGAAAGCCCAAAATCTATACCAATAATTCTTTCCATTGTTACGAAAAAACTCTTTCAACGGTATCCACATTTTTAATCTTGGAAATCGCATTAATTAACTCATTAAGACTATTTAAATCTTTAACTGTACAGACAATCCATATATCAGATACACCGCCTATATTTACATTTGTTTCAACATCTATAATATTTATTTTCTCTTTAGCAATAGTTTCAGTGATATTATGAAGTACTCCTGCCTTATCAAGACATGTTATATGCAGTTTAGTCTTAAATGAAATATCTTTCTTTATATTCCAATTGACAGAAACAATCCTCTCTTTAGAATCAGACAAAGATGATAGATTAAAACAAGATAACCTATGTACAATTAAACCTCTCCCTCTAGAAATATATCCAACCACTGAATCTCCTGGGACAGGACTACAACACTTTGCATAATCTACCACGAGGTTTTTTACCCCATCTAAATTAATTCCTTCAGATTCAGATCTAGCCGACTCTATAAAATCTACTTGGGAAGGTATCTTATTTTTTGAAGATCTAACATCGGGGAAAAGTTTACCAATAACATCTTTTAGAATAATTCTTCCTCTACCTAAATCAGATAGAAATTCATTCAAGTTCTTATAATTAAGCTCGTTGTACCTAGACTTAATTTCACTGAGTTTATTATAAAGTTTAGATTTTCTGAGACCTTTTTCAAGTAGTTGATTTCCTACTTTAATACTTTCTTCAATCTCAATACTTCTTAAATGCTTGCTGATTGCATGCGAAGCTCTTGATGTTTTTACAAAATTTAACCAACTACTATTCGGTTTCTGTTTTTTGCTAGTTTCAATCTCAACAATATCTCCATTACTTAAATTATAACTTAAAGGTACAAGTTTTTTATTGACCTTGGCCCTTACACAAGAAAAACCTATATCACTATGAATAGCAAATGCAAAATCTAAAGGAGTAGAATCAACAGGAAGTTTCTTTAAATCTCCTTTTGGTGTAAAAATAAATATTTCATCTTCAAACATATCTATCTTTAATAAATCCATTAACTCTTCTGGCTCAGTATTATCACCATCCATAATTGCTGACAAGTCTCTTAACCAAGGTACTTTATCATCTAAATCTTTCATTTTTCTACTGCCTTTATAAAGATGATGTGCAGCAATTCCAGTTTCTGCAGTATTATCCATCTCCTTCGTTCTAATTTGAATCTCAGTAAGCTTATTGTCTTTAGTTAAAACAGTTGTATGTATAGATTGATACCCATTGGTTTTAGGAGTAGCAATAAAATCTTTGAAACGATCTTGCATAGGAGGATATATGCTATGAATAACACCTAGAGTTAAATAACACTCTTCAATCTTATCAACAATAATTCTTATCGCATATAAATCATATATATCTTCAAATCCTTTACTCTGTGATTTAATCTTTCTATAGATAGAGGATATAGATTTATATCTTCCAAAAATATCAGCATTAATTTTATATTTTTTTAACTCTTTTTTAACTGGCTTGATAGCATTGTTGATAATACTTTCACTCACTTTTGAAGATTCTAAAATTTTCTTATCCACTTCATTATATCCTCTAAGATCTAAACATTTAAGGGATAAATCTTCTAACTTCCACTTGAGCTTTGCCATTCCAAGTCTATGAGCTAGGGGAACAAAGATTTCTCTAGTTTCAGTTGCAACTTCTTTTCTTTTTTTCTGAGATAAATACTGAATAGTCTCCATATTATTTAAACGATCGGCAAACTTGATAATAATCACTCTCAAATCTTTTGCCAAAGAGAGAAAAAGTTTAGTAAAATTTTCAGCTTGTTTATGTTTTTCTGATTGAAAAACAATATTATCAATTTTTGTAACCCCATCAACTAGAAATGCAACATCATTTCCGAAAAGCAGTTTAACATTCTCTAATGTTACATCGGTATCTTCAACCACATCATGCAACAATGCACTAGCAATAGTTGTAGCATCCATATTCCAATCCAGTAATATATTTGCAACATCGATACAATGACTTACATATGGGAGTCCAGATTTTCTTTCTTGTCCACGATGCATTTTAACAGAAAATTCTAAAGCATCTTTAATAAGTTTTTTCGATTTATTTGATTTTAATCTTGAAAGAAGTTCAACACTTTTTTGGTTAATTAAATCATTATTTGAAGCAACGATTTTATCTGAAGACATAACTAGCTCACATTTTCAGATTCAGACCAATCCGTGTAGTTCTCAAATCTGGCATAAGTATCAATAAAAGTAGCTTTTACTGTTCTAGTAGGACCACTTCTTTGTTTTGCAACAATTAAGTATGCTAGCCCTTTTTCTTCAACTTTTTTATCATCATAAACAAATGGTCTATATAAAAATATCACAAGATCTGCATCTTGTTCGATTGCACCACTCTCACGAAGATCGGAAAGCACAGGTCTTTTATTAGTTCTTGATTCTACAGCTCTAGAAAGTTGAGAGAGAGCTATAACAGGAATGTCTAACTCTTTAGCAAGAGCTTTTAATGATTGGGTAATGTAAGAAATTTCTTGCTGTCTATTTTCTGATCTTCTAGGCCCCTGCATTAATTGAAGATAATCAACTACAAGTAATCCAATATTTTCTTCTCTTTTTAATCTTCTTGCTCTAGATCGTAGATCTAAGATTGACAAAGCGGCAGTATCATCTATGAAAAGTGGAGCATCAGCAAGTTTTCCTGAAGCAATAACAACATCTTTCCACCTCGCAGTTTGTAATCGACCTGTTCTTGCTTTTTGGCCATCTATTCTTGCCTCAGAAGAAAGTAATCTTTGTGCTAACTGATCGCTTGACATCTCAAGACTAAAAATAGCCGTTGGAACTTTACTTTCTAGAGCAGCATTTCTAGCAATCGACAATGCAAGAGCTGTTTTACCCATAGATGGTCTTCCTGCAATCACAATTAAATCACTTTTACGGAAACCAGCAGTAACATTATCTAAATCAATAATTCCGGAAGGAATACCTACAACAGCTCCCTTCTTACTCTGCATCTTCTCAAGATTTTGAATTGCTTGGGTCAAGATAGGTTGTATATGTTGAAAAAGCTTGTTATCCTTCTGCTGTGTAAGACTAAAAATAGATTGTTCTGCTTCATCAAGAATGGTTGCAACATCTTCTCCTGATTCAAACGCTTTTTTTGACATATAATGAGATGCAGAAATTAAATCCCTCAAAATACCTTTTTCTTTTACAATAGAAGCATAGGTTTCAATATTTGCAGCAGTAGGAACTTTGTCTACGAGACCAGTCAAATAATACAGACCGCCTACTGATTTTAAAGATTTTTTCTTTTTTAATTCATTTGAAACTGATACGGTGTCAATTGGATTACTTTCTTCAGATAGAATAAGCATCGCTTCAAATATTTTTTTGTGAGCTTCTTTATAGAAATAATGACTAGATTTTAATAACCCTATTGCTTTATTAGCAGCAGCATCATCAATCATCATTGCTCCAAGAACAGCTTCCTCTGCCTCAAGAGATTGAGGTTGCAAATTAATATTCTTTTCTGTTTTATTTTCAGCCATATTATTTTTTATTCATCAATATTTATCCACAGGCTATCAACATCATATAAATAGCTATATTAACTAGATTAACAATCTTTTTTGGCCCTGACAAGTTAATCCTTTATATAGTCTCTAATTCTTTTAAAATCTTCCCACGCATTTCTCTTAAAGCTCGGGCTTCTTAACAGAAAAGCAGGATGATAAGTTACAAGAACAGGATAATTCATATAATAAAAAATGTTATTTCTCATATCTTTTAGTGAAGAATCTTTTCCTAATAATGTTGATGCTGCAACCAAGCCAAGTGTTACAATAAGTTTTGGATTAATTAATTTAATTTGATGATTTAAATATGGTTTGCACTCATCAATTTCACTTAATGATGGATTTCTATTCTCAGGAGGCCTGCATTTCAAGATATTGCAAATATAGGTATCATTAAATCTATCTCTATCAATTGCTTTTAGTATTTTATCAAGTAATTTCCCAGATCTGCCAACGAAAGGTCTTCCTTCAAGATCTTCTTGTGCTCCTGGAGCCTCTCCAATTAAAAGCAAGCTTGCATTCTTATCGCCTTCACCAAAAACAAAATTTGTACGACTTTTATGCAAATCACATTTTTCACAATTACAGATATTATTTTTAAATGTATTTAATTGATTAGGGAAAGATGATGATTTTTGGATTACATCAAGAAATATTTCTTTTCCAAATAATTCTTGATTCTGTAAAAGATATTCTTTTTTTACATTAAGATTTTTGGTCAATCGATTCTTCTGTTTTTTTCCAGCTTACTTTCCCTTCAAGATATTCATCAAGAGCAATTGTTGTTACTTTTTCTTCTTTATCAAAATCAATATTTTCTCTAACGATTGGTTCTGATAAAATACCTTCTTCTTCTTCTCTAAACTCAGTATTCTCTTCAATTATTTGCTTCAAAACACGTTCTTGAAGAATTTGTTTTGCTCTTCGAGAAGAAACAACTACTGATTCATAAATATCATCAGTTTTTTTTAGTAATTTTTCAAAAGAAATTGGTCCAATTGCCATTTTTAATCCTCTTTTATCATTGAAAGTATCATTTTTTTTAACTCTTCAAATGTGGATTCGAAGTTATCATTAATAACTGTATAGTCAAATTCTTTTTTTAGGTTCTCCTCTTCAGAAAACCTACTTAATCTCTTTTCAATCTCTTCTTTTGACTCTGATGATCTATGAATCAGTCTATTTTCTAATTCATTAAAATTTGGAGCTGATAAAAATATAGAAACAACATTTTCTGGATATATCTTCTTTAAATTTAATGCACCTTTAACATCCAATTCTAAAAATAGCGGTTTCTTTTCAGAGAGATAATGCTCCACTTCTTCTTTTGTTGTACCATATAAATCACCATGAACATTCTCATATTCAATAAACATATCATTATTAATAAGGCTATCAAATTCATCTTTTGAAACAAAATAATAGTGAAGGCCATCAACTTCATATTCTCTCTTCTCTCTAGTTGTATAGGAGACTGAAATATTTATAGCCAAATCACGAGACAATAAATCTAGTAAAGTTGTTTTTCCAGATCCGGAAGAGCCTGATAGCGTAAAAAGAAGTTTCATAATATATTGTTTATTTGTTCTCTTAACTTTTCTGTCTGAATTTTAAGACTGATAGCGTATTTTGCAATTTTTTTATTTAAAAATTTTGATAAAATTGTATTTGATTCTCTATTTATTTCCTGAAGAATAAAATTAATCTTTTTTCCAGAAAATTCTTTCGATTTAATTGATAATTCTATCTGATTAAAATGACTCTTTGCTCTGTCTATTTCCTCTGTAACATCTAATTTTTCAATTTCTTCAATCCTAGAATTAGAAGTATTCTTTTTGCTAGTCAATTTGTCAAGCTCTTTTGAGTAAATAGACTTTATATTGCTTAAATCTTTCTTGGCAATATCAATATATCTTGAAAATTCTTTCTGAATATCACTTCCCTCTCTTAATCTCATCACCATAACCTGATCTGTCGCTATTTTAATAGCTTTAAGGATTTTATTATCAAAAACTTTATCTGATGTAGAAAATCTAACTAAATCGCTACTAGAGAAAAGCTGGCTATAGTCTAATTTTAGATTATATTTCTTTTCTATATCTCTATAGGCTTTAAGAAAACTCTCTATCTTATGATTATTCACTTTGAATCGATTTTTAGAATCAATTTTTATGCTTAGAGTTACAGAACCTCTTTTTAATTTTTCTTTTAGAAATTTTCTAATTTTATATTCTGTTTCTCCAGATAAGTCAAAATATCTTGTTTGCAATTCAAAATATCTAGAATTAAAAGATCTAATCTCTACATCGATAGAAACAGATTTATCTTCGTAATGGCCAAAACCAAAACCTGTCATACTAACTAACATTATTCTTTGAGTAGTCCTTTATTTTTTTTCAGCTAATCTTGCTGCCTTACCAGAGAGACTTCTTAGATAGTATAACTTAGCTTTTCTTACCTTGTTAACCTTGTTAACCTTGATAGAAGCTATACTAGGAGAGTGAAGAGGAAAGATTCTTTCAACGCCCACGCCATTAGAAACCTTTCTAACAGTAATTGTTTCTCCAACGCCAGAACCTTTTCTTGCAATTACTGTACCTTTAAAAAGCTGTTGACGAACTTTTTTCCCTTCCTTTACATTGACATTAATTGACAATGTATCGCCAGGTTTAAAGTTTGGAATTTTCTTTGAATCTTCTTTACTCATTTGTTTTTTTCTTTATATTTCTTCCAAAGATCAGGTCTTCTGTCTTTAGTTACCTCAATTTTTTTACTATTTTTCCAATCTTCAATTAATTGATGATTACCAGATAACAATACATCAGGTACTTTTAATCCATCAATCTCATTTGGTCGCGTAAAATAAGGAGCATCAAGTAAATCGTCAACAAAAGAATCTGTCATTGCTGAATTTAAATCATTAAGAACTCCTGGCACCAATCGAATAATTGAATCGAAGATTATCATAGAAGAAAGTTCTCCATTTGAAATAATATAGTCTCCTATTGAAATTTCAGAATCAACATATTTATCAATTACTCTCTGGTCTATGCCTTTATAATGACCACAGATAAAAATCAATGAATTTTCTTTACTCAAGCTTTCAGAAATTGAGTGATTAAGAATTTTACCTTTTGGAGAAGGGAAAATTATCTTTGGCTTATGGGAAGATTTATCAATACAATGCTCTATAGCTTTAAACAAAGGTTCACACATCATGACCATTCCACTTCCTCCACCGTAAGGTTCGTCATCAATTTGTTTGTGTTTATTATTTGAGAAATCCCTAAGGTTAATAATCTCAATATTAACCAGATTTTTCTTTATCCCTTGGTTTGAAATATTGTTTCTAATTAGAGTTTCAACTAATTCTGGAAATGGAGTAATAAAATAGATATTCATTATTAATAACCTAAAATTTATTCAACTACATCAAGTCTTGCTTTCTTACCGCCTTTTTTAGCATTGATAGCAAATAATATTGTTCTAATTGCAGAAATATTTCTTCCACTTTTTCCAATGACTTTACCAAAATCATCTTTAAAAACTTTTAATTCAAGAATGATTTGATTTTCTGTCTCAACCTCTTTGATATCAACTTCTTCAGGACTATCCACTAGTTCACTAACAATTGCCTTCATAAGATCCGTCAATTCCATCATACCTCCTCATTATAATATCAAATCTTTAATTAAGATTTTTCTTCAGCTGGAG
>UINC01001127.1_pt1 | contig 78338 bp, 79 predicted proteins | sample 5385821 | NCBI WGS metagenome assembly UINC01 (sample SAMEA4666929, study PRJEB26691) | marine metagenome | isolation source: Pacific Ocean | place: Pacific Ocean | collected 2011-10-13 | reverse complement strand
TATTCCTGGATCAGTTGGTTGGGAGCAATTCCGATTCAGCAGCTATTCTTTCTGGAAATCCTGCTGCTGATCATCAATTTTGGCTCAATTGCAGGTTATTGCCGAAAATACGGTACTGCATGCCTTGATGATCTTTGTTTAAATGATGAGGTTTTACGCCGCAGAATTTTAGCCGTTTTCCCGAATGCACTGACCGTGATGAATGCGCTGATGGGTATTTTGGCCATGCTCTTTGCTTATCGTGGGCGAGTTCAGGAAGCATACCTAATTCTGCTGGGAGCAGGCTTTTTTGATAAACTTGATGGTGCTGTCGCCAGAAAACTTGGACTCACAACGCCTCTTCCATCTGCAAAGCCCAGGAAATATAACATAACCCTTGGTGGTGTTCTTGATGACGTTTCCGACACAGTCAGTTTCTGCATTGCACCGGCCGTTATATTTTACATCTTGATGTCACAAGTTGCTGATGAATCCATTCAGGCACTGCCTTATGGATGGATTGCAATTATGTATGTTGTCTTAGGTGTGACACGTTTAGTTTTATTTATTCTGGATCAAAACAGTATTCCAGGATTTTTCAAAGGGATCCCTGTTCCCGGAGCAGCCCTGTTAGCTGCAGCTCCTTTCATAATGCTTGGGAACGCGCTTGAAACAAATTCTGCTGACTTGGTTTTTTGGGCACAATTTTGTTTTGTCTTAATGATAATCGCAGCCATCTTAATGATAAGTTTTCCTATTCGTTATATGCACATCGGCCGCTTAATGAGCCGTAGTAGAAAATTTTTAATTTTCACTATCCTGCTGATCATCGGTTTCGCTTTCACACCATATTTCGGGCATGCCGCACTTGCTTACCTGATCTTATATGTTTTTTCACCGCTTTACACTTGGCGTATCAGTCCGGAAGTAGCCTCAAAGGAAAACCCGGAATATCTCTCTTCCTCTTCTTGAACACCAATGCAGGAACTAACTGTGGACACTGAGTCCTCTGATTTTCCGGAAAATACTGAAGCACGAATGGTTGCTCCTGAACAACAACTTGGCGAGCAATTTGATCAATCTTTACGTCCGGAACGTTTACGTGACTATATAGGTCAACAGGAAATTAAGGAAAATCTGCTTGTTTTTATCGGAGCTGCCAAAAAACGTGGTCATGCGCTGGATCATGTACTTTTAAGCGGACCTCCGGGATTAGGAAAAACTACACTCGCGAATATTTTCTCACGTGAAATGGAGGTGCAACTGCGTGCGACTTCCGGACCTGTCATTGAACGTCAAGGTGATTTAGCAGCTATTCTCACCAATCTTGAGCCTGGAACAATTTTGTTCATTGACGAAATTCACCGGCTGAACCGAGTTGTGGAGGAGGTACTCTACAGCGCAATGGAGGATTTCACCCTCGATATTATTATCGGAGAAGGTCCAGGTGCCCGTACCGTAAAAATCGATTTGCCGCATTTTACTCTGGTGGGTGCAACAACAAGGGCCGGATTGCTTACTTCTCCGTTGAGGGAACGTTTTGGGATTCAGTTCCGCCTTAATTTTTATGATCCGGAAGAACTGAAAACAATTATCCTGCGGGCGGCTGCTTTATTGGGAATTGAAATTGTGGAAGAGGCGTCCCTCGAGCTTGCACGCAGAGCAAGAGGTACACCCAGAATCGCGAACCGTTTACTGAAACGCTGCCGTGATTTTGCAGACATGGAAACTTCCGGAGTGATCACTTTGCCCCTGGTCGAGAAGAGTCTCGATAAAATGAAAATCGATCTGGAGGGGCTGGACAAAATGGATCGTCTCATCCTCGAAGCCATAATTGAAAAATTTGGCGGAGGCCCTGTCGGACTGAGTACCCTTGCTGCTTCTGTCTCAGAGGAAAAAGACACGATTGAGGATGTCCATGAGCCTTTTCTACTGCTAAAAGGATTTTTGCAGCGTACTCCGCGTGGACGGATGGCGACCGAAAGGGCATATCAGCATTTGGGAATTTCAGTACCTCCTAAAAAACAAGAAACTCTTTTCTGAAATATTTCAATCGAGAATTTTCGCACAACTTTTCTCAAATGCTCATGCTGAATTTTTGCCGGATTCTACTGAAAAAATCCATGTATCTGCAATCACGCCGAGTGGACATGATTGTGCTGAACAAAAAATCATTCTCCTCTACAGCAAGCTGTTTTAATTATGGATACTAATTTTTCTCCTATTGAAAATTATCCCTTCCTCTCTCCGTTCATCTTTACAGAGGATCCGCAAAAACTAGAAAAACACAAAAAAGCTTTACTAAAAAAACTGATTAAAGCCTGGATGCCTCTGCATATAGAGGACAGCCAGACCCAGGAATATCTTTCTGCACGTGAAGAAGTTTTTGCAACTGTTACTGCAGAATATTATGAGAAGCAGTATAAAATAATTGTAGAAAAGAGTCTGAGTGCCGACAGTTCCTTTACCACGCTCGCTCAAAACACACGCCTCCTGGACAGTATCATCCATACTGCTTTCGAATATGCCTTTAAAGATCTGCCAACTCTCAAAGTAAGAATAATTGAAGAACTAAAAAAAGAGTACCGGTTCAAAAAAAGGATACTACCTGAAAATCAGCAAAAACTCAAACTGACGCAAAAACAAATCGAGAAGATTGAATCAAACCCGGAAGATCCTGAACAAAGACAGTTACTGAAATATTACAACAGTATTGAGGCAGATTTGACTCAGGAGACAACGGACCTCAATGAGCGGCTGAAGTACCTAAAAGAACATATGCCACTTGCTGAACAAGCTGAATTTAATAGTGATTTTTTGCTCAATCATCTGGTGATCTTTGCCAGAGGAGGATACGGTCGTGCGGAACTCAGTTTCGCCTCAGATAGAGATCTTGGCTATTGTCTTGATACACAGCAGCTAAGTACAGGAGAAGCTGAGATTTGCCGGCAGTTCATCATACATATTGAGCATTTACTCCGGATCGCGGGAATAGAAACGGCGCATCAATACTTTGAATTAAACGAGGATTTATCCCGTTTTAAAGACCCCGCCACCATTCATACCATACCTTCCATCCTTGAAAGCAGAGTTCTACTAGGCAGTAATAATTTGGCGAATGCCCTGAAACGCAGATTCTTTCAAATCCTGCCCTATGAAACCTTTGTCCTGAGTCAGATACGAGATTACCATGATCGTGCAGTCCCCGGACTGAGCCAGATGAATCTCAAGGAAGATCAAGGTGGTTTACGCTCTCTGCAAATCCCGCTTTGGCTGGCAGCTGCGACTTTTGGTGTGTTCCCAAATCAAACTGCAGATATGCTGGCCCTGCTGATTCAAAAACGTATAATTTCACCGAGACAAGGTTTTAAACTTTGTCAGGCACTGGAATTTTTATATGACTTACGTAACTTTTCCGCAACTGGAGAGAAGTTTCATTTTGATGATGAAGCACGTGAAAGAGGTCTTTCTGAAAAAGACATCCAGATTAATATCATCAATGACGCAACAGAGCGGCTTTACCTGCTCAAGAAAAAACGTTTCCAGACTATTGACGTTTTTGACCGCTATCGTCTGCAGATGGTGGATTATATTCAATATCTTTCACAGGCCATTTTACAGCGCTTGCTGGACCGCACCATAGTGAGGACTTTTTCAAATTTCCAGGTTGTAGTCCATCTCGGTCAGCGTCAAATCGTTGAGGTAAACGCGCTTGAAGGTATGCCTCAGGTTCCGATGTCGCTGATCTTCAACGATCCAACTGCATTGCTCGAGCTCTTTGAATATGTAGGGCAGTCCGAGTATGATTTGTCTTTTGACCTAAAGGACGAAATGGCGGATCTGATCAGGATCATCACTCCGGATGTGATTGATACTCACCGCGCACAGATTGCAGAACGTTTTACGAAACTTATGCTGACTCCGTTTGCGGCATGTGCCTGGCGAATTATGTTCGAGATTTGTGAACCGATTAATGCTGAAAATCAACCGCGAACTTTGATGGGTTGTTTCATTCCGGAAACAAATAAGATGCGTTTTTTACTCCGTAATCTGGTTTACCATCAACACCCAGTTTGCACTCATACGCTGAATGCACTGGATCGTACACAAAAAGAATTGGATCGACTAAAAAAAGATTATCAAGAATTATATCAGTATCTTGAGCCAAAACACATCTTAGCTCTCAAGTGGGGCATCTTGTTCCACGATGTAGGAAAAATAGATCCTGAGACTGATCATGAAGTTTCCGGGACTTCGATTGCAGTCAAAGCTCTGGAGCGTATCGGTTATGAAGACCAGGAATTATTTACTCTTGTATCACTGCTTATTGTGCATCACACGACAGTCGTGCAACTCAGCAGAACTTCCGCCTATTTCGATCAGGCTCTGCAAAGTTTTTTTGAAATTGCAGACCGTAACCTGATAAATGTCATTTTACTTTTTCTATGCAATATCTCCGATTACATTTCTGTGAGCGACAGCAACGCACACGCAACACGCGTATTGAGAACATTTTTTGAAGAGACATCCCGCGTTTTTGCCGAAATGCGCTCCTCCCAAAAACAGGAGGATTCCATGGATTTCATTCTCACATACCTGGATAATAAAAAAAATGACCTTGAATCCGACACACGAATTAATCTGCTGATTAACAGAAGTCTCCGTGAAAACCTGGATTCTGTTTTGCTCAACCCATTGTTGCAGATAAACAAAAAAGAGAAAAAACTGCTTGAAAAATCAGAAGATCAATTACAAGTGCTGTGGCGTGACCTTAAGCTGGGTTCACTTGATAAACTCGGTACTGACCAGACTACAGAGAAATTTATCCGCACAATTCGGCAATCTCTAAGTAATGAAACTTTAGTGGCACTGACAGAGCTATACAGCCCCTTAATAAACTGGTTTTTTGCTTCATTTCCGAATCGTTTTCTGCTCAGTTCTTCTCCGGGAATGATTGCGGAGAATCTGACTATTTTCAACAAACTTGAACGTCCCGCAATTGTAAATGTCATCACCAATGAAAGAGGTCAACTTAACGCCCTACTGATTTATGTGCATGACCTGCCACAGATTCACAGTAGAATCGCCTACACCTTGAACTTAAAGCACCTTACCATTGGATCTGCAAAAATCAACCAAATAAATTTTGCGAGCGGTCAAGTTGCTTTTTGCTATTATTTGAAAGTCTCGAAAAGAGAAGAGGACAATGTTATTTTTCCGCTGGAGCTGGAAACTTCCATCAGAAGAAATACTCCTCCTGCACTGAAAATAAAGCCTCAGACTTTTCTCTACAACACAAAATTTCAACTGGAGTACCTCGAAGATGATAAAAAAGGCTACATGGTCAAAGAAACCAATAATGTGTCTTCTGCTGATTTCCCGGTGTGGAAAGGAGATTCAGGTGATAAAACTGAATTTTCGAGACGTGATAAAAATTATCTTCGCATTAAAATAACTGCAGAAGACGCCCCCCTGGTTTATTACAAAATGGTCAGTGCATTTGATCGGGTAGGAGTATCGATTCAGCAGGCCGTCATTACAACTATTGGACATCAAGTTATCGATACATTTTACATTACTACTGACGATCATGAAAAATTACTCAAATCAAACTTTGAGGAATCCCTCAAACAGGCTCTGATGAGTCCCTCTGAAATTTGATATCACTACATTCATATTAAGTGATTGAAAAAGTTTGACTTTAACATTGATTGTGATAATTTATATAAAACTTTGTATCCAGATGACACAGAGGGATCTGGCCCTTTGAAGTGTCGAGCATCCTTTTTCCGCATCAAGGTGCTAATGCCAGCCCCTCCGGAAATTTCCGGAAGGGAGTCGATACGACTCGATTCGAGTAAAGTGCCGGTCCGCCTCTTTTAGTGGCCCACCTGATTGATTCTCGTCTATCCTGTTTATCTATTTGAGTTATAATCCGCCGGGATATTGTTTCCAGTATGTGGAGAAGCTCTGCCTGTCTTTTTCATTAGAATAAGACTTTTGTTCAATGCGGATTTGTTTTTCACCGAAAAATGGCTTTTTACAGAAAAACACTTTAAGGCTTTTCGAGTTTTATCATGAAATGTTCACCATGTTTTAATACACTGCTAGTTCACACCATGCCCCTTTATTTTTTTGAAAGTAAGTTATGACACTCATTGTACCTCCTGATTACCACGCAGTTCCAATCCTCGAAAAAAATGGTATCCGCTGGATCCCGCCTTCACAGGCGGAGCGTCAGGATATTCGTCCTTTGCGCATAGGTATTCTCAATATAATGCCGCTTGGAGAAAAATACGAATTTAATATTCTTCACCCTCTGGGACTTTCTGTTTTGCAGCTGGAACCGGTTTGGATACGTCTGGAGTCACATAACTACAAAACCTGGGAACCACGGCATGTGGATGACATTTATGTAACATATGAGGAGGCAAATCGGGAGCAGTCGCTTGACGGCTTAATTTTAACAGGTGCGCCGGTTGAGACTGTCCATTTTGAAGATGTGCATTACTGGGACGAAATCAGTGCAATTCTGCACGATGCACGTCAAACAATTCCCAGCACACTTGGGCTCTGCTGGGCTGGATTTGTGATGGCTTATTTAGAAGGTGTGAACAAATTTAACTACGATCAAAAACTGTTTGGGGTTTTTGAATTGAAAAATCTTGCCCCTGCCCATCCAATTATCGGAGAAATGGACGATGTCTTTTTCTGTCCGCAAAGCCGACATGCGGGGATTCCGGACGAGGCCATGGAAGAGGCGGAAAACGACGGTCGACTGAAATTACTGGCTTACGGTAAGGAAGCCGGCTATTCAATTTTTTCAACCTCCGATGACCGTTTCATTGCGCATACGGGGCATCCTGAATACAACGCTACCAGACTGGCTGACGAAGCAAAGCGAGACCACGGGAATCCGGACGTACCGCCACCCGTAAATTTTGATTTTATGGAACCGCTCAACCGCTGGCGTTCTCACCGCAACACTTTTTTCACCCAATGGGTCAGCTATTGCTATCTCAAAATAAGTACTCATGACATGTCAGTTAAAAAAGATTTTATGGCCTCACCCGCAGACTGAGCAGTTCTAATTTTCGTTTTAACTTGCGCCTTCTGCGCACTGCAGTAAAGTTTCAATAGCTTAAAATAATTAAAATATTCCTGAATTAATTAAATTACGAGTTATGGCCAACAAAGAGAATGAACCGCCTAACGGTTTAGAAAAATTGTTTTCAACCCAGGGTATCCTGATCGCAATTTTGATTTTAGGCTTCTACTGGGTATTTTTTGGCGAAGACAAAAGCCAGGAATCTGCACGCTACAATTATTCTTCCCAAAATATTCCAATTGGAGTCAGTAATCAACTTAATGCGGAAGCTATCGAAAAACTGGGGATTGATCTAACGGAACATCTTGATCCTAAATTAATCCCTGCAATCACATCAGAAGCTTTAAGAGAAACTTCAATGGCGCAGGTTGCCGATAAAGATTTCCTACCAACTCTGGTCAACAAAATATCAAACAAAGTGCGTGATATAAGTACAATCGATTTGAATCAGGACGGAATGGCGGATCATGTTTTGATTGTACCTCAAACCGAAAAAGGCGATGAGGATTTTCTGTTATTTTCAATTTTGGTTCCGGATCCCAGTCTAGTTGGCACGCTGCCTTCAAGCACAGATCAGACTGCGTGGAAAGATATTGCGGAAAATAAATCCATCGAAATCATGACTGCCTCTGTTGTACGCGGTACAGGTGATGAGATGACGATGCAGTCTACTCCAAATCCGCAGATGTATCAGTCAGCCGGTGCACCATATGCTCCGTATTATGGTACAGGATACAGCATGACGAATCTCTTAATGACATCAATGATGATGTCAATGCTCTTTAGGCCACCATATATCTGGGGTGGTGGTTACGGCTATGGTTATGGTTACGGCGGTGCGAGGACAGTTAGTTCAATTCAAAACCGTCGAGGAGCATCCACTTCAAAAATGAAAAAAGCCTCACCCTCATCTTCTTCCGCAAAAACAGCCGGCGGGAAAAGTGTCTCGGCAAACAAGTTCCGTTCAACTTCAAAAAAATCCCTAAATAATATCAAGAGCACAAAATTCCGCTCCACCAGCCGTAAAACTGCCGGAGGTGGTTTCGGCAGCACATCACAGCGAAAACCCGCTGTTTCAAAACGCAGACTTGTACCACGGAGAAAATTCAGCTTTGGTGGAAGCCGCCGTAGACGTGGATTTGGCTTTGGAGGTTTTGGACGGAGAAGGCGTTGAAAAAATTTCAGTCTACCAACTGAAAGGTGTGCCGAAATAATATTTGCTGAAAACTAAGAGGGTTCGTTAATTTCCCACTCGATGGCGTTTGTTTCATAAGTTTCTGCATCTAGGCCTGAAACTTCCGGCTTAACTTCTGATCCGTATTTTGCTAATGCATTTTCACGCATTTCCTTCATCCTGCTCATGTAGGTGTGATCCTCAAACAATTCCAGTTGTTTTTCACGGTAAGGAGCATGTAATCGTGCCTCCCCTTCTATCTTAAGGTGACAGCTGGCACAAAGCGGAATAAGATTTTCGAGAGCGTTATTTGCCGGATTTTCATCAATATGGTGAACCTGCAAAACCATTTGAGCATTTTTTGTTTTTCTACAGTCTTTATCGCACCTCGTACAATGGTAGTTAAATAACTCTCTTACATAGCGTGAAACCGTTTCCCATTCAGGGTGATAGCGAGAATCATGAGTCATTTAAGCTTCCAGACTCGGAGAGTGGAAAAATATCTCTTTACGTTCTATGAGAATTTGGTTATACATAATTAGCTGAATTTTACTTCGTAATAGTTTTTTCCAAAGATTTTGAATAATTCGACAGGATAATAATGCCTATCAGTCGCGACGAACTTGTTAATGTATTAACTGTTGTAAGCTTTTTAGCTCATGCTGAAAGAGAAATGCACGTTGCCGAAAAGAAAGTCCTGATTGCTACCTTCAAGGCTGTTGCAATTACTCCGGAAGAACAGGAGCAAATGAAGGCAAACACTTCTTTGGAAGAAATGTTAAAACACATTCAATCTGCAGAAGCAAAGCACGCACTTGTTGAGCTAATGGCTTTAGTCGCAGCATCAGACGGTGTGTTTGAGGACGAGGAGCGTGTTATTATTCAAAAAATCATGAAACGCATTGGTGTCGCAGACGATCATCCGTATTTCGACGATAACAATCTTGACGTTCCTTCCGTTCGTGCCAATGTTGGAAAAATCTTGAATTCCTTCAAAGATTTAGCCTCCTAGCCTGAAAGCCGGCAAATCCACTTGTTAAAATATAAGCGCTTTAATTCTTGAGCATCCTCCACAAGACTATACGCAAGAGTTGATCTTTTGTAAAGAATTGCTGGAAAGATAAATGAGAGGTAGAAAATAAAGGGAGGTTTCGGGACGGATACTTAGCAGATCCGCCCGAATTTTTTGTCTTCCTGAGAAGCAGTGCTTCAGATGCGGGTTTCCGGCTCAAAGTCCATGTGCAATTGACTCATCACTGTATCAGATGCTTCTGTATAGGAATCATCTAACGCAAGATCATTACTCAACAAAAAACCGTTGTCATTGTATTCGATCTTGTCGATCACGCCACCTTTTTTAAGAAAACGGGACATTGCATCACTGATTTCTTCGTGTGAAATTTCTTTTACTTTTTTAGCCATTCTAGCCATATTTTTCCTCTTAATAATTAAAAATTGTTGATAATTAAATTTCGAATGCCCTGAATCGTTGAGTTGTCATACGAATCTAAAAATGATCCCGCCCTCTGCCGGGACTACCCGAAGCATCAATTCATAACTTGTTAGCACTCACTTTACAAGAGTGCTAGTAACTTGTCAAGCTTTTTTTTAAAAAAAGATTGTTTTTTTCAAATTATATATTCCTGAAGAATTTTTACTGAGGGGTATGTTGACTCACATCCAGAAGATCCACAAACAATCTGTGCCGTCCAAAAGCATATGAATCAGTAGACCTAAAGCGGGAATCCGGAAACGTGGACTAAGCAAAAGAGCGAGGTAAACTGCAATAGCCGGCCAACTGTGAAGGGGGTGAAAACCAAGGCCGCAGCGGTTTGGATCGAAGATTGGGTCTGCCAGCAGGTGGTCCAAATCTACAGCCATTGTTAACACCATGATCATAAAGGGGCGGAACCAGTTTTCTTTCCAAGCAGCTTTGGCAACCATAAGAGGCACCAAAAAGTGGAGGATCATATGAATAATGCTGCGTTCCATTTATTGTCCTGTTCTCGGATTACTGTTTTCTTTGCTCCAAAAGCGGAACAGCATATTAGCTCTCATTCTTATATTTCATCTTCAATAAAACACAGCACTTCACGAATCTGCTTTGCACCGCAAAGCCACATGACCAGCCGGTCAATTCCCATAGCCATGCCAGAACTTTCAGGCAGACCCTGCTCAAGACATTTTAGGAATTTTTCATCTAACGGCACAGAGCTGCGCCGCTCAGAAATCCTGTTTTTCAAATCCTGTTCAAAGCGCCGTCTTTGTTCCGCAGCATCTGTCAATTCTCCAAAACCATTTGCCAATTCCATACCGTTCACATAAAGTTCAACTCGTTCAGCAAACCCGGAACGTTGCGGACAAGGGCGGGCTAGACTTGCCAGCGGCAACGGCCATTCATATACAAACAATGGAGTAGAATCGGCAAATTCCGCTTCGATATGATTCCAGAGCCGGAAAAATATTTGTTCATAAGCCAGTAATTCTGTAAGGTCTGGCTGTGTTGCAAGATCAACCAGTAATTCCGCATGTCCTGATAGTTGTGCTTTTTCTCTTAAATGTGTGGAAGACTCGCTGCCATCCAAAATGATGTTCAAATGTTTTTTAAATAAAGAACTGACTGTCACACGTGACCAGGGCGGAAGCGGAATTTTTTCAGCAAAGTTTTCTCCAGCAATAGTTTTGCTGAGATGCAGTACCATCTGCTCAATATCCGACATCAAAACTTCCAATGCTTCGTTGGAACGATACCATTCAAGCATGGTAAATTCCGGATTGTGCAGCGGACCGCTTTCGGCTTTGCGGAAACAACGCACGAGCTGGAATATTTTTTCAAAGCCACCCGCCAGCAGACGTTTCATCTGAAACTCAGGAGAGGTAATCAGAAATCCGGAATCAGTTTTTATGGGTGAAAATTGTGACTCCGGGCTGGGCGCGGAAACCAGTAAAGGAGTTTCTGTTTCAATAAATTCCTGCAGTTCAAACCACTCCCTGATCCCATGTATTATTTGCTGACGAGTCCGAAGAAGTTTCATTCTAGAAGGATTAATTGCCGGACGTCTCCAGCGCAGTAAGTCGCCTTCTGCCTCAAAATTAACAGAGCTTGCTCCAGTTTTCAGCTTTACTACTTCACCTTTTTCGCTAAGCTCAAATGAGATTAATAAACCTGTTGAGAGCTCCGAATCACCTTGATAATTCAGTTCATACAACTGGTCTTTAATTAAAACAAGAATGTTTTTATGATTTTCGGAAGTTGGCTTGAACGGCTTCTCATTTCCGGAAATAACTTCGAGGATGCGTCCATGGCAGCGTCCTGATAAAAGTGAGTTCCTGGAAGTCTGCGAAGAACTGATCATGAGGCTTAACGAAGATTTTCCAGCTTTGCTTAAGGCTGGGTAAAAGGAGGATTTTTCTTGAACTTTTTATCGAAGTGAACGGAGCCTAACCAGAGATAAAACCAGAATACTCACTTCGAGTTTCTTTCTACTATACTCAAGAACCGCGCTCAGGGAATGCTTTTTAAACATGATAAATTGGGCGATGTACTAGCCTTTAACGCGCTCCACATACTCACCGGTTCGTGTATCAATCCGAAGTTGATCTCCTTCATTGACGAATAAAGGTACATTTACGCTATACCCGGTTGACACTACAGCCGGTTTAGAAGCTCCTGTAACTGTGTTCCCTTTTTCTCCAGGAGCAGTTTCTGTAACTTCCAGAACAACAAAATTCGGCAGGCTTAATCCGATTGAACGGCCCTTGAAAAAACCAACTTCAATCATCATGTTTTCAGTCAGATAATTCACAGCATCACCGACAGCACTACTGTCCAGACTCACCTGTTCATAATTGCTGTTATCCATAAAATGGAAGTCACCGTCATTATACAAAAACTGCATTTGCCGGTCTTCTGTATCAGCAGGTTTGAGTTTTTCTCCAGACTTGTATGTACGATCAAGTACTGCGCCGGTTATCATGTTACGGATTTTAGTCCGTGTAAACGCTGTTCCTTTTCCCGGTTTAACAAACTGAAATTCCACTACAACAAATGGATCTCCATCCACCTCCAAGCGCAGTCCTTTTCTAATATCTGATGTCTCGTACACTTATATTCTTTCGGTGAAAATTGACTAATTTTAGGATTTTTCAGTAAAAAATAAAATACTGAAAAATCACTACTAATTTTTATACTGACTCAACCCTGTCTTCAATTTGCAACTGAATCACTATTAAACTCTGCTCATTAGTTTAAAACAATCGGCTTAACAAATCGAGTTTATAATGTCTTAGTTTGCCAACTGTATAATAGCTGTAGACAAACAATTTGATGTTTCTACTTCTGATCAATATTGCAAAGAAAAGAAATTAGATATAAAACTAGCCCCCAGCCATCGGCGGCCAGAAGGCTACCTGGTCACCTTCTGCCAGTTTTTGATTAAGTTTACACTTAACTCCGTTGACAATTGGAATGGCGATCGCATGGGCCGGGATTTGTAGTATTCCTGACAGGAGTTCCAGCAAAGTCGTCTCTTCCGGTACTGAAAGTGGCAGGGATTCATCAATTTTTAAAGCTGGACGATAACGGCGCAAATCGGCGCTGAGTTTTACAGTAACATTAATCATGTTCGCTGCAGACGTTCCAGAAGTCTTCTAAATTCAGCTCTCCCAACTTTGAACGAGTAGGGCGACCTTCTTCGTCCCAACCACGTAATTGATAGTAGGTTTGAATATGGTTTTGCAATAGGTTAAAACAGGATCACGGAACGGATACTTTTGCCTTCGTGCATCAAGTCAAATGCGCTGTTGATGTCATCTAAAGACATAGTATATGTCACAAACTCATCCACTTTAACATCGCCTTTCATGTACATCTCCACGTATCCCGGCAGTTGGGAACGCCCCTTCACTCCGCCGAAAGCGGAACCGCGCCAGACGCGTCCTGTAACTAACTGAAAAGGTCTTGTGGTGATTTCCTGTCCTGCTCCTGCAACACCAATTATGATTGATTCACCCCAGCCTTTATGACAACATTCCAGTGCGGAACGCATCAAATTGACATTACCCACGCATTCAAAGGAATAATCCACACCGCCGTCGGTTAAATCAACAAGTACTTCCTGAATCGGCTTGTCATAGTTTTTGGGATTTACAAAATCAGTTGCGCCGAGTTGACGTGCAAATTCTTCTTTGCCTTCATTGATGTCGACTGCAATGATACGTTCCACTTTGGCTAAAACTGCACCCTGAATTGCGCCCAGACCTACTCCACCCATACCGAATACAGCCACTGTTGCCCCAGCTTCCACTTTTGCAGTATTTAAAACCGCACCAATTCCGGTGGTGATTCCGCAGCCAAGTAAACACACTTTTTCCAAAGGTGCTGCAGAGTTTATTTTTGCAAGCGAAATTTCCGGTAAAATGCTGTATTCAGAAAATGTCGAAGTTCCCATGTAATGAAACAGTGTTTTGCCTTTATGTGAAAAACGCGAGGTGCCGTCCGGCATTAATCCTTTGCCCTGAGTTAAACGGATAGACTGGCACAAATTCGTTTTTCCTGATTTGCAGAATCGGCATTCACCACATTCCGGAACGTAAAGCGGAATTACATGGTCACCGACTTTGACGCTGTTGACTCCCGCGCCAATTTCTTCTACCACCGCTCCACCTTCGTGTCCGAGAATGGAAGGAAAAATGCCTTCCGGATCGTCTCCTGAAAGTGTAAAGGCATCTGTGTGACAAACTCCTGTAGCAACGTTGCGGATCAACACTTCTCCGGCTTTTGGACCTTCGAGATCGACCAGGTCAACTTCCAATGGCCTTCCTGCTTCCCAGGCAATTGCTGCACGTGATTTCATAACTTACTCCTGCTAAAATATTTAGTATTATAAATTTACAAAATAATTGTAAAATGATCTGCTGAAAAGATTGTCTCAGATAGTTTCTTTTGTTCTTTTTTGATTATGCTTTAATAATATTATAAAGACAAATAAATATTTATTACATTCGCAGAATATCATGTCCCAACCCGTCACTTCTCGTATTGCGCCCACACCAAGTGGCTTTCTTCATCTGGGTAATGCATTTAATTTTTTACTGACGACATTGCTTGTAGATTTCCAGGATGGACATTTACATCTTCGGATTGATGATCTGGACGGACCAAGAGTTGATCCTGCTTCAGTAGAAGATATTTTTGTGCAGTTGGAATGGATGGGGATAGACTACAATTCCGGACCTTCAGGGCCTGACGAATTGTTTAAACAATACTCACAACACACGCGTATGGAACGCTATTCAAATGCTCTTCAAAGTCTCCACAATTCCGGGAACTTGTATGCCTGCGAATGTTCCCGTTCAGAAATCAGACAACTTTCAAAAAGCGGAAATTATCCTGGAACCTGCCGCTTAAAAGAGCTGGATTTTCAGAACGCCAGCCTAAGCTGGAGAGTTCACGTTCCTGAGCATACTTATGTGAGTTTCAAAACATTTACGCACAAAACTGTAAAAATAAATGTGTCTCAGGCAATGGGTGATTTTGTTGTCAAACGAAGGGACGGGATTCCGGCTTACCAACTTGCGTCTGTCATGGATGATCTGGAACTTGGAGTAAATCTTGTGGTAAGGGGAGAGGATTTACGAGCTTCCACAGCCGCGCAATTTTTTCTCGCGCAATGCTTAAATGATCAAAATTTTCCAGCAACTCGTTTTGTACATCATCGGTTAATTACAGACAATTCCGGAAACAAACTTTCAAAATCCGCGGGCGCTCTTTCGCTGAAATTGCTGCGTGAAAAACATCAATCACCAGTGTGGATTTACCAGGAAACCGCAAAGTCGCTCAAACTTCCTTTTCAGCAGATTCAGACACTTGATAATTTAAAAGAAGTTTTCCGGAGTGCGATGCTTCAAAAAAATGGATTGCAGACTTTGCTCGAACAAGGGGGATAAACTTAGTTAAAAACCTAGTTAGCAAATTCCACTTCTAGAATTTCGATTTCAATTTTGCCTTTAGGAATCGGAATGCTGAGGGTATCTCCGACAGACTTGCCGATCAAGGCACGGGCTATTGGTGAAGAAATTGATATTTTGTTTTTCTGCAAATCCGATTCGTCTGCACCTACAATCTGATAGTTGCTTTCTTCGTCAGTATCAACATCGACGAAAGAAACAGTTGCACCAAACACAACTTTTTCTCCTGAGAGTTTAGTAATATCAATTACATTGGCGAGAGCCAGCTTTTCATTCAACTCCTGAATCCTGCCCTCGATAAAGCCCTGTTGTTCTTTGGCGGCATGGTATTCCGCATTTTCCTTTAAATCACCATGCTCCCTTGCAGTGGAAATAGCATTTATAACTGCAGGACGGTCTTTGCTGGTCAATTGTTTGAGTTCTGCTTTCAAACTTTCGTAGCCCAGTTGGGTCATCGGGTAAGACTCACTCATGTAAAAAATATATGGAAGATTAAAAGATATGTAAATTAAGCGCTGATATGGAGCGTTTGGAACTGCAAAAAGTTATAAGATAAATGGGGGAAGGCAAATAATCAAGCTATGAAACTCAACGCAGATTAGGCATCAACCAATCGTATTGATTATGGTAAACCGCTATAATTTCACCACTGCCGTCATCAGGCAGGTTACGGCGGATAACTCGTGCCAAAGAGGAATTCATTTCCTCCAAGTTCTGCATTGCATAATAATGAGAAGCCCTTCTGTCCCAGCACTTTTTGACTTTACGCGATTGGTGAACTGAATCCGATGCTGCGTAAAAAGCCTGGTATAGCTGATTGTCACTGCGTTCATCAAAAAACAAGGCTAAACCGGACTTCGCTTCTTCATGTAGATTAAAGGCTTTTTCGATGACAAGATCCGCACAAGACACTGGACCCGTGGTCTCCTTCGTAAAATCACGTATTTGTGAACATGCGGAAGCAAAAAAGAAAATCCCTGAAACAAGAATCAGCCAATACGTTTTTTGTGAAATTATAAGCATTTTAATTTTTTGAACTTGATTGAATAATTTGTTTTCAAAAAATCGTGTTTCAAAATTGTGAAACATGATTTCCTGTATAAATAACTATTACTAGTTTCGTCAATTTATGAAGAAACTTTAGTACAAATTTGCTTAATTCACATTTCAGCCAACAGTAATGTTCAACTTCGCTAAATTTTCCACTTCACCTTCCAGTTTATCACCTTTCTTCAGGGGACCTACTCCAGCCGGAGTTCCAGAATATACTAAGTCTCCCGGACACAATTCGAAAAAGCCGGAAAGGCTTGAGACAACTTCCGCTACAGACCATATCATGTCTGAAATATCTCCCTGCTGCCGCAGTTCTCCATTGACAGACAGGGTGATTGATCCACGTTCAAGGTGTCCAACTTCGCTGACTGTATGCACGGCGGAACAAGGCGCGGAATTGTCAAAACCCTTTGCAGTTGCCCAAGGACGGCCTTTCTTTTTTGCATCTGACTGCAGATCACGACGGGTCAAATCCAAACCTACTGCATAACCAAATACATAATCCAATGCTTCTGTTGCTAAAATATTTGTTCCTTTTTTTCCAATTGCAACCACAAGTTCGATTTCATGATGCAGGTTCTCAGTTGCTAAAGGGAAGGGCAGCCGTGAACCTTCTGGACAAACAGCATCTGCCGGTTTGCTGAAGAAAAATGGAGCCTCCCTTTCAGGATTTGCTCCCATCTCCCTGGCGTGATTCGCGTAATTCTGTCCCACGCAATAAATTCTGTGTACCGGAAAAACATCTGTTGTCCCTGCTACCGCAACTGACGGCGTTTCCTGTGCCGTAAAAACATAAGCCATTATTTTGTCTCCGGAATTGTTAAAAATATTATTTTATAAAACGTGTTTGATCCTGCTGAAATGAAATCCTGTAACCGTGTCATTTCGTTTCGTGCGAAACAAAAAAACTTTCATATATTAAACACCAATAGCATTTAGATTTCTCGTTGTGTCCAAAATGCCAAAAATTGTATTTAAAATTTATTGCTAATCATCAGACTTAGCTTAAACCAGAATTCTATAACTATTATTCTGTTGCGGCAACTGGAGTTTGTCAACATAGATTATTGCATTCTGCCAATATTCTACTTATGCTGATTAAGGTTCAAACTTGAAATTCAGGCTTGAAAACCGTTAAAAGACGCATTTAATTTCTTTAGAGTCTTCGACTCTAATCTTTTTCCTGCGTCATTCATTTGCTAAATCTGGATGAATTCAATGCTTAAAAACACACTCTCAGTTCATATCGGCTGGGGTCATTGTGACCCTGCAAAAATTGTTTTTTATCCAAATTATTTTATCTGGTTTGATCAAAGTGCCCACCATCTGTTTGACAAAGCCGGCGCAAATATGGGAGATTTAATGGATCAATTCGGTGTAGTCGGTCTGCCGATCGTGGATGCTCATGCGGAATTCCTTTATCCTTCAAAATATGGTGACATAATTGAGGTTAGCAGTTGGATCAGTGAATGGCGTGACAAAACACTGGTTGCAACTCACGAAATTCATAACAACGGACGGCTTGCCGTAAAAGGCAGCGAAGTTCGAGTATGGGCCAGACCTCATCCCGACGATCCTAACCGTCTGCAGGCACAAGTAATTCCTGAGGCCATCAGAGCCCGTTTTGAGCTATAAGTCTTGTTTATTTACGGCTTTCCTGAAATCCTGAATTTTTAGTAATTTCTGCAGCAAGTGCTAATTCAAATGCAGAAAGACCATACACTTCAAAACTATACTATGAATCTGAAAAAACTCTTCCAGCAGCCAACACTCACAAGTTTAGCAAAAACCTGTGGTTGAGCAGCGAAATTCAGTCCGGTCGGATTGAAAAAACTGCTGGCTTCTTTGCCTGAAAATATAGACAAGAATGTGCTGGTTGGTTTTGACACCAGTGATGACGCCGGGGTATATCAACTGAATGATGAGCAGGCTCTCGTATTTACCGCTGATTTTATCACCCCGCCGGTGGATGACCCATATTTGTTTGGACAAATCGCGGCTGCCAACTCTTTGAGTGATATTTACGCAATGGGCAGCAAACCATTAACTTGTCTAAATCTGGCCGGTTTTCCTGCTGATAAACTTGATCATGAAATTTTAACAGGAATTATATCCGGAGCACTGCAGAAAATAACAGAGTCCGGTGCGGTTCTTTTAGGTGGCCACACAACTGATAACGATGAACCAATATTTGGCCTGACTGTTACCGGGATGGTGCATCCTGAAAAGATTTGGAGAAACAGCGGTGCACAGCCGGGGGATCAACTAATATTGACTAAGGCTCTCGGCAGCGGAGTTTTATTTAATGCTAATCTGAAAAATTTAGTCTCAGCAAAAGCCCTCGACGAATGCCTTGACTCCTTGATCTTACTCAACAAAACAGCCGCTGAAGTTTTTGCAAATTTTGAGATTCACGCTGCTACAGATATAACAGGATTTGGATTTGCGGGTCATGCATTGGAAATGCTGAGCGGTCCGGACTTGTCCTTTAATATCTCGCTGGACGCGATTCCAATCATGAACGAGGCCAGGGAAATGTACGAGCGCGGTGTCACAACAGGAGTTAATCAAACTAATCGGTCTCTGGTCGAAAATAATTGGTGTTTTGCAGAAGGCTGCTCCACTACACAACAAGAATTAATGCTGGACCCTCAAACCAGCGGCGGACTCCTCGTTGCAGTTCCGGAAGTCCAAACTCCAGCTGTTTTAAAAGCCCTGCATGATGCAGGTATTACGGCTTCAGCCCAAATTGGTTACGTCAGTAACTTCTGCGAGTCTAAACTCTGCTTTCGATAACTCCCGCCGATTAAAACTTAATCCAATCCCGCAAATTTCCACTTTGAGAATATCACTTGAATAAGACTTAACTTCCAGCTATACTGAAGGATTACATTTTATTTCACTATTTTTCACAAATACCATTTAAAACGGATTGGGCAATGAACCCTGCATCACAAAAGATTCTCGAAAACACTAGAAACATCGGCATTTCCGCTCATATTGACAGCGGAAAAACAACTCTCACGGAACGTGTTTTGTACTATGCCGGAAAAATTCACAAGATTGAAGAAGTGCGCGGCGGCGGTGCCGGAGCGACCATGGATCACATGGAACTGGAAAAGGAAAAGGGAATCACGATTACTTCTGCTGCAACCAGTGTGACTTGGGGAGACAAGAAAATAAACATCATTGACACACCCGGACACGTTGATTTCACGGTTGAAGTGGAGCGTTCTCTACGTGTTCTTGACGGTGCGATCATGATCCTTTGCGGAGTGGCAGGGATTCAGTCACAATCGATTACAGTCGACCGTCAGATGAAGCGTTATCGTGTGCCGAGACTTGCGTTCATCAATAAGCTCGACCGCATGGGTGCAAATCCACACAACGGAATTAAAGGAATTAGAGATATTCTTGATTTGAATGCGGTCGCCATGCAACTACCGATTGGGCTTGAGGAAAACCACGTCGGTGTAGTTGACCTGGTTACAATGAAGGCGAGTTATTTTGACGGAGACCATGGTGATGACATTCGGATAGAAGAAATACCAGAGGAGATGCAGGCTGATGCAGACAGTTACCGTGCTGCAATGCTGGACGCGGTTTCCATGTTTGATGATCAAATGATGGAAGATTTGTTGGAAGAAAAAGAAATCTCCGAAGAGGCCATCCATGCAGCTGTCAAAATTGGTGTGCAGACTTTGGAATTCTGTCCTGTATACATGGGAAGTGCTTTCAAAAATAAAGGCGTACAAACACTCCTAGATGCAGTTAACCGCTACTTGCCTTCACCACTGGAAGCCGCGTCAACGAAAGCAACTGACATCAAAACGCAGGAAGAAGTGCTATTGGAATGTGATCCGGACAAACCGACAGTAGCAATGGCATTTAAGCTCACAGAAGAGCAGTTTGGACAGTTGACATATACCAGAGTTTATCAGGGGAAATTGTCCAAAGGCGAGCAGGTGATTAACTCCAGAACCGGTAACAAGATGCGTATCGGCCGTATGGTTAGAATGCACTCAAATGACCGTGAAAATATTGATATTGCGGAGGCTGGAGATATTGTGGCAATGGTTGGGGTTGATTGCGCTTCCGGAGATACTTTCTGTGGAGAAGGCGCACGTGTTTCCTGCGAATCTATTTTTGTTCCGGATGCCGTTATTTCACTAGCAGTTAAAGGGAAAGATAACGAACAGCACATGAAGATGAGTAAAGCGTTGGGTCGTTTTATGCGTGAAGATCCGACTTTTCATGTCTCCTCTGACGAAGAGTCCGGAGAAACAATAATTTCCGGAATGGGTGAATTACACCTTGATATTTACATTGAACGCATGCGCCGCGAATTTGAGGTGGATGTGATCGTCGGTGCACCACAGGTCAATTACCGTGAAGCAATTACTACATCAGCAGAATACGATTATTTACACAAAAAACAAACTGGCGGTTCCGGACAATTTGCTGGTGTCGCAGGTTCTATTGAACCACTGCCTTTGGATGATGAAGAAGATTTTGTTTTTGAAAACAAAATCTTTGGCGGTTCAATTCCTTCTGAACACATTCCTGCCTGTGAAAAAGGATTCAAGGATGTCATGGAAAAAGGTCCACTTGCGGCATTTCCGATGGTTAACATTAAGGTAACCTTAAACGAAGGGAAATACCATGATGTTGACTCCAGTGACTTAGCTTATCAACTTGCATCACGTTACGCTATGCGTCAGGCAGTTGGGAAAGCAAATCCTGTTTTGCTTGAGCCGATCATGAAAGTTGAAGTGGAATCACCAAACGAATATCAGGGTTCTGTCATCGGTGACCTTAGTTCGCGCCGCGGTGTGATCTACGGATCAGAAGTAAAAGGTGACGACACAGTGATAAATTCCGGAGTACCACTGGCGGAAATGTTTGGTTACGCTACTACTCTGCGTTCGATGTCCGCCGGTAAAGCAAACTACACGATGGAATTTGAGAAATATGCAGAGTGCCCTGCCTTTGTTCAGGAAAAAGTGATCAAGGAGCGCCAGGAAAAACTTAAGGAAAAAGAAGGTTAAGACTGGTAGAAATTTGCAATTTGCTCTACGACAGTTTCCCGCATTTCCTTAGTCATTCCGGGATAAACAGGTAGGGCAAGCACTTCTTCTGCTGCTGCTTCCGAGACTGGAAAATCACCTGTCTTTCCACCTAAATGGAGGAAGCATTCCTGCAGGTGAAAAGGCAGCGGATAATAAACCTCAGAGGCAATTTCATTTTCTGCTAAAAACGCCTGCAATTCATCACGCCTTTCTGCTTTAATCACATATTGGTTATAAATATGAGGATTCTGAAGATTCTCAGAATGTCCGACGAAAGGCAACTGAACTTTCCCGCCTAAGTCCTTTTCTGCAAACAACTTATTGTAGTGCTCCGCATTATCCTGTCGCTGGCTGTGCCACTTATTCAAGTGAGGCAGTTTAACACGGATCACGGTAGCCTGAATTGGGTCCAGCCTGAAATTACCCCCAATGACCCGGTGGTAATATTTACGTTCACCGCCATGAACTCTTTTGAGACGCAACTGATCCGCCATTTCAGAGTTGTTGATTGTAACAATTCCGCCGTCACCGACTCCACCTAAATTTTTTGAAGGAAAAAAGGAAAAACAGCCAAATTCTCCTGAACTTCCGGCGCTTCGTTTTTGCCCGTCAATTTCACATTCTGCACCGATAGCCTGCGCTCCGTCTTCAATCACAGGGATATTATACTCTCTGGATATTGTTAAAATTGCTTCCATGTCAGCACATTGTCCATAGAGATGTACCGGAATAATTGCTTTGACACGCTTACGGGTTTGCGCATCCATCTCTGCTAAAGCCCTGCTCAAACTTTCCGGATCTATGTTGAAAGTTTGCGGATCAATATCCACAAAAACCGGAGTAGCATTCAAACGGGCAACCACCCCTGCAGTTGCAAAAAAGGAAAAATTACTCGTCATGACTAAATCGCCGGGACCTACATCTAAAACCATCAATGCCAGTAAAAGCGCATCTGTTCCGGAAGAAACACCTACTGCGTCTTTTGTTCCACAATATGCGGATATTTCTTTTTCAAGACCATCTATTTCCGGACCCATAATGTAGCGGGTTGAATCAATGACTTGAGTAACGGCTTCTACAATTTCATCACGTAACTCCTCTAATGGAGGACGCAGATCGAGCAAAGGAACTTTCATACTATTTTTCTAGTCGTGTCCGGAAATTATTGAATTGGGTTGAAGTACTAAAGTTTGATTGTAAATTTATAAAAATTAATCTGAAAGCTCAAAATCAAACCAGCACCCAAATATCATAGAGTGCGTGAGTGTAGGCTGTTATGGCAAAACCACGCATGAAATACAGAACAGTGAAAAGCATGCCCGCAATCCAGCGGAACATGAAGCTGTATAGCTGCCATGAATCAGCCATGGAGCCGATATAGTGGCTCCATGAGAACAGGAAGGATGCGGCTAAAACGGAAATGACGGCTGTAGTAACCTTACTTTTGAACACGTAGCTGAGGAGAAAAAACAGCAGATTGAGGAGGAGTACCCGAAAAATAATTTCCTCAAATAAACCCGCTCCGAGGGAAAGCGCAAAATTCTGTAGCGCTCCGTTTCCCAGACCTCCCGCGGTAAGCCCGCTGAGTCTTAAAATGTACTGCAGTGCCACGCCCAGAACAAGGCTGTAGGCAAATGCTTCCGCGAACATCAGCAAAAAATAATTCGCTTTTAATTTAACACCAGAGGAACGAGTCTTAGCCAGTGGAATCAGCGCAAAAGCAATCCCAATCATCACAAAGGTCAAATGCTGCGCCTGTAAATCGAAGGCCATCAGGAATGTACGTATCCACATATCGGCGGCATTTCTGATGCCCCAATAACGTGACTGCGTTAAAATAACCAGTATTTCATAAACCACTAGTAACGGCAGTGCCGCGACCACCGAATAATATGCTGATCGTGAAAAACGCCAATAATTACTCATGGCTGCCCGGATTAACTGTTAAGAGAGAATATTTGAAATAATGACGCTTAATACTGGGCACGCTTCAAAAGCGTGTAATTTGGACGGAGTCAATATATTTGAGCTTTTTCAGCTCATTCGCAAATTTTTGTGTTTCTGAACGCTTTAACTTACCTACACGGACCCGATAAAGCGTTTTGCTGCCTGCTGTATGCTTAAAGATAAATGCTTCTTTAAATCCGCTCTTCTTGAGTTTTTCGACCAGTATTTTTGCATTTTGATGATTACGTGAAGCAAAAACCTGAATTGTATATGCAGCGGATTTTTTAATTTTAGCGACAGCTTTTTTTACTTTTTCCGGACTTTCAGGCACGTCTGTTTTTATTGCAGGCTCCTGTTTTTTGCTGATAATTTTTTGTTCCGTTGCAGGACTTTCGGGTGGAGTTACTTTGGGGGTTGCGGCTTTGGGCTTTGCCGGCATAGTTGCTTTCGGCTTTTCAGGTACTTTTGTCAGTTCCTCTGTTTTCTTTTTTAAATCGCGTATTTCTTCGAGGTCAAGTAAATCCTGTCCTTTCTTTCGCTCTCCCAGGCTGAAGAACTTCAGATCTTCAGCAGACATTGGTTTCTCTGCCAATGATTCTGCTTCATCTGTAGAATTTTCCGGTGGACGCTGCATACTTTTACCAGCAATCATGCCTAAATAAAATGACGCTGACAAACTTAAGGCACTCAGAGTAAACAACAGTAAAACAACTGAAACAGATAACTGAATGCGAAATACTTTTTTTGCTTGTGATTCTGGCATTTCAATTTTGAAATATATTTGTTTTAACTGAAGCGGAACCTCTGTTCCAGCTTCCTTTTAGAGTAGGTTGCCCAAGGTGTATTTTCAATTTATTCAAAAAGACTTCCCGTCGGATTTCCTTTGCGCCTAAACTCAAGAGGTGCGCTGTTGTCATTTGGCAGTCAATCATTTTGATCCCGACCTCTCTGGAAAATTCTGCCAGTGCCACCAGTGCCGCTTTGGAAGAATCGTTCCTTGTACTGAACATTGATTCACCAAAAAAACACTGCCCTAAGGAAATTCCATAAAGACCACCGGCCAATTTGCCATCCTGCCAACTTTCTACAGAATGCGCAAAACCCTCCTGATGCAGTTCCGTGTATGCCTGCTGCATTTCCGGAATGATCCAAGTTCCTTCGCCCTGCTCCGTTCTAACATCAGCACAGGCTTTGATCACTTGTTGAAAAGCAGTGTCGAAACGAATTTCAAACTGTTGCTTGCGCAAAACTTTGCGCATACTGCGTGAAATCCTCAACTCTTCCGGAATTAAAATCAGGCGCGGATCAGGACTCCACCACAATATCGGCTGCCCTACTTCATACCAGGGGAAAATACCTCTGTTGTATGCAGCAAGCAAACGCTCTTTAGTTAAGTCACCGCCAATCGCCAACAAGCCATCTTCTTCCGCTTCTTCGGTCGGCGGAAATAAAGATACTTCAGGAATCAGTTGGTAGACCGGCATGGCAACGCTGTGGAGATTTTAAATAATTTTTTCCTGCTTTAGACAAGCTTAAACGAAGCGCATCTTACTCTCGGTTACACACACATAATCGTCTGAAAAACGCAATTCTCATGCCATATAAAAGAGGCTCGCCATGAAATATAAAAGGCTGGGATTACAGGGTTTTTATTTTGAAGGCTAATTTAGGAACGCATATATATTTGATATTTGCTGATTTAAATGCGGGAACTGCGACATAATTTTGCTTGGCCTTTTTACTTGGTAATTCTGAGGATACTTACCATACTAAAGACAAAGCAGAGCAGTTGCAGGACGGCAGCAACTTTGCTTTAAAGGAATAATTTCAATGTTAATGCTATCGTTTCTTGCATCAACAATCTTCTTAGCCAGTTTTACGGTGGCTATTATCAAGTGGGAAAATCCATTATCAAGAAAGAACGGATATCTAATCTAATTAGTTGGATGTAAGGAATACTTGGATTTAATTGTTCCCACAAGCAAACTTTTAATAAGCCGGCTTGTGGGTGATCCGTTGACTCACCTTTAATCTGCTTAACTTTTATTAAATATGCTAATTTAATTTAAGCAGATCAACTGTCCTTAAACCAAAATACCAATTACCCCAAAGAGAACTACTGTCAGGACAAGTCCGGAGGTTATTACACCTTTTACTGAAGCCATTGGTCCAGGTTTGCCGACTATTCCATTAACTTCAAGCAAGCCGATAATTATAGCCAAAACCCAAAACAGTCCTGAATAATTGGTATCCTCTGTCACTGCAAGAGGAAAGTGACTTGCCGCACCCATGAAGAGTAGCATAGGAATGGAAAACAATGTGTTTGTTCTGGAAGCCAATGCCGCTTTTGCAGCACAACCTGCTGCTTCAGGTAAGGCCTCACCACCATCTGCCACCTGATTTGTAGAAGCAATTACTACTTGTTGTTTTGGCCAGATAATCATCCACACATTTAAAAACATAAATGTGCCCAGTGTAGCACCAGTAAGAATGATAATACCCCAAGATGATTCGTAATAATTCCATCCTAATTCCATACCTTTTTTGATTAATATAAGGGAACCCGCAAGGAAGGTAAACATGGCACCCCATCTAAACCACCATAGAGCGCGAGGAACAAGTTTTTGCACCGCTGCCGTTTTTGAAGAACCATCCGTCTCTTTGAACCATTCCCCTTGCACAAAATTAAAATAATACAAAAGACCAATCCATGTTATACCGGCCAATAAATGTATCCAACGCAACAATAAATCAAAACCAAGACCTGACATGATATCCACAGTACCTCCTAAATTATAAGTTAAAAGCAGCAAATATAACTTTTTTACCAACAAATTTCAAGTAAATATAATCAGCTCCTCACAAAACTTTATCTGCTGTAATTTACTTTTAGCATTATGTTTTATAAAGATCTTTCGGAGGAAAAATAAGTATAACAACTTTAGAAAAGTTCTTCAGGATCAGCACGTTCAGTATCTTTGTTTTGCTGAAGAAGGATACGGTTTTTAATGTGGAATAAAATAATCTGAACAGGAAGATGTTCAGATTTTCTAATTCAAACCGCTGTCAATCAACTCAAGTAGATTATCAACTGTTGTATTTGGGCTGTGGTGAAAGGTATAATCCAGCTCAAGATCAGACATTAACGCATAGCGTTTATTACGGTAGACAAGTAATTCTCCAAAGCATCTACTGAGGGCTTTTTGGGGATTTTCCCCCTCACAAGGCAGATATTTCCCATTCCAGATTACTGGCTTAGGATCTTGGAGGTAGGTTTCAAAAAGTTCTTCATGTTTATCAATGGGTAGATTCAGGAGAACCGTACGTGTCAGATTCCGTAAACGTTTGAGTATTGTTTCTTGGAGATAAATCAAGCTTCCTGTCGTGTCAACCACCACAGGAATATCTTTTTGAGTGGCATACTCCAGATCATCACAGATCTGAGCGATAACAGCGCTTTCAAGTTCAAGATACAGTGCTTCTGCTTCGTGATAGCCTTTTGAATAAGGCTGTCCCATCCATTTTGCCAAACTATGTGTGGCCTTACCTGTTTTCTCAAATTCTTCCCCTAGACGTTCTGCAATCAGTTCATCACAACTGTATCTGCGGTACCCCAGAGTTTCCATCTTTTTGGACCAGTGAGATTTTCCTGTCCCGGACATGCCTATCAAAGTAAGATGCATAAATTCTCTTTCCGAGATTTAAGAAACTGAAAGTGCGCGCATAAGATTTTCGAAAGGAAGTTAAAAAGTAGGTGATTTTGCTAAATCAGAAATGACTCAGCAGTGAGGTATTTTCAGCAAGTTCACATATTGTTCATCGTTCAAACGAAAAATTCCTTTCACATTTGAAATACTGACTGAGACCTCCTTAGGATCCAGTCCCAGTACTACATGTTTTTCTTCATTCAAACGCAGGAAATAAAAAATTGTCAGGTTTTCCTGCATTTCTTCGAAGTAAAATCCGACCTTGACAATACCTTCGGAAATTAGTCCCTGAATCAATTCCGGCAGTTCATCTTCGCGATAACCAGGAACGTTTTCAAAAGCGCCCGAGAAAGGAAATATGCTGATAGCATATTCAAGAATTACTGACTCCAAACCTTGCTCCACTAATGAAGCAGATATGTTTTCAGCAACTGATGTTTCTGCAACAAACGTTTCCTCTCTTATGCTCCCAATCTCCATACATTCCATCCTTGTACGATTCTTTGGTTATCAAACTGAGTTACAATTTGCTTGCTCAGCATATCCCTTATCCTGAGTAAGAGTAAAGTTTTTTCCCTGAAAATTTTAGCATTTTATTTGAATATTTCAAATTTCCCCAGACTGCGTTCCACTGCAAGGAATGTTGAGACTGAGAGAAAAAGGAGAACCACGGCAACAGCCGAAGCATATGAAAAACGATATCCGGAAATCGCTCCGTATATTTCAAGCGGTAGGGTACGTACATTGTCATCGGCGATCATCATGGTAGAATTAAGTTCACCGAGTGAAAGTGAGAAACTGAAGAAAAAGGCGATTATAAATGTTTTGCGCAACCACGGCCACAATATCCACAAAGCATATTCCAGAGGTTTTTTACCGAGCATTTTTGACTCGATGTGCCACTGCCACGGAATGCTTTCCAGTGTCGGCAGAACCACCCGAATCCAGTAAGGACAAGTCAACAACGCATGCATGGCCATAACCACATAAATCAACGGAACAGTACCGGCCAGATGCCCCTGATAAAAATGGAACCACGCCACACCAAAAACTACTGTTGAAAGTGCGAGCGGAAACAAAGTCAGCACCTCCCAAAAACGTCGCTGTCCACCCTTTTTATAGGCAATTAAACTCACCAGTCCAAGTCCACACAAGGATGAAATAAGAGCGCTGCCGAGTCCTATCCGGAGGGAGTTCCAGAGAGAAGAGAGGAAATGATTGTTTTCACGCCAGCTGAAAAGTTTGTCGTACCAGTACCAGGTGTAAATCCACTCACCATTCTCAAACTTGCGAAAAGAGTCCAGCACGATTGCAGACAACGGTCCCAGTGTAAAAATTAAGATAAGTATAATCCAGCAAACAGCAAACCATGCTTTCAGGGAATGATTCCTCAGTTTTTCCGGCAGCCAATTTTTTATTGCGGATTTCTGTTCAACTCTACGGGTCCTCCCCTTGAGCAGAATTGCCATGCCGAGCAGGCTCAAACCGCCCTGCAGAAAAGCTAAACTCGCTGCACCTGAAAAATCCAGTTCGATGCGTGCCAACTGATAAATCAATACTTCGATAGTCGTGTAACGGATACCTCCACCAAGAACCAGTATAATAGCGAAACTGTTCATGCAGAGCAAAAATATCAATACAAAAGCAGAACCGATTGAAGGCAACAGCAAGGGCAGAGTAATCCTGAAATAACGCTTCGTATTTCCTGCACCGAGTGAGCGCGCAGCCTGGAGATATTGCTCGGAAATCCGCTCCCACTGATCACCGATGATTTTCATTGCAATGGGAAAATTATAAAAAACATGCGCAATCAAAATTCCGGAAAGTGAATAGAGGAATTGCACCGGTGGTTCTTCTGTACCCAATAAAGCCATCAATCCTCGGTTGATCCAGCCGTTGTTGCCAAAAAACAGCACCATCGCCAAAACCACTAAAATCGAAGGTAGGATGAAGGGAAGATAGGTCAGCAGTTTAAACCAGCGCTGTCCCGGAAAATTATAGTGGGTGAGCAGCCATGCACCGGGGAGCCCAACAAGGATCGAAAGAAGCGCGCTCAGAAATGCCTGAAAGAGTGAAAAAGCGATGACACGTAAGTTCCATGGATCACTCAAAAAATCCAGAAAAAATTCCCCCTGCAAAAAACTTTCTTCCGGAAGCAGAGGATTGCTTCCGGAAAGGAAACTTAATACCGGCCAGTAAAATCCAGCTCCAAGCAAAAGAAGCGCGGATATTTGCAGAAGCCGTAGAGGGTGAAGTTTCATTTTTGTATCAATTACTCAGACATTGCCCGTGACCAAGCTTTCAACCATTTTGAGTTTTGCTGATTAACACGTGCCGGATTCAGTTCCGGTGCACTTTTTGGTTGAGGAGCAATGCGGAAAGAGCTCGGCAGTGCTTGGTGCTGCACGACCGGAAACATCCAGTTTGTCAGTGGAATTACGTTTTGAAATTTTTTCGACAGCATGAAATCGATAAACTCACGAGCGAGTTTGCTATGTTTTATACCTTTGAGAATTCCGGCAAATTCAATCTGCCGATAGTGTCCTTCCTGAAAAACCGCTGCTTGATATCGTTCGGTTTTTTCGTATTCCAAATGATAAGCCGGACTGGTGACATAACTCAACACAAGCGGAACTTCACCTTTGGTAAACATACCGTAAGCTGCAGACCAGCCGTCTGTTACAGAAAGTAAATTCGGTTGCAGTTTTTTCCAGTAATCGAGATAACCATCCTCACCATAAACCGCAATTGTCCAGTGCAGCATCGACAAACCAGGTGAAGAAGTTTTCGGATTTTCGATGACAATTTTTCTTTTGTATTTTGGATCAAGCAAATCCTGCAGACTTTTAGGCGCTTTTTCCAGTTTTTGACTATCGTACACAAAGGCAATGAAACCGTAATCAAAAGGTGTCACCCGATTTTTTTTATCTACACGTAAATCCGCAGGCACCTTTGCTAAAAGTGGTGAACGGTACGGTTCCCACAAGTCATAACTGAATGATTTTTCGAGTTCACTGTTATTCAAACCCAGCAGAATATCTGCTTGTGGATTTGCTTTTTCCAGGATCACACGATTCAGCACTGTTCCGGAATCTCCCGGAGAAACGACTTTTAGTTTGCAGCCGCATTGCTCCTCAAAACGTTTAAACACTACCGGTCCAGGACCCCACTCACTGTTGAAAGAATCGTAAGTGTAAATGGTTAAATCCTCAGCTGCCACCGGGTTGATGATAATTCCCGCAACAAAGAACAACAGGAAATAAATGGACAGGATTTTAGCTTTCATAACAATCTCCGCATTAAAAATATGTAACAATAATTCTCCGGAAAAGCCGGAAAACTCTTAATTGACAATATCTTCGGAAAGAGGAGAAAGACGGATGGCCGGAAAATGAACGCAGAAACCGTAAAACGGAAGAATCGTTTTCCTGCGCCAGCATTATCTGGGTCAGGTTCCAAGGGACTTTCTCAGGCGGCTCCCTTATCCGGAAACCCCCACCCCTAACGAATTACATTAAGAAGATTAGGAAAAAGTGAAATAAATGTCAAACCGGAAAATGCTTAAAACTGGCTGATGCTCTTTTTTTGACTTTTCCGGAAAGCTGACAGCAAGACTTACAAGAACGGTACAATCCTTGAAACGATGAGAGCCAGACTAGCACTAAATATATTCATAGAAAACCTCACACCAATTGGAGGAAAGAGGCCTTGCGAAATTCAGCTGTGTTCAATCGATATTCAATCATTTCCGGCGCGTTATTTTTCATTACTCTGTTCACCGCGAATTCGGTATTTTCTGCAGAAAACGTAAACCGTTACCGCTCCCACTACAAAGCCGCACTTTTAGCCGATGCGGAATCCGGACGGATCTTACATCATGACCGGATGCATCAAAAAATATATCCCGCATCACTCGTAAAAATGATGGTCGCGTTAATCGCACTTGAGGAACTTGAGTCCGGGCGCATCAGTTTACAGGATAGTGTCAAGGTATCACGTTGGGCGAGCAAAATTGGCGGACATCAGGTTTATTTAAAACAAGGGGAAATTTTTAAATTTAGAGAGTTAATGGAAGCTACCGTCATCGCTTCTGCAAACGATGCTTCTGTCGCAGTCGCGGAGCATGTTCTCGGCAGTGACAAAGTTTTTATCAAGAGGATGAACGAACGTGCCCTCGAACTTGGCATGAAGAAAACCCGTTTTTATTCCGTTCACGGCTTACCTCCGGGCCGTGGACAGCAACTTGATGTTAGCAGTGCATATGATTTGTATTTGCTCGCACTCGAACTGATCAAGCATCCGCAATTTTTACGTTGGTCTTCAACACGGCTTGAAAGTTTCAGAAACGGCACATTTCAACTGCTGAACACAAATCACCGCCTGATTAAGAGTTACCGCGGAATGGAAGGAATGAAAACAGGTTATCACCGGCGTGCAGGTTTCAACCTTGTTTCTTCAGCAAAACGTGACGGACAACGCTACATTTCTATAATAATAGGTGCCAAAAATTCACGGATGCGAAGCAAGACCACCAGACATTTGCTCGATTACGGATTTGATAATTATCAAAAATTTGAATTAAACAAAATTGATGCTGATGTCTCATATTCTGCCGGTGTAAAAGGTGGAGAGCTGGAAAATGTTCCTTTACGGGCGACTGAAGCGGTGAGCCTTTTGTTGAGTGCTGAGGAACATCGGCGGCTGGAAATCTGGCCACAGATTCCTGCGCAGACAGGAGCGCCGGTTAAAGCAGAACAAAAGCTGGGCACACTCGAATACTGGTTGGATGGGAAGTTGCTGAAAGAAGTTGCACTTCAAACCGAATTTGCTGTTCCGGAACAAAGTGTCTTGTCCGAACTTACAAGTATGCTTACAAATTTGAGCGGCACGAATTGATTTGATCTCGCAGCTTTTTGGCTGCATCTCCCGCCTGTTGCGCATAATCCACGCTTGAGGAAGCATAAAGAATACTGCGGGAAGCATTGATCAGGTAGGGTGTTTTTGAACCGTCCTCTGCGGCAATCAGCGTTTTTTCCAAATCACCACCTTGAGCACCTACTCCGGGAATCAGGAACGGCATTTTTCCACTGTTCTTGCGGACTGCAGCAATGTTTTCCGGACGGGTTGCACCTACCACTAAACCGGCATTTCCGGCCACATTCCACTCCTTCACTTTTTTTGCGACTTGCAAATGCATTTCCGGAAGCTGAAAATCCGCCGCACCAGGATTTGATGTTAAACACAGCACAAAAACTCCCCGCTCCCGATATGCTAAAAACGGCCGTATCGCATCTTCTCCCTGATACGGTGTTACTGTTACCGCGTCACATTCAAAAGTTTCAAAGACCGCTTTGGCGTACATTTCCGCGGAATGACCAACATCCCCTCTTTTAGCATCACCGAGCACAGGTATTTCAGCAGGGATTTTCCGGATTAATTCCTGTAAAACCTCCATCCCGGAAGCACCCAAAGCTTCAAAGTAGGCAAAATTTGGTTTGAAAACCACAGCATAAGCTTTAGTTTCATCTACAATCTCCAGCAGAAATTCAAGCAAACCTTCCGGAGTGCGTGGTAAATGCGGAGGCATTTTTTCCCAGACTGGATCCAGACCTACACAAATATAGCTTTGTTTGCTACTAACCTGATTTTCCAGTTTTTCAATAAAAGTCATAAGTTTGCTTTGACGACCTTAGCGTTCTTAGCACCTCATCTTGAGAAACTAGAACAAGGACATTTGCTGGGGTTCCTTTTTCGCCGGCAGGACATCCCAGTTCAGTTCCACGGTTTTAATTCCACTTCTTGAATCATAATGCAGTTTGCCTTTTTCTAAAGCATAGCGATGGACATCACGGGTGACTTCAACATCAACTTTGCAGTATTCAATAATTTTATCGAGCTTGCCCTCTTTGTACCACTTAAGAGCCTGCAGACCGTCAGCTGATTTTCCTGTACCAAGAGTGGGACGTGCGATGGATTCAAGTTTTAGTCTGTGACCCAGCAGTTTTTTTAATTCGAGCAGCATGTCAAAATTATTTAATCCGGCCAATTCTGTGTGAAGCTGGGAGCGTTCATGGGAGCCTGATTGCCGAACTCCTGCAACAACACGATAATCAAAACCTACATGATTAAATCCAACAATTTGATCTGCACGATAAAAATGATCGACCATTTCCTGAATTTGGTGTTCAATATATACATGGAATTTTTCATCGGTAGTGTCCCAAATCACTCCGATTGACATCCCCATGTCTTCTATGTTACCCCAGCCACCTACTTCATCGGCAGAATACTTGGTTTCTAAGTCAAAATAGAGGATGCGTTCCATGGCTAATAAATCATTAGTTAATTGTTAATAAATGGAAAATTATTATACACTGTTTGAAGTACCTCCGTCAGCGGATGTTACTTTGATCCGCAGCGCATTTCGCAAAAAAGCGAAATCCTGTCACCCGGACTTGTTTCAGCAACTTCCTGCAGAAGAACGCCAAAGCCGGCAAAAGGAATTTGTGAAGCTGACTCAAGCTTATGAAATCCTGGCGGATCCGCAAAAACGTCTGATTTTTGACCGCGAACTCGCAAAATCCGCAACAAAAGCTCGTCAACCACATGACCAGAAAAATAGAAGAAGCTCAAGTTTTTCTTCAACCAGCAGCAGCTTTAAGCAAAAAAACGAATTTTCCGCAAATCCACAGAAATCATCAACTTCGGAGCCGGAAGACTCATTAGAGGATCTTCTCAAGGACGTTGAAGAAATGCTGGGGCAATTTGGTTTAAATTTCAAGGATCCGTTGGAAATGCTCGTTGAGTGGGCCCGAAATATTTTTCAGGAAATAACTGAGACAGCTAATGATCAAACAGATAACAACAAAAGTGACCGCCAGCAAAATAAAAAAGCTCAGACTACCAGTACACACAAAGAACCTCTGGATAATTTAGAAGCAGAACTGGAGCGCTTGAAACGTGAAATTAAAGCTGGTTCAAGAGCCGCTTCTTCCGCACAAGCAAATTATACGGAAAATGAAATCGAAGAGGAGTTGCGAAGTATTAAAAAAAAATATAAACTTTGAGCAATAACAATTCTCTGAAACCTATGAACAACGACCGGAACACAAAAATTGTCATCCTGATTCCGTGCCTCAACGAAGAAATAACGATTGGCAAAGTGATTCAGGATTTTCAAGTGGCAATTCCTGAAGCGGAAATCATTGTTTTTGACAATAACAGCACTGACCGCACTGCCAAAATCGCTCTGGAATGCGGCGCAAAAGTGATCGAGGAAAAGCGTCCGGGCAAGGGTTATGTAGTTTCAAGCATGTTCCGGAAAGTGGAAGCGGATTATTACGTGCTCGTTGATGGAGATGACACTTATTCTGCCGAGCATGTCAGGCAGTTGCTGGGACCGGTCATGGAGAATCGTGCAGACATGGCGGTGGGCGCACGCCTGGCTGAATACACAGAAAAATCTTTTAGACCGCTCCATGTCTTTGGCAACAATCTGGTACGCAAACTGGTTAATTGGATTTTTGATAATAAACTGACTGACATCATGTCAGGATACCGCGCCTACAGTCGTGAGTTGGTACAATCAATACCGATACTTTCTTCAGGTTTTGAAGTAGAAACAGAAATGACTATCCGAATCCTGGATTACGGATTCCGGATTGAAGAAGTTCCTCTGCCTTACAAGGAACGTCCTGAGGGTTCTGAATCAAAACTGCGCACTTTTCACGATGGTTTCCGTGTACTTACAGAAATCTCCAGAATCGCAAAAGCTTACAAACCTTTTACTTTTTTTGGACTTATCGGACTGGCTTTCATTATTACAGGAGGAATTTCCGGAATCTGGGTCATCATGGATTATCTAGAAGACGAATTTGTAAACAAGGTGCCGACCGCAATTTTGGCAACAGGCTTGATGCTGCTTGGTTTTGGCAGTATAGGGATTGGGATTTTACTGAATACTATCAGCTATCGTTTTCGGGAAAATATGCGACTCTTAAACAAAATTATTCGTAAACGCTGAGGAAATGAAGTAGGGGAAACGTGTACTTCAGTTGACAAAAACTCCTTTGCCAAAACCTGACTGCTTTAACTGTAGTACTTAGGTATTATTTGGCGTAAGTGTTGCTAAAACTTCCAACGGTAGGCAATTTTTAACTCGTCCCCACTTTGGGCAAAAAGCCAGCCTGAGGGAGTTTGGATAAATCCGGTAGGTTCGGAAATATCTTCCGGTCTGGGGGCGCTTGGATTCCAGACACTGCGTGTACCTAACATGACTCCGATTAAAGCACCAAGTACGGTGCTTGTGCCGATTGTGCGGAATTGTTGACGGGTGTTGGTTTCTTTTCTAATGAACGCAAACCAGGTACCCATCATCAAACCGGCGCCTGCACCATAACCAAGATTTGAGGGAGCTTCTTTTCCTTCTTTTGATAATAATTCACGACGAACAATTAGATCATCCTTCAATGTTGACTCAGTTTCATCAGAGAAAGCGCCTTCATCAAGGTAATTGTTACCGGAATCAAATTGAGGATCAAAAGGGTCCTGTGGGTCTTGTCCGGATTGGGTTCCAAAACCCTGTAACCCATCCGTGCCAAAATCACTACCCCGGAAATCATCGTCACCGAACTGTTCAAAACCGAACTCATCACCTCCGTCTAACATAAGGGGATCATCGTCAAAGTTCTGTGCAAAAATTTCGACTACTGATAATACTACAAATAAAAGTGCTGTCAGCACAATCATAATCCGTCGAGCGGCGGGATGACAAAACATAAAAAAGCCGATTATTTTAAAAATAGTAAATTTTACTCAATAAGTAAATAAATTAACAGAAGCCTAAATGCAATTCTCATTCAATCTCAGAAAAACTGAGCTGAACTCTGTTTTTTTAGTTAATAGTATTTATAATAATACACTAATATTTGGTATTACAAAATTCGAGAAATACACATGATGGAATGCTCAGTAGCGGATATTCCTTTAAATACAAAACCGCTCTGTTTTTCTGAAAACCTCAAAGCCGGACGCTGGAAAATGAAATGGGTTATCCCGTTTATTTTCCTTTTGCTGATCAGTGTTCCCTCACAAGCACAGGAAACAGGGCCTTTGCTGATGAAGCAGGAACTGGGCTATACTCTTGGCGGAGGCGTCTTCGGTTCAGGGTTGGGGGTTGTGGTATGGTTCATGGACCCACTAAATCCGAATGTTACCTTGAAAAGTACAGTAAAAAACGGATTTATTGCCGGTACTGCCCTTGGCGCATTATTTGGCTTTTATATGTTGCAGAATGCGATTATTGTCCCGAGGGATAACACACTGCCGGATAATCTTGATCAACTTTTGGGACAGGATGAGCTTTCACGGCCTCTTCACAGATCAATTGTATATCCGGAAGAAAGTTTGTCTGCTCAAGTAATCAAACTGCAAATCTTCGGATTTCGATTTTAGTAAGTTTGAAAAATTCACGTGAACTAAATAAATGAGACTCAGGCTCAAAAAAATATTTGTTATATTCGTTGTAGTGGGATGCATAAATCTCCCTTTTGCTGCTGCGCAGGAAGCGGATTTAGCAGCTCTTGGAACGAAAAAACCTGTGATGTATTCTGTTTTCTGGAATACACTTTGGGGTTCAGCATGGGGTGCGACAATGGGTTTTTCTTACCATTTAGTTTCAGGGATTAAGCTGCGTGAATCACTGATATCAGCGACAACGATAGGCGGAGTTCTTGGTTATGGTCTGGGAATTTATCTTGTGGTAAGCGGACTGAGCTTTGACAAATCGTTCCTGCTTGAACTTCCCTCACCTAAGTTTCAACCGCAGCAGCAAAATGCCGCTTTTCTTGAAGCAGAGATGATGCCGCTTTACACACGTTCAGCAAAACCTGATCCAACTAAGTGGGAAGTTCCGATTTACGCATTCCGTTTCTGAACAATTTTCTCCAACTCTCCATGGAAAATCAGGACACTCACACCTACTCGTCCTTCCTTCGTGAAAACCGCAAAGAACTCGCGATTCTTCTACTGTTAGGTGCTCTTGCCGGAGCAGCGTATTACTTTTTCTCTTTCAGCCAGCCTGCGAAAATTAAACCTTTTGAAGAAAAAGGTGTTTTGGATTTGTACCAGATTACTGTCAATGACTACCAAATGGAGCGTAAAAAATGGAAGCTAAAAGGTCAGCGTGCGCTTATTTCAGAAAAATCCAAGCGTATGCGTATTGAACAGGTCAAAATCTGGGTTTATGCTCAAGACAACTCTACCGCAAAGTCTTCAGCAGATCTTTCTGAGACGGAAAATTTTTCCTCACAGATGGTCGATCTTGTCATCACCGCCGATCAGGGGCTAATTGAAAGGCACGATAACCGTGTTACACTTTCAGGCAATGTTGTACTGCTGCGTGATGACGGATCCGAAGTTTTTACCGAGACTGCGATCTATGATGCAAAAAAAGACATTCTGACAATACCGAAACCTTTGAGGATAATCCGTGAAGGTCACACTATGCGCGGTAGCGGCCTCATTTATCAAGTTTCCACAGGAAAATTGAATCTCAAAAATCCCCTACTGTTACGACATGATGGAGCCGCCGAAAACGAATAATGATAAGGCAGAGGGCGGTTTTCTTACCAATAATAATGCAGAGCTAAAGTTCCTTCCAGAGATTCCAGTTGTGCCATTTCCAGACGAATGTCCCAGTCTTTAGCAAGGCTCAGACGTTGCTTAAAACTACCGCGGAAATAATCTTGTTTTGGTCCGGAAACACTTTTAAACCAACCTCCTTCAAGTTTAATTTTCAAGATATCTAAAGGGCTCCAAGTCACACCGAGATGTGGTGCATAACCAAAAGTTACTGGCGAACGCAGGTCTCTGGAGGTTTCTCCAAACAAATCTACAAAAGCATATTCCATATCATTTCCGGCAAATGAACTTGATGCGCCAAAACCTCCGGACATCCTGAACTGACGACAGGCTAAGCAACTATAATTTTCGCGTTCCCAAGCTGCGCGGGCGCGCCATGACCAGTCAAAATCTCCTGGAATTCCGCTTGGACTGAGAGTATATTTTTGAATATCAAATAATTGAAATTGCGTTACCTCAAGCGAATTTTCACGGATCTGCAGTTGCAAATCCAGTGTTACAACTTCTGCATTTTGCAAGTGCCCGGATTCATTTCCAAGCAAATCGTGGTAATTTGCCCAACTGCCAATTTCAAGCGCCGGACCTGTTGCTCCGTTGAATACTGTACCAAGACGAAATCTCATTGGAGGAGTGCCTTCAGTTGGAGCTTGAGGATTTTGTGCCGCAGCCTTAATCTCCAGAACTGGTAGAGAACTACGCAACCGAAGCAGTTTGTTAAGATCTTTTTGCTGGAGCAAAGTGAGTTTTTCCTCTTTTTCATACTGCAGATAATCCAGCAGAGCGTCAATAATTCGTGCCTGTGATTTTTCCGGTAAGGCGAGAAATTGTTCTGAATCCAAATGATCACTTGTATCAACCAGTGACTTCAATTGCTCTTGTTCCATTTCACTCAATTGAGCAACCCGCTGCCGCAATTTTCTTTGTCTTGAGGGAATCAACTTCGGACTTCCCAGTAAAGGCTGCTGCCTGCTGCCTTTGTTGAACTTTTGCAGTTTAAACACAACATCAACTGGAATTGCCCAAAATGCACCTGAAGTATTGATCCGGGCTGCATCGTCCCAAGCCACTTCAAGCAATTCCGCCATACGATAAGCACAGTTATCGAGAAGGAAGTAATATTTAAAGTTAATATTCTGCAACAGTTCCCATGCATGGTAAGTCACACGCTGCCGTTCTTCTAAAGTAAAATTAAGCTGATATTCCCACATGTCGCGTAATTCGTTTTCTCCATAGAGATGATTATAATTGTAAAAACGTTCATCGGTAAAACTTCCATCATAAGCCCCGAATAATCCTCGTAAAGCATACATCAGCGGATTATCACCGGGATTAATCTTTGCACCGTAATTCAAAGTAGGCCTGAGCAGTGAATGCCCAAAAAGGCTGTTGCTTGAATTGAATTTAATGAGTAAATGTCCAAATGTTGAAGCAGGATTTTTCAAATAAGCAGAGACGAAAACTATGCTGATTCCTGTTGCTTCTGCTAAATTTGCCCAACGTTCAAAAAGCGGACATTCCTGTTTTGGCAGTACCGGAAAATCAAGTTTGCTCCGGAGCCAGTTAAAACGGGCAACAAACTTGCAGCGGGCATGTTGATTCGGATCATCAACAGAAGGAGCGAGTAGCGCTTTTAAAGTCGCTTTAAGTTCTGCTTGCGGATCTCTTTTACCATTAGAGGACAGGAAAAAACTGCTACTTTCTACATCACTTTTAAAACTCCATTGGCCAACTGATTCTCCAAATGAATAAAAATGCAAAAGTTTCAGCCAGTATGGATGCCGAGAGATTTGACGTTCCAGAGCTTGTTCCCAGAGCGACGATAGCAGATGAGATTCTGATGAAGGCACAGGTTCTGAATTAACTGTTCCGGCTTGAAGAAGAGTTCCGGAAGGAAACAATATTAAGCAGAATAACAACCAACTGCGCAGGTAAAATATTTTTAACGTGAGCACAGGAATTTTGTTCAATTAATTTGCGTAAAGACCTTCCGCTGTTAACATCTATTCTTCTTTAAAATATATACTTTAGCTGACAGAATTTTTTCATCAGCTACAATCGTTGACAAGCTTACAGTAAAATCGCATAGTAAGGAACCACATTAATTTACGCAGAACTAAAAGACTTATGTCTAATTTTTTGAATTTCATCTTCAGCTTTTCTGCTTCAGCACTTTTTGTTTTATTTCAGTTTACTTTTTTTTTATTCGGGTGCGGAGGAGCTGTTGTTGTACCGGTTGAAAAGCCTGATACCGCTTCGCTCAAAGTTCCTGAACTTGTCTCGGTTAAACCTGGAGACAATGCAAGCAGTGTTAAACGTAACGCAAAAATAATATTATCTTTCAGCGAACCCTTGGATTCTTTGACGCTCAGTGTTAATACCGAAGACACAGAATGTTCCGGAACAATCCAGCTCAGCACGAATGACTTCAAGCGTTGTGTACGCATGAATCCGCTTGAGCTAAAAGATGATTTAAAAAATATCGTGTTATCTCCCAAAGGGATATATGCTGCACAAAAGTTTCATCAAATCCGCTTGAGCACTGAAATCAAGACCATAAAAGGTGTGTCATTAAAAAAAGACATTACAGGCAAACCAGGATTCCGGACTTCATGGAGTCAGCAAATTGGGACTACAGGTGATGATATCGGTTTTGCCGCAACTGTTGATTTTGAAGGAAATATTTATCTGGCAGGTCTAACCAGTGGCGGAGAAAGCGGAGATGAAAAAGATTTGTTTTTAGCAAAATATTCACCAAACGGATTTCAGCTATGGATCCAGCAGGCTGGCTTTGCAAGGTCAGTAACGGCAGCAGTTTTGCAGATAAATGAAGTAGCTCAAATCCGCATGAGTGCTTATTCTCAAGAAGAAGGCAGTTCGGCTGTGATCCTTGCTACTTACAGTGGAGACGGCAAAATAGTATTTTCGAAGAAAATTGAACTTCCCGGAACTGCGCCGGGGAATGGATTGACAATGGATAAAGACAGCCATATTTTTATTCCTGCGGCAACTCCTTTCAATATCTTGAAAATCCGTAAAAGCGGTGAAAAAAGCTGGGGTACTGAGCTAAATCCAGGACTCAATATCCGTGCACTTGCAACTGACACAGAAAATGGACTGTATATCAGCGGAAATATGGCACAGTCACTGGATGGTAAAAAATCAAAAGGCGGCACAGATATTTTCCTGCTTAAAATTTCTCAGCAGGGCCCAAAACGCTGGAGCAGAGCCTTTGGAACTACGCTTGATGAATCAGCAACCGCATTGGCAACTAAAGGCGCAGAAACAGTTGCGGTTGTGGGATACCTTCCGCAAACTTCAGGTGACGCTGATGAAGAAACAAAAAAGTCTGATGCATTTGTTGTAAATTACAATTCTGCCGGCAAACAACAGTGGACATACATTTTGAAAGGCATGGATTCTGAAGAAAGCACAGTTGCCGCATGGACCCCTGCAGGTGATTTGCTGGTTGGAGGTTTTACAGAAAGCCGCCTCGAAGATCAGCTTCACTCAGGTAAAGAGGATGTGTTTTTAGCAAAGTTTGATTCAACAGGCGTATTGCTCTGGCTAAGGCAGTTTGGTACTCCGGAAAACGAACGTCCGTTAGCTTTAGCTATAGGTAAAGCAGGTCAAATATATGTTACGGGTTATACCGAAGGTCAAATGGATGGAGCAAAATACAGCGGGGGCAGGGATATATTCCTGGTACAGTTTAACGGAGACGGTGAAAAACAGTGAAGCTCTGCATTCGCTACTTCAGTAATAAATCACGCTTCATCTTAACATTGATCATTCCAGCGGAAGATAAAAAAAAGAAAACAGAAATAATGGATACAACATCACTTAAAAAAATATTTTTAACAACATTGCTGCTGCTTTGCTGTTTTGTTTTTTCACCTGCCGCCTGGAGTCAGCAGCTCGAAAAATCTGTACGCAAAACAAATTATGCTCCGGAAATATTAAGGGCAATGATTACGGAAAAACAGCAAATAATAATGAACACGTTAGCGGAATTTGCCGCACAATACAAAGCATCACCCAATTCAGTAAAAAAATATTTCCTGAGGCAGAAACGCCAAAAATTTCTAGCAGAACAATTGAAAGATTTTGTTGTCTCCGAATGGATCGGCCGAATTCAGACACTGCATACAACCGAGAACGGTAAAGCATATTTGGTGATCGAACCCGCGATGCTTACTCCGGAAAATCCTGAACAAAATCTGCCTGTTCCGGAATTCAGTGTCACAATGGGAACCTGGAACAATGCCTACACTGACTTGGATTACAACACACTCATACTGCCGGAGACGCCCTTGCATACATGGCTGGCAAATTTTAATGAAGGTGAATGGCTGACATTTTCCGGTAAAAGTTTTGCCGGCAATGAGGATTACCTCAAGGAGGCGAGCCCCAGTGAAGCTGATGCCATGCTGTCACCACAATTTATTCTCAAATTTGAGTTCCTGGATAAACTTGATATCCCGGAAGAAGATTTACAAATTGCGGAAAGTCCAGCAACTTCTGAGACAGTTGTTACAAAAGAAACAACGAATTCTCAGCAATTAGCTGCTGCAAAAAATAAACGTACAAAATCAAAAAAATCCTCTGTCTTTTTGCGCCCCGAATTGACGATTCGCTATTACCAGCAATACCGGCTCAGCAATTACGATTGGGATTATCAAAAATACATCGAACGCTGGCATCAGTTAGTGCGTTACCATTGGGGGAATCATCCAGCTACGGATTATTTGAATGGCTCAAATCCGGAGGGCGGAGAGATTTTTGTGCTGGCGACAGTAGGCAGAGACGGTCTTGTAAGCAATTTTCAGGTGAGCAGTCTGGGAGAAGTTTCAGACAAGATGCGTGAAGCAGCGTTAGAAGCAACACGGCTGGTGGCATTACCTCCACTGCCGGAACAATTCCCTGACGACGTTCTTAAAGTTGAGTTCCGCTTTGCTCATTCACGAATTCCGTATTTAATTAAAACAGGCGTGGATCAAATGAAAGCTGTGTTGATGCTTCAGGACAACAACACTGATCCTGAAAACAGCATCGTTTCCAGGATGGCACAGAAACTTCTCAGGAGGCAACGACGTAAACAGGCTAGCGCTTCATTTCTAGAAGAATTACGGCAGGAATTTTCATCGCATTTTAATCCGCATCAGCGTTTTGATCCTAGTTTAGAACTGCAGATCGAGCTCGGAATCAGCCGTTCCGGCAAAGTGGTGGAACAAATTTTGACACTGCCGGGAAAATCGGTAAAATTTCAACTCGCAGTACTGAATGGTTTAAATCAAGCACGTTTTGACTCCCTTCCGGAAGTTTTGCGCTCCGAATCCCCTTACCGTGTGCGCCTGCGGGTTATCCCCTGAAAACTGTTTCGGAGTCTCTCTTAAAAAAACTGTTTAAACTTTTTTTCCAACAGTTCCGCATTGACTGCTCCTATATGTTTATAGAAAATTGTGCCTTCAGGATCTATGAAAAATGTCTCCGGAACACCGTAAATTCCATAGTCGAGGGCTATATTTCCCGTAGCATCATCCTGCCCCAGAAAATATGTCTTACCAAATAGGCGCGCAAAAGCTTTGGCCTTGTCCCCAGTGTCTTGAATCGCAATACCGATGACTTTTATTTGTTGAGTTGCTAAACCATATTTCTGATGAAACGCTTCCAGAATATGAGCTTCCACCTTGCATTCCTGACACCATGATGCCCAATAATTCAGCAGCACAGGTTTGCCTTTAAACTCGCTCAAACGTATTTTTTGGTCACCGTTTAAGACTGTAATTTCAAAATCAGGAGCAGGTCTTCCAACAAGAGGCGATGGAACTATTTTTGGATCGGTCGTAAAACCAAAAGCAAGCAGCGCAATTAGTCCGATGATAAGTCCCCAAACTGCCCAAAATTTCCAGGATGTCCACATGAATTTATTTTTCAGGAGTTCAGGACTTGCGCGGCTAAATAACGTTCGCGCAAAATTGTCTCATGAGCCACTAGACTTTTTGGTCGATAAGACAAACTCAGACCTACACCGAGGGTAAAAACCGGTAAGGCCATCCAGGCCCAGCCAACAAGAGGGTTGATGAAAACACGTAGCGTAATTGAACCCTGCTCTTCACCGTTTTCGCTGGAAAATATCAGGTAGAGATCTTCCAGAAAAGAGCGCCGGATCGCAACTTCAGTTAGCGGTTGCGGTTGGGTGGGATAAAAACTTTTCGCAGGTTTCAGCACTTCCAGAAAATCGCCTTTCTTATCATAGACTTCTACAATCGACGCACGGTGAGTGGCGTTTCCGACTTTATATTCTTCCATCTGCTTGAACTCTAAACTATACTCCCCGATTTGCTGGGGAACTCCTGGCTCAAGAGTCATGTTACGTTCCACTTTGAAAAAAGTCCCGGCAAAACCTAAAAACATCAACACAACTCCAAAGTGAATCAGCAAACCTCCGTAACGTCTCGGGTTACGTGCGATGACATAAAATAATCCTATTATAAAATTACTTTTTGTCTGGCTGCTTTTTGCCTGCACAGCTTTTACAATTTCTAAAACGATGGTTGAGGTCACAAAAATCGTCAACCAGAATATCGTATGAACACTCCAGAGTAAATTCCTGTCTGCTAGAAACCACGCCAAAAACACTGTACCTACTGTAGCCAAAATCAACGGATTTTTAAAATTACGTCTCAGTCCTTCCCAACTGGATTTTCGCCACGCAATCAAAGTCCCGACTCCCATCAGCAACAACAGCAGATAACCCATCGGTGCTATGATGGTGTTAAAAAACGGCGCCTGAATTGAAAGTTTAGTCCCCCGCACTGCTTCCGCCAGCAACGGAAATGTTGTACCGAGTAATACAGTGAACGCTATTCCTACGAGCAGAACATTCTGTGCCAAAAAAGTATTTTCACGACACAGTACCGATTCAATTTTGTGTTCTGATTCCAACATTTGTATACGCTTGAAAAGCAGGGCAAAACCAATGACCAGTATGAATGCCAGAAAAATTAAAAATGCAGGGCCGATTTCTGACTGGGTAAACGCATGAACCGAATTAATGATTCCGGAACGAGTCAGGAAGGTGCCGACTATGGTCAGTCCAAAAGTGAGAATGATCAACACTACATTCCAAATTTTCAGCATATTGCGCTTTTCCTGAATCATCACAGAATGTAAAAACGCTGTGCCTGTCAACCACGGCATCAATGCCGCGTTTTCCACAGGATCCCAGGCCCAAAACCCGCCCCAGCCTAATTCTTCATAGGCCCATTGTCCACCTAATATGAGTCCTGCAGAGAGGAAATACCAGGCAGTCAACGTCCAGCGTCGCGTCGTTAAGACCCATTCATTATCCATTTTCCCAAGGATCAACCCTCCCATTGCAAAAGCAAAAGGCACACTGAATCCAATAAATCCCAGATACAAAGACGGTGGATGAATCGCCATAGCGGGATTTTGCAAAAGAGGATTCAGCCCCCTTCCTTCAAGAGGAATCACACCCTGTAGATCCAAGGGATTCGACCAGCCGATGAGTAAAAGCAGCAAAAAGGCCAATATGGCATTCAGAGTCGCAATTACATAAGGAATGATTTCACGATTGGAATATTGATAACGGAATGCAACAATCATTGAGAAAAAACTTTGTACCAAAACCCAGAATAACAGCGAGCCTTCTAATCCGCCCCAAAATGAGGACACTTTGTATAACAAAGGCATATCCGTGCTGGAATGCTCCCAGACATAACGCAGACTAAAATCACTGATAAGCAACGCCTGAAGGAGTGCAGCAGAAGCAATTGAGATTAATAAAAAGCTGAGGATACTCGCATTTTGCGCGGAACGTATCAAATTCCAGTTATTGCTTCTTACTCCTAGGTGAGGGACTACAGTACCATAAACACAAACTGCAAAGGCTGCCATTAATGCGATGGCTCCAAAGTCAGCTATTCCCATTTTTTCTCCTGAAAAATTTCACTTTAATTTGCATCAAATATTCATAAAACTGGGTTTCAGTCTGGTGTCAATTATTTGTTCGACATGCCACGCCGGTTTTTATCGCAGCTTTCTGCACAGCTTTAGCAATTTTAGGCGCAACCGTTGTGTCGAAAACGCTCGGTATAATATAGTCTGCACTGAGGTGTGATTTTTTCACAGTACCGGCAATGGCGTGAGCGGTTGCTAATTTCATTTCTTCATTGATTGTACTCGCCTGACAATCCAGTGCTCCCCGGAAGATTCCTGGAAAACAGAGGACATTATTGATTTGATTTGGATAATCGCTGCGTCCTGTAGCCATGACCGCCACAAGCGGTAAAGCTTCATCAGGACTAATTTCCGGATCAGGATTTGACATGGCAAAAACAATCGGATCTTTGGCCATGGCTTTAACATCCTCTTTGTTGATCACATTAGGCGCGGAAACTCCAAGGAACACATCTGCTCCTGCAATTACATCTTTGAGAGTACCTTCCTCGTTATTCGGATTAGTATTTTCAACAAACCACTGTTTGCTTGAATTAAGATCGTTTCGTTTGGCATTAATCGCGCCTTTGCTGTCGCAGCCAATCAGGTTTTTTACTCCAAGATGTAGAATCATTTTGGAGCAGGCGGTTCCGGCCGCACCTGCTCCTGAGACAACAACTTTTATGTCTTCAGCTTTTTTATCAACTAACTGCAACGCGTTGATCAAGGCAGCGGTGGAAACGACCGCGGTTCCATGCTGATCATCATGAAAAACTGGAATTTCAAGTTCTTCACGGAGTCTACTTTCAATTTCAAAGCAGCGTGGGGCTGAAATGTCTTCCAGGTTAATTCCTCCAAAACCGGGAGCAATTGCCTTAACTGTACGAATAATTTCTTCTGTGTCTGTGGTATCGAGACAAATCGGCCATGCATCTATATTAGCGAACTCTTTAAACAGCATGGCTTTACCTTCCATCACAGGCATAGCGGCTTTAGGACCTATATTTCCAAGCCCCAGAACAGCAGTACCATCTGTGACTACCGCGATTGTATTGCCTTTGATGGTCAACTTATAAGCATCCTCCGGATCATCATATATATCCATACAAACCCTTGCAACCCCGGGTGTGTAGGCCATTGAGAGGTCGTCACGCGTCTTGACAGGGATACGGTTCCGGATACCTATCTTTCCACCTAAATGAACCAAAATTGTGCGATCAGAAAAGTCGACAAATTTCACACCACTAATGTTTTTTATTGCAGCAATTATTTTATCACTGTGCTCCTGATCAAGAGTGTAAATACTAATGTCACGAACTAAAACACCATCTTCCGGTTGCACCAAGTCAATTGCTCCTACGATACCATGCATCTCAGAAATGGCCTGGGTTACATTGGCTAACATGCCCATTTTATTGTCAATCTTCAGTCTGACGATAATGCTGTTGCTGGCATTAATCGCGGGTTGGCTGACAGTCATAACTTACTCCAAAAATAGATGATTACGATGAATAACAGGTTTACTGAGGATTCCTTTCCCCCCTTTCTCTGTTAACTTATGTTCTTTTATTTGATGCCGTAACTCTTTAGCAGTACAATCTGCACGACCAACTCCAAGACGTACACCTTCGAGGTTACATATTTCAACGAGGTCTTTAATCTCAAATTGGCCTTCAACACGAGTCACGCCTTTTGCTAATAAACTTTTTTTATTTTTCAACAGAGCTTGTTCTGCACCTGCATCAATAAACAAAGTACCCTTGTTGAGTGCTCCTGCCGCAAGCCATTTTTGATAACTGCGGATTTTCCGTCCATGTGCCTCAAAATGCGTTCCCTTCGGCCGGCCTTCCATGATGTCACTCACACTTGCTGGAGATTTCCCGTCAATAATGTATGTATCAATTCCAAAGGACATCGCCATGCCGGCTGAGCGGACTTTACTTTCCATTCCGCCTTTTCCGCCTGCAGAGGTGACGGGCAGACAGTGCTTTAAAATTTCGTCTGTGAGTTCATGAACTTTTTCTACAACAACTAAACGCTTGCCTTCCGCAGTAGTTTCTTCTTTAAGCAAACCTGGTGCTACAGTGAGAAAAAATAGCTGATCTGCGCCTATCAGAGTTGCCAGATAAACTGCGAGTAAATCATTATCACCAAAATTAAGATCCAATTCCTCTGTTGCTACAACATCGTTTTCATTAACAATCGGTACAATTTTATATTTGAGCAGATTCTCTAGAGTATTGCGAATATTCAGGTATGACTTGCGCAGGCCAAAATCGCCACGCGTTAATAAAATTTGAGCAACAGTAATTTTATGTTCCTGAAAAGCATCTGCATAAATCTGAATCAGTCTTGCCTGACCAACAGAAGCCAGTATTTGATGTGAGGCCAGAGTATTGTTTGATTCGTCCACAGAAAACAGCTCTCTTCCGGCACCTACAGAACCGGAACTTACTACTAAAACCTCGTGGCCCCTGCCGCGGATATTAGTTATCTGCCCGGCCAGTTCCGTGATCAGTTTATAATCCAACTTGCCGTTTGATCGATGCAGAACATTTGTGCCAATTTTGATGACAATTCGTTTAGCTTTCACTTTGAGACAATTGGTGACAGGTAGTCCAGTTCAGGGAAATTCGAGGGGTCTAATAATAAGGAGCAGCAAAATCCGCTTGTAGATAATATCATGTAATCAGTAAGTATCGCAAGCCGGAGAATAAATTCACTGGACTATATAATTATTAACGGCATGAAACATCCTGCATTTTACTTCCCCCAGAAATTGAATTGATTTATTTTCGCAGCTTTATTTTTCACAAACTGAATCCCACGGCGACCTACATTAAGCAGACTCGAAGAGCTAAAAAAGGAGAACCGTAGTGAATACTTGAGGAAACGGGAACTGAAAAAACGGGGATCTCTTAAAAAGCAAAACAGAGAGGATTCAAAATGACTCTGCTCTCATTTGAACAATTTAATAAATTTTCAAAATAAGAGCGGCAAAAGAAGTAACACAACGCAGAGATCCTGCGTTGAAAGACAGTCCTGATCCGGCAGTCTTAGTTACCCGATGAAGAATCGACAGGAGGCGCTGCTTTCTGTTCTAATTTCGCAGCAGGAATCTCCACGGTTTTTTCAGCTTGCGCGTCTTCTTCAGGAATAAGCATCTGCTCTGCAGCAGGTACTGCTGCTGCGGACGGTTTTAAATCCCGTACTACTGAATCACGTGCTGTTTCTGAAGAAAGATATGCCAGAGAGAGAGAGGTCAGCATGAAAACAATCGCCACACCGGTCGTAATTTTTCCCACACCTGTCATGCTTCCACGTACCGAGTTTGCCTGCCCCACGCTGCCGAAAGCAGCTCCGAGTTCCGCGCCGCGGCCGGACTGCAGGAGGACAAAAAAGATAATCGAAATAGAAGCGATAATGTGAATAACTAGAATTAATTCAAACATAAATACTGGTCAAGATAGATTTTTTTAATCAGCTGCCCGCTGTTACAATTTGCGGGAAAGCATCAGTTTTAAGGCTCGCTCCACCAACAAGCGCACCGTCAATTTCGGATTGAGAAAGTAAAGTCTGCGCATTTTCTGCATTTACACTTCCGCCGTAAAGGATCTGCATTTTATCAGCAACTTCAGGGCTGGCCAGTGATCCCAGCTCTTTGCGGATTACCCTGTGCATTGAGTTGGCTTGCTCTGGAGAAGCGGTTTTGCCTGTACCAATTGCCCAAACCGGTTCGTAAGCGACTACACAACGGAGTTGATCATCTGCCGCTAATCCGGACAATCCCTTACCCAACTGTGCAATAACTACTTCTTCGTGATTACCTGATTCGCGCTGTTCCAGCGTTTCTCCAACGCAGAGAATTGGGCGGATACCGTGTTTAAGCAGAGTTTCTGTTTTGCTGCGGATAAATTCGTCAGCTTCGCCAAATAGCATTCTACGTTCAGAATGTCCAACGATGCACCATCGAGCTCCGCATTCTTGCAGTAACGGTGCGGATGTTTCACCGGTAAAAGCTCCTGATGTTTCTGAGTGAACATTTTGCGCGCCAACCGCGATTCGTGTGCCTTCAAATGTCTTTTTCATTGATGAAAGTAAAACATCCGGTGGACAAATCACAACTTCACATGCGCTCTTTTCCATTAATGGACTTAGCACTTTCAACATCTCGTCAATCAATGCGAACGAGCCGTTCATTTTCCAGTTTGCCGCAATCAGTTTGGCTCGCATCTAAATTTCTCTAAAAATAGTACATCATATAAAAAAGTTAATCGTTTGATACTAAGTCTTTTACCCATTAAGTACAAGATTTTTCCTGAAATATTGACTACTTTGATCGTAGCTATTGCGTTTTCTGAACTTTTTGCTACTTATACTTACAGTCAAATTTTTATAACAGTTTTCAAAATTCAATATTTTTGAGTGTGACTTTGGACTTAATTACAATAATCAGGGAGAAATTTTGGAAAAATTAAGGGAGCGCATTGATGAGTTGGATGCAGAATTATTGGCATTGCTGAATGAACGTGCAAAATGCGTAATGAAAATTGGAGCAATCAAACAAAAAGAAAATACGGAAGTATTAGTACCACTAAGGGAAATAGAATTGCTCGACCGCTTAACCTCGCTCAATCAGGGTCCGATGACCGAGGAAATGGTGCTGCATATTTTTCAGGAAATAATTGATACGCTCAAAGAGTTGCAGAAATAACCTAAACAAGTCTAATTAAATTCCGCAACCAAATCTTTGAGTATAACTTTAGAGCTAAAAAATATAATCTTTTAATATTTTTATTTAATTTCAAGAAGTTCAACCTCAAAAATCAAAGTTGCATCAGGCGGAATTGCGTTACCTGCACCTTGACTGCCGTAACCCAAATCTGATGGAATCGTCAGTTCCCACTTGTCACCCACATGCATCAACTGCAGAGCTTCCGTCCAGCCCCGGATAACACCATTTACCGGAAATGACGCGGGCTGATTACGTTTATAAGAACTGTCAAATTCAGTTCCATCAGTCAGTTTGCCGCTGTAATGCACTGTCACAAGACTGCTTGCGCCAGGACTTTCAGTTCCGGCACCTTCTGTTATTATTCGATACTGCAAACCGCTTGCGGTAGTGATGGTATCTGCTGAAGCTGTATTGGTCACAATTCCCTCTTGATTTGAAGTTGACGGTGCAGGAAAATCTGCACCTTTATTTGCATTCATATATAGCGCGGCTACACCAACCAGCGCCGCGAGGGCCAAAAGATACGTCCTATTTTTGTCACTCGGCATTTAACCCCTCAAGAATTAAATAAAGTCTAAATAGCTGTTGCTACTTTAAAATACGGGTACTCATTCTACAGGAAGCTCTTTGATTTTTACACCAACTTTTTCAAATAAATCACTCAGAGAATCCTTTACATGCTGTACATCCATACGGTCTTTGAAAACAATACCTAGAGTTGATTCAACCATGACAGGATCAAGATGATCCTGATGCAGTGTAACCAGTGATCTCGCCCAATCCAAAGTTTCCGCAACTCCGGGGATTTTTTCCAGTTTTTGTTTACGGATCAATCCCATAAATACACAGATTTGTTTGGCCAGATGCAAATCACAATCTGGTATTTTGCTGCGTACAATCGCCAATTCTTTTTCATATTCCGGATAATCCATCCACAAATAAAAGCAGCGGCGGCGTACTGCATCTGATAATTCGCGGGTACGGTTGCTGGTTAAAATCACATAGGGTTTTTCTTTGGCTTTTATGCTGCCGATTTCCGGAATTGTGATTTGCCATTCAGACAGAATTTCCAGCAAAAAACTTTCAAATTCCTCGTCTGAACGATCAAGTTCATCAATTAACAAAACAGGTGGTTTATGATGCGTGATCGCCTGCAGTAACGGACGTTTCAGCAAAAAATCTTCACTGAAAATTGTAGACTCGCGCTCTGCCAGAGATCTTCCCCCGCCTTCTTCAAGTTTGATGTGCAACAACTGGCGCTGATAATTCCACTCATAAAGCGCCATATTCGCGTCAAGCCCTTCATAACACTGGAGTCGTATCAAATCTGTATCAAACGCTTTTGCCATTACTTTTCCGATTTCAGTTTTGCCGACGCCGGCCGGGCCTTCAACCAGTAAAGGTTTTTGCAGTGTTTTCGCTAAATAAACTGACATGACAATTGCGGAATCTGCCACATAATTTTGCTCCTCCAGCATTTGCCGAATTTTTTCTGTATCTTCTTTGTACATTCTTGAGGCCTGATTCAGGTTTGGTTTTGACGGGCACAATCTTCGAGTGCGTCCCACGCCAGTTTCATACATTTGATTCTGCTGCGGTGTTTTTTCAAGGCAATCAACGGCAGTAAGGAATCGAGGGATTCCGCAATTTCCTCAGTATCTTTACGCAGACTTTCAGTAAACACCTGACTGATCTTTTCGGCTTCCTGCAGAGTTTTTGTTAAAATCAATTCACTCATCATTGAGGCAGAAGCCTGGCAAATGGAACATCCGCGCACTTGTGTTTTGCAGTCCTGAATGGTGCCTTCAGACACAGCCAAAGTCAACTCCAATTCATCTCCGCACAGTGGATTAAAGGCAGAGGCCCGCAGATCCGGACACTCCAAACGTCCGGAATTTTTTGGATGACGCGCATGCTCCAGCAGCAAATCACGATAGATGGAAGGTGTTGTCATATCATACCAAAAATAAATCTCTCGCCTGATCCAGTGCGGAAATCAAACGGTCGATTTCTGAAATTTCATTGTAAAGTCCGAAGCTCATGCGGACACTCGCCGCAATGCCGAGACGATTGTGCAGCACCTGCGTACAGTGATGTCCGGCACGCACCGAGATTCCACTTTCGTCAAGAACCTGCGCTACATCATGCGGATGCACATTCTGCAGATTAAAACTCAACACACCGCTTCTGCAGATTGTTTCCGGAGGACCGTAAAGTTCCAGATCCTTAAACTCAGCAAATCTTTTTAAAGCATGAGTTGTCAGTACAAGTTCATGCTGTTGAATTTCCGGCATACCGAATTGTTTGAGATATCCGACTGCTGCCGCTAATCCGGAAACTTCCGCAACAGGAGGCGTTCCTGCTTCAAATTTTTGCGGAGCATCTGCCAAGGTTGAAGTTTGCCTGCCAACTTGACGTATCATACCGCCACCGCCTTGAAAAGGCTGCATTTCTTCGAGGCGTTCATTTTTTGCGTAAAGCACACCGATGCCGGTAGGACCGTAAATTTTGTGTCCGGAAAAAGCGAGAAAATCACAGTCCCATACTGAAACATCAATCTGCATCCGCGCCGCAGCCTGAGCCGCATCCACTAAAACCGGAACACCATGAGCGTGCGCAATTTTGACGATTTCCGCAATCGGATTCACCGTCCCTAAAACATTCGAAACCGCCGTGACCGCAAGCAACTGGACCTTCTGCTTGAGTTTGACGGATTGCGCAAGCAACTCATCCAATTTTTGTAGCTCCAAACGCCCGTCACTGCAGTTTCCGCTTTCCGGATTGAGCGGCCAGTAAACAAGTTCTGCTCCACAAGATTGCGCCACTAACTGCCACGGTACCAAGTTGGAATGGTGTTCCATTTCGGTCACCATAATCCTGTCACCGGTTTTCAATTTTGGCTGAACCCATGCTGAAGCGACAAGATTTATTGACTCTGTGGTTCCGCTACTAAAAATTATTTTTCCGGAATCTGCCGCGCCAATATATTTAGCGATAATTTCCCTGCCATCTTCGTATATTTCCGTTGCCTCTTCGGCAAGCGTGTAAACACCGCGGCTGACATTGCTATTATGTTTTTTGTAAAAATTCACCAACGCGTCAATCACGCAGTTTGGTTTTTGCGTAGTCGCCGCATTGTCGAGATAGGCCAGAGGATGGCCGTGAATTTCTCTTTTGAGAATCGGAAATTCCGCTCGAACTTTTGCTGTCAACGGAGAATTTTGCATTTTTTAAGGCTAGAATAAGCCACAGTTTTGTGTGGATAGATTCAGGTTTTTCCAGATTTAATCTTTGTAGAATTTTTTCCTCTCGGGGAACAGGCTACCGAAAACAAAGCCGCACTTTTTTATCTTCAAGCGTCTTTGGTCAAAATTTCAGACAGGAAAAACCTGTCTCAACTCCATCATCGACTTTCCGGAACCGCCGCGGCGGATGGAAACCATTTCACCTATGATACTCAAAGCAATTTCCTCCGGAGTCGTTCCGGAAAAATCCAAGCCTGCCGGCGAATGTACACGTTTCAACTCTTCTGGAGCTACACCTTCATCGAGCAGATATTCAAAAACCAGTTTCGCACGCTTAGTGCTGGCCACCAAACCTATGTACGGCCCCTGTCCCTCTAAAGCTTTTTTGATGGAATGCTGATCGCCTTTGTGCTGAGTGACGACAACCACATAAGTAAACGGGCCAACCTGCATTTGACTGAAATCCAGATCCGAGGTGATCAAACGTTCGGCCAGCGGGAACGCTTCACGTGTTGCACCGGAATCATTGACCGTGATTGAAAAATGTACAGTGTGAGCAAGTTGCGCCAAAACTTCGGCAATACGCCCGTGTCCGACAATCATCAATTCCGGACGAGGCATATACGGTTCCACATAAACCTCCATCGTTCCACCACATGGCATACCAACGCCCAAAATTTCATCATCAAGATCAAGCGGCACTATTCGGGTTTGTCCGTCACGCAGACTCTCCAACGCTGCTTCGCGCACAGCTTCTTCCGCGCAACCCCCGCCGACCCAACCGAACAAGGTTTCACCATTCCCGTCAATGATTGATTTTGCGCCGGTTTTTGCTGAAACTGAACCGGTAATTTTGATCACCGTTGCCACTGCAAAAGGAACTTCCGCTGCATTCAACTCTGCTAATTTTTCAAAGTATTCGTTAGACATTTTATTTACAAATCATTTTTTTGTTAAAACAGTAATAACCATTAAAGCCGTGTCATTTTCAGCGTAGCGAGTTTTTTATCAGCGCCTACGTCAATATTTCAAGGATTTCAGCTTAATTACTAAACTACGATAGCTGGCGAATTATTTTCATAATCTTCCGGTGTATCAATATCTCTCAACAGATTATCATTCTCCATGCAGACTTCCCTTACAGACTGGGGATATAGCCTGACAATTTCCCTGCAGCCTTCCCCTTTGTGCGCTAATATTTTATCCCTGAATTCCGCAGAAAACAATACCGGATTTCCGCGCTGTCCTTGAAAAACAGGTACAATAATCAGTGAACTTTCTGTACGCCGGAAATCAGTAAATGCTTGAATTAAACGGTTGAAATCGGAGGTTCCTGCGAAGGGCAAATCCGCGAGGCAAATCATCAATCCAGTGTTTTCCGGTGACGCAGCTTTTACACCGGCCTGAATTGAAGTGGTCATGCCTTCTTCGTAACAGAAGTTTCCCACAAATCTCACAGCTTGATCCTGCAAAACTGCTTTAATTTTTTCTGCTTCATGACCTAGAACAACCAGCACTTCATCCACTGCTGAGGCACAGACAGATTTCACAAATTTTCGGATTAAAACTTCTGTGCCAATTTTCAGCAGAAGTTTGTTTTGCACTCCCATTCTTCGTGACTCTCCGGCGGCCAGGATGACGGCGGAAATCATAGGTGGCAAATACTAAATTTATGTAGACAGTTTTTCATTGCAAAGGTACTTTTTTGCCGAATTTTTTTTTTAGCTCAGACACGATAACTGAACCGACAAGAGACGCAGCTTTTACCGGCTCTGCTTCCGGTGAATTAGTGCCCTCATCTGCTGCTCCATTTTCCTGTGCCAGCAAGTTGGAAAAGTTTTGCGTAAATTGTTCAAAGAGTTTATTATTCACCGCTTCTATCATGCGGGCGCCAAACTGAGCTATCCGTCCTGTGATAGACACGGACATGATACTCGTGACTTCTGTGTGTTTTTCAAGTGCTCTGAGACTGAGCGACATTTTCATCGAAGCTCCACCTTTTCCGCTGATGTCTGCCCCCTTGCCTTCCAACGCGAGTTCATATTTGGCACTGTCACGCTGAGTGAACTCAACTTTACCGTTAAATTTTGCTGTCACCGGACCTATTTTAAGAGTGGCTTTGCCTTTGAAATGATCTTCGTCAAGAGCCTCTGTAAGTTGCGCACCCGGCACACAAACCACTACTTGTTCCGGATCGTTCAACACGGCCCAGACTGAATCAATGTCTGCGCTGACTTGAAAAGTTTTTTTTGAGCTGACTTCCATTTTTATTTTGTTCCAAAAATACGATCACCGGCATCTCCCAAACCTGGTAAAATGTAGGCATGGTCATTCAGTTTTTCATCAACTGCCGCTGTGTAAATAGGCACATCCGGATGTGTTTTACTGAAAAATTCTATCCCTTCCGGCGCAGAAAGCAGGCAGACAAAGCGTATATTTTCAGCACCGTTTTCCTTTAACCTCGTCACCGCAGCTGCAGAAGAATGTCCGGTGGCCAGCATCGGATCCAGCGCCAGAACAAGACGCTGATTGATTAAATCCGGCAGTTTCATGTAATATTCAACCGCGACCAGAGTTTCAGGATCACGGTAAAGACCGATGTGCCCAACCCGCGCTGACGGGACAAGTTCCATAAAACCATCCAGCAAACCATTGCCTGCTCTTAAAATCGAAACCAGACAGAGCTTTTTACCCTCCAGAAAAGGAGCATCCATTTTCATCAATGGAGTCTCTATTTCCTGATAAATCAGTGGTAAATCTTTGGTAACCTCATATGCGAGCAAGGTGCCGACCTCACGTATCAAAGTCCGAAAACTTTGAGTGGACGTGCCTTTTTTTCGCATCAACGAAAGTTTGTGCTGCACCAGCGGGTGGTCAATAACATTTAAATTTTCGTGCATCAGAGTCTCCTTTTAAATTGATTAAACGTGGACGGTTGAAGCTCCGCTACAATACACCCCCAAAATGAGAACAGCAAACTGTAAACCGTAAACGTGTGATAATTTGTCAAACCTGTTTATCTTCCTGACGTTGTTCAGCGCTCAAACGCCCAAGAGAATATTCATTTAAATCAACAAATTTCATATATTTCGCCAGTAAAGGTTGTGCCTCTTCTACTTTCCTGAACATTTCCTGGGCAATTCTCCGGTAACCAGTATGGCCTTGAGGAGTACTGCGGATTTCCGTCAGCCAAATCAGCGCCCGCAAATTAATATGAACGTACCAGCGAATGTTATAGCTCATAGGTACCACATATTGTGCTTCATGCGGAAAATCTTTTGCGATCGTTTCGAAGGCCTCTGCGGAACTGGACATTGTCCGGTGATACTCTGCACCTAAACCGGCATCTTCTATTTCATCCGGAGTATCATAACCATAACTTGTTGTCAGCGGTTGACGCTCCTGTGTGAGCATACGGTGACGTTGTAAATCGCGGTACATGCCATAATCACCTAAAATATCAAACGTGTAAAATGCCATTTCCAATCCACGCGCCGGTTTATGACGCCTGTGTCCTCTTAAATCAATAGTCTGCTCGATCAGTCTTGTTTTTTCTGTCTCCGACATTGTTTTGACACTTTCCCGTATTTGCTGCAGTGTCAATCCGGAGTGAGTGTAAAGTAATGCTGCCAGCAGTTTGGTTTCTGCCTCCTCATCATAATCGATCAAACGCACAGATTCTACGGATTCTGCTGGGATCCCTCCCAGATGGGTTGTAGCAAAATTTCGAACAAGTTCTTGCTGTGCCTTGGCGAAATTTTGATAATCCTGAAAATACCGATGTTCCTCGTCAGCGCGCCGCACGAATGAAGGGATAACTTTTGAAAGTTCTTCATAAGTAAACTGCGCAATTTGATTCAACTCACCAAACGGTTCTGATCTCAATTTTGTAATCAGAGTTTCAAAAAAACGACCGTTTCCAAATACACCCATGTTTGTCAGCGTTGATGCAGGTAGGAGTCCGCGGATAATGTCATATGCACGTGCAACCACCGAGCGTTCGTAAGCGGCCTGACTTATTTTCGAATCACGGGGCATTAACTTCCGGACGAGCTCACGTATTGGTTCAGTAAAACGGACATAGGTTTCGAACAAATTCCGGCAAGTCTCCAGATACAAATCCCTGTGCACTGAATTCAGCAAAGTTGGTTCCTGATAAAAGCGGAATTCCTCCTTTCCGGAAGCTATCCTTATTTTATCCGCAAAACTGACGTAGCGTGTAGATTTTTCTAAAGGAGAACCACCGATGCGTGAATCCTGCACGGTTTTGGTGGCTAGGATAGAAATGTTTTCCAGCGCCAAGTGCGCACCGCCCAGTTCACCAATTGAATCATCTCCATATCCATCAAGAATTCTGTCATAAAATTTTTGCGCGGATTCAATGGCGAGTTTGGAATTTTCTGCAGAATCAGGATTTTCTGCTCCGGCTTGAATTTCCGAAAATTTGGCGTCTTTCTCCTGAATAAAATCTCTGAGCAGTAATGAACGGAGTCCGAGAGTTGAGCGGGAATAACGGGAAAATAGCGCTCCTTTGATCACTTCCGGAAGATTGGTGAGTGCAAAAATGGAACGGTCTGTATTGCTAACATAAGAAGAAAGTATTTCCTTTTCTTCAGTCGTGAAAACTTCGTTAGAGGAATCCATGAAATATTTTAGCTCGCAGGCACCCCTTGAGAGTTGGGTAAAGCTTCCTGCTGATTGGAGGGGGACGGGAGGTCATAATCACCATACTTGGGGTTAGAGTGAGCTTTTGGATCATAATTATCTCTAAGCAAATCTCTTGTGAAATCAAATGTTTGACGTGAAGTATAAGCCATTGAAATAACACCTGTGTCCATTCGAATTGCGTCTTTGGGACATGCTTCAACGCAGAGTCCGCAGAAGACACAGCGCAATTCATCAATATTAAAAACTACAGGATATTTTTCAACCGAAAGGTCAGGATGTTCGCCGGCTTCTATGTGAATACATTTTGACGGACAAACGGTTTCACACATGTAGCAAGCAACACAGCTCAGGAAACCGTTTTCACGCCGAGTCAGACGATGACGTCCGCGCCAACGCGTAGAAATATGACGTTTCTCTTCCGGATAATTGATAGTCACAACATCTCTTGAACCAAAAAGATTGCGCCAAAAATGCTTTATAGTGAGACGGAAACCGACGAAAAGTGCAGGAAAGTATAATGCTTCCCTTGCTCCGTCCAGCCTATTAACTTGTCTGACCTTTAGTTCCATGTAGCCTCCAATAAACAATATTTATTCATTTTTAACATTATAATCAATATCCTATTATGGCGCCAGGCGCTCAATGCTCCATTCATCAGCCGTTTTTGAATACAAAAAACGGTCATGCAGCCGGTTGGGACATCCCTGCCAAAATTCAAAATTTTCCGGTTTAATTCTGTAACCTCCCCAAAAATCAGGTAGTGGAATTTTGCCTTTTGCAAATTTACGTTTTATTTCGTCAAGCTTCATTTCCAATATTTTTCTTGAAGACAAGACTGAGCTCTGATCTGAAACCCATGCTCCAAGTTGACTTCCACGGGGACGGCTCAGGAAATATTTCAACGATTCACTTGTTTCAATTTTTTCCGCAACTCCGCTTATGCATACCTGACGTTCTATTGCTACCCAATTAAAGAGCATTGCCACATTTGGATTTTCCTCAATTTGAGCCGCTTTCCTACTTTTATAATTGGTAAAAAAAACAAATCCATTTTCATCAAACAGCTTCAGCAGAACAGTTCTCAACATCGGAGCCCCCGACTTCCCAACAGTTGCCAGACTCATTGCATTCGGAATTGGTTCCGCGGTGTTTGCTTCCTCAAACCAATCTTCAAACTGCAAGAACGGATTAGAATTTAACTGCTCTCTGGTCAGGCCGCCGTTCTCATAACCCTGACGCATGAATGTTAAGTCCATTAATTACACTTAAAACTTTTTATTGCTGAATCGATCATCCAAAAGCAAGAATCACAAACGCGGTTACAATCACGTTTGCCAGCGACAGTGGTAGTAGTTTTTTCCAGCCTAGAGCCATTGTCTGGTCAAAGCGGAATTTTGGAACTGTCCAGCGTAACTGAATTTGAAACCAGCAGAAAAACAAAGTGAAAATTGAAAATTTGATAACCTGCAAAATTGTCACGACCCACTGTGGAGCACTCTCCCAGAGGTGTAACCAGGGAACATGATAGCCACCGAAAAAGAGGGTCGTGATCAAGGATGCAACACCGACGAGCGCTACATATTCCGCGAGCATAAAAGCCGACCAGCGCATACCAGAATATTCCAGAAAATATCCGGCTACAATTTCAGATTCACCTTCAGGCGCATCAAACGGAGCACGTTTAGTTTCCGCTACCAAGGCCGTAAAAAAGAGCACAAATCCGAGAGGCTGCGTGAAAACACCCCACATTGGAATTAAATTACCTAACCAGTATTCATTTTGTCCGTCAACAATTCCGCTTACACGCGTTGTGCCGTAAACCATGAAAACACCCATCAATGCCAGACCCATGAAGACTTCATAGGAAATCATTTGCGCTGCAGCACGGGTTCCTCCAAGTAAAGCAAATTTACTGTTGGAGCTTGATCCAGCCAGAACTGCTCCGTAAACACTGAGTGAAGTTATGGCAAAAATGAAAAGTAAACCGGGTTCTATGTCTGTAACCTGAAAAGTAAAATCACCGATTGGGCCTGCAAGTGGTATAATCGCAAAAGTAGCAATACCGGCAATCAAACCAAAAAATGGCGCAATTAAGTATAAAAAGCCGTCCGCACCTTTAGGCATTGTATCTTCCTTGAAGATGGATTTCAGGCCATCCGCGGCAAGGTGCAGAGCTCCATGTCCGGTAAACTTTCCAATGTTGGCCCGGTTAGGGCCAACACGATCCTGAATCATGGCGCTCCATTTACGTTCCATCAGCGTCAGTACCGTGCCCAAAGGCATAGCAAACATCAGGACTATCACCACAATTTTTATGATGGCGAGCACTGCCGGAATCATGATTATTTCAAGTATAATTTCCATTTTCGCTTATGCTTAACTATTATCAATAATCTGGACTTAACGATCCAATTCACCGCCGATCATGTTGACTGATCCAAAAATAGGTACAATGTCCGCGACATAATGACCAACTGTCATGGCCGGCATGGCCGAGACTAAATTAAAACAAGGTGGACGCATCCGTACCCGAACAGGGTCGCCTCCACCATCTGAGACCAGATAAAATCCCATCTCACCGTTTCCGCCTTCAATCGGCATATATACCTCTCCGGCAGGTGGCTGGTGACCTTCCATCACAAGTTTGAAGTGATCGATCAGTCCTTCGATATTTCCGTAAACATCTTTCTTGTCCGGATAGTGTATCATCCGCTCATCGGTCATAAAAGGGCCTTCCGGCATTTTGTCTGCAGCCTGTTCGATGATGAGAATGCTTTGTCTAATTTCTTCCATCCTTACCAAAAAGCGGTCAAAACAATCTCCGACACTTCCTACAGGAATTTCAAAATCCAGCTCATCATAAACGGAATAAGAATCTGACCTCCTGACATCATAAGGAATTCCACAGGCCCGCAGCAACGGTCCGGTGAATCCAAAAGATAACGCGTCTTCTTTGCTGAAAGAGCCAATATCTTTGACACGGTCAATGAAAATCTTGTTACGTGTTAGCAACTTGTCACATTCGCTCATCACCTCTTTCAACTTGGACAAACGATCAGCAAGATCACTCAAAAAACCATCAGGAAGATCGTGGGCATTTCCGCCGAAGCGCGTCCAGTTTGTTGTCAGGCGCGCACCTGACATTTCCTCAACCAGTTCCCAAAGATATTCACGGGCTTTTATGCACCAGAGAAAAAAGGTGAATGCGCCAATTTCCATCGCTACTGCTCCAAGACAGGTCAAGTGATCGGTGATGCGCGATATTTCACCCATGATAACGCGGGTGAATTCAGCCCGTCTGGGAGCTTCAATTCCATATAGTTTCTCTACTGCCATCGAATAACCGATATTATTCAACAAAGGCGAAACGTAATTCAGACGGTCAGTATAGGGAATGACCTGAATCCATTTGGAGTTTTCAGACTCTTTTTCAAAACCACGATGCAGATAGCCGATTTCAGGTTCCATTCCGACAATCAACTCTCCATCCAAATGAGTAGTGAACCTCACAATTCCGTGCATGGCTGGATGGGCTGGCCCAATTTCGATACTCATTATTGAAGCAGAAAAATCTTCTCCGGATGAATTACCCTCAATCCGCGACTGAAGTGCGCTCATGCCGGTCATGTGTGCCTCCCATATGTGTGACGTTCTTCGACTTCTTTGAGTTCCAGCAAAGGCTGTTGTTTATCAATCGGATAGTCTTTACGCAACGGATGGCCTTCAAATTCGTCATACATCAAAATCCTTCTCAAGTCCGGATGTCCCTCAAAATGAATGCCGAACATGTCAAAACATTCTCGTTCATACCAGTTTACTGCTTTCCACAAATGGTGGATTGACGCAATTTTACAATCATCTTCTGCTAAACGAACCTTCAGCCTTAAACGCCTTGCGTGGGTCAATGACTTGAAGTGATAAATCATTTCGAAACGTGGAGTCTCTTTCATTTCAAGTCGATCAACTGCGGTCAGATCCATCATAATCTCAAATGAACAACGTGAATCATCCCGCAAAAAACGACAGACAGACTCTAGCGCATCCCGTTCAATCACGACAGTTTCATCTCCCCGGTGAGCATGAAATCCCGTGACTCCATCCGGAAACTCTTCCTGCAGTAGATTCGTTAAGTCACCTGCTTCCGGATTTACTTCAGTTTCCTTTGTGGTAATTTCTTCACTCATTATTCTTTTAAAGCTTTAATTTTAGTTAAAAACAAGTGTTATTTTTCTTTAAGAGCAGCTTTATCTTTCCGCATTTTTGGAGAGTCATAACCAATATGCGGGCTTACATTGATGAAATCATCAGAATAACTGAATCCCGGTTTACTGAGACGATTACTTTTAGGATTTTGCAGATTCTCAAAGACTTCTTTTTTGGGTATTTCAAAATAACGATTTAGCTGATCCACTTTTTGATCTTTGTGCCTGATTGCAGTTGGTGTGATCCCATTGGCCTTAGGGCCGTCATGCTGAATACTGTTTTGCAATTCGATAAGTCCGTCGAACACTGCTTCAGGACGTGGAGGACATCCAGCAATATAGAGGTCAACCGGAATCAAACGGTCAATTCCCTGCAAGACAGAGTAATTTTGATAAAAACCTCCTGAAGAAGCACAGGCACCAAAAGCAATCACCCATTTCGGATCCGCCATTTGATCGTAAATGGTTTTCAGAATCGGTGACATTTTATGCGTAATGGTGCCAACAACCCACAGCACATCCGCTTGTCTTGGCGAAAATCTGGGAATTTCCGCGCCAAAACGGGAAATGTCATAATGTGAGCAGGCTGCAGCCATGTACTCCATTCCACAGCAAGCTGTTACAAAAGGATATTGAAAGAGGGAAAACTTTCTGGACCAGTTGACCACACTATCAAATGTTGTGGTTTTAAAACCTCCGTAATCTGTATCCATTTTAGCTCCTGGTTATAATTATTTATTTCCGTCTGTTTTTAATGAAGTTTTTTTACCAAATATTTTATCAATTTTTATAAAAACCGGACCTTTATCGACAACTGAGTTCAGCGGCCTTGTGTAAAATGCTTGTGTGATATTAATTTCAATTCAATTTCCACAAAGACAAACTCGTGATCATTCTGGTTGACCACATTGTGCTTTACGCCTTTTGTACGTGTATAAGAAACTCCCGAAACTAATTCAACAACAAATTCCTCAGTTTCTGTTTCAATATACAGTTTACCTGTAGTCTGAGGCACAACTACATAAACATACTCGTGTCAATGCCAGGTTGTTTCTGCGCCCGGAGCAAAGCGCCATTCGGTAAAGATTACCCGATCATTCTCCAGTTGAACTGTTGGAATTGCAGGTTTTTTTGCTTCACTCATAATTATTCCCACTCAAGTGCTCCTTTTTTCCAATCGTAAGCCAAACCCAAAACCAGTATGCCCAGAAAGACTGAGGCGGCCACGAAACCGAACCAGCCTAATTCCCGTACCTGTACTGCCCAAGGATAGAGAAAAACAACTTCAACATCAAAAATGAGGAAGACCAATGCTGTCATATAGAATTTGACGTCATATCGATGCCCTTCCATCCCGTCCCTCAGGAATCCTGATTCGAAAGGAGTCATCTTGGTCTCTCCTCTCAATTTCGGCCCCAAAAATAGTCCGATGCAACTGAAGGCTCCAGCCAGAATAACACCCAGAACAATCATGATCAAAATAGGCAGGTAACCGGATGCAATTGTCATAATTATTTTATTGCTAAAAAGTCTTTCTGTTATCTAAAAAAACACTGTGCTTCTTAAAAAATTATTCCACTCAAAGCGCAGTTTGTCAATTCATTTCAGGTATTTTCAACGTACCGTCACCCCCGGATTTACCTGATCCGGGGCCTCTATCAAAACCAGTTTTCCTTTATCATCTGAAAAAAGAATCATACCTTCAGAAACTTCGCCCATCAATTTAACCGGTTTGAGGTTTGCCACAACCAGCACACGCCGGTCAGCCAGTTCCTCTGCTGTATAAAATTCCGCTGCTCCGGAAACAATGGAACGTAAACGTCCTTCGCCTAAATCCACCTCAGAACAGAGCAGCTTAGCCGACTTTTCAACTTTCCGGCAAGTTTTGATATGGCCAACCTTCAATTCCATTTTCTGAAAATCATCAAAGGCAAACCATTCTTTCTTCTCATCAGCAGTTGTGCTTACTTTTTTTTCAGTCTGGGTTACTTCAGAAGCGGTTTTTTCCTCAGCCGAAAACTTCATCTTAGGAAACAACGGTTTTGGTTCAGGCATTTCAGTACCTGATTTCAATAAGCCAGGAGTGAGTCGTTCAAATGCTATCTTCTCTGTTCCAAGTCCAAGAGCTTTACGTGCCTCACTCATTTTTTCTGGCATCACAGGATCGAGTAGACCTACCAGAATTCTTGTCATATCGAGAGCAGTGTAAAGTACTGTTCCCAGACGCTCCCGATCTTCCGGCTGCTTGGCCAGGCTCCAAGGTTTGCAACTGTCTATATATTTATTAACCTGACTACTGAGCCACGCTACTTGCTCAAGTGCACGGTGCGGCTGAAAAGCAAGAATATATTCCCGGAAAGTTTTTACAGCTTCGATGAAGGAATTACGCAGATTTTCTTCAGCTTCGCCAACATCAGCTAAAGGCGGTACACAACCATCAAAGTTATTACGGCTCATACTGATTGAGCGGTTGAGCAGGTTACCAAAATTATTGGCTAAATCTCCATTGTAACGGGTAACTGCCAACTCCTCAGTAAAATTCGCGTCCTCCCCGAAACTCATGTCCCGCAACAAAAAGTATCGTAAAGCATCAACACCAAGCTGATCTTTCATGGCTAATGGATCAACCACATTTCCGAGAGACTTGCTCATTTTGCTGCCTCCCACCACCCAGTGACCGTGTACCACCAGTTTTTTAAAAACAGGCAATCCAGCAGCTTTGAGCATGCACGGCCAGTATATTCCATGTGTTTTCAGAATATCCTTGCCAATCATGTGGTTTACGTGCGGCCAGTACTTTTTAAATTTTTCACCATCGGGCCAGCCAAGCGCACTCGCGTAATTCAAAAGTGCATCAAACCAGACATAGGTCACAAAATTTTTATCAAAAGGCAGTTCAATGCCCCATTTCAGACGGCTTTTAGGACGTGAAATACACAAGTCCTGAAGAGGTGCTTTTAGAAACTGAGTCAATTCATTCCGATAACGTCCGGGATAAACCCAGTTTTCATTTTGCGCTAATTCTTTTTCCAGCCAGCCCTGATAATCACTCATGCGGAAAAAATAATTCTGCTCTTTATAGAGTTGCGGTGGATTTTGATGATCCGGACAATTACCGTCCACCAACTCACTTTCATCCATAAAACGTTCACAGCCAACGCAATAAAGTCCTTCATATTCTTTTAGATAAATCTCACCTTGATCGTAAATTTTTTGTAAAATCTTCTGAACACAAGCTTTGTGTTGAGGATCAGTTGTACGTATAAACTGATCATTTTCAACATGCAGATGCGGCCACATATCACGAAATTCCTGGCTGATCTTATCCACAAATTCCTGCGGTTCAATTCCGGATTTTAGCGCGGATTCTACAATTTTTTGTCCATGCTCATCTGTTCCGGTTAAGAAATACGTATCTGCCCCAAAGAGTTTCCGATAGCGTGTTAACACATCTGTAGCAATCGTCGTGTAAGCATGTCCGATGTGTGGATGGCTGTTGACGTAATAAATCGGGGTGCTAATGTAAAATGTATCACTCATTCTGGTTGAGTTTCTAGTAACTTATCAAAAATAAATCTAAAACAACTGCTGTTTTTTCTACTTCCGTGCATGTGTACTTTACGCCTTCAGAGGTGGGTCAAGCACTGGGAAATTTAATTCTTGGATCTTCAGGATGCTGGCTGAAAAGCACGAGCGTTTTTCCAATAACCTGAACAACCTCAATCTCAGTCTGTTTGGAAATTTCTTCCGCACATTCTTTTTTTGACAAAGGACAACTGTCCAGCACCTTGCATTTGATTAACTCATGATCCAGCAGCTGGGTTTCAAGCTCACGTCTGGTTTCCGGAGAAAGACCTTGTTTTCCGAGATTGACCAGAGGCTTAAGAGAATGCGCTAAAGCACGCAAATATTTTTTTTGTCTTCCAGTCATTTTCAATTTCCTTGATCAATCACCCGCGGTACTTTGAAAAATCCATTTTCCAGATACGCACTAAACTGTTCCGGAGCAACTGGAGATTCCTCCATCTTATCCTCACGGTCTCCGAGCAAATGGCTTTCATCCGCATCTGCTGCGCTTTCCGGAATATTCGCTGTTTTCAACAATTCAAAATAATCCAGAATGCCCGAAAACTGTTCCGCAAAAACTTCCGTTTCTTTGTCAGTTAATTCCAATGATGAAAGCCGTGCTATCTTACGAACTTCATCTGTGCTGAAGCTGCTTGTCATGACGGCTGCAGCATTAATTTGATTTCTGCCTGAGCAGCCAGTTTTCCGTCAACACTTGCTTTGCCTTCAAACACCCAAAAATTACGACGCTGATTACTCAAGGTAGTTTCCAGAATCAGTTGATCTCCGGGAACAACCGGCACCCGGAATTTGGCATTATTGATTCCGGCAAAGAAAACAATACTTCCGGATTCTGCATCACCCTTTCCAGAGTCAATTACAATCCCTGCTGTTTGGGCTAATGCTTCGATAATCATCACTCCTGGAAACACAGCCTGCTGAGGGAAATGCCCCTGAAACACTGCTTCATTTCCAGAAATGTTTTTTAATGCCTGACAGTATTCACCGGGACGTACCTCCAGTACACGGTCCAGCAGCAAAAAAGGGTAGCGGTGCGGCAGTATTTTTTTTATTTCCTCTAAATTCAACATCAACCTCCTCCTGATTGTTTGAGTGAATTATAGGCATCGATAACTTTTTGTGTCATGTCAGTTGTATCCTCTTTCATATACAAAATAATTTGTGCGGCATTTTTCTCAAGTACGAGATCGAGTTTTTCCTTGATGGAAATACTACGGATCACAGTTTTTAGTTCCTGAAAAATAACTTCTGTAAGACGCCGTTCCTCCAGCCTCATTTCCTGTTCAACTTTTCGAACCTGTTCCCTCAACTGCTGCTGCCGTGCGATTAATTCCTGCTCTTTGGAGGCTTTTGCTTTTGCAGTCAACAAAGGATTGTTGCGCAAATCGTCAGCCAGTTTACGCAGTTCCGACTCTTCCAGTTTAAACTCCTGCTGTTTTTGACGGCCTCGACGTTCGAGAATATTTTTTGATCGAATACCTGCTTCTGACTGATTGAGTGCTTCATTCAAATCAACTACACCAATCTCCAATGCAAACACAGGAGAGCTCAGGTAAATAAATGCTGTCAGCAACAGAGGCAAAAAATGTTTCATGGCTTTTTTTTGGTTTAATTTATCTTTCCCGCCGAAGAGCTAAAACCCAAGAATTCAGCTTTAGGTCACGAACCAGAGAATGAGGAAAGTTCCAAGAGTGAAGATGAGGGCATAATTCTGGGTTAGCCCGTTCTGTAAAGGACGGATCGAATTTCCGACCATACGCGCAACATCCGCTGTTGTGTTGACCGCACGGTCAATTACATTTTGATCAAATAAACGCCAGAGTACATGGGTTGAAAAGAGACGTCCCGGTTGAATAATTAGCGTGTTATAGAGTTCATCTACATACCATTTATTAAGCGAAAGCTGATAGAGTGATTCCCATTTACTGCGTAAGCCCGCCGCAAGGTCAAATCCGGAGTGATAAAGCCTGCTTGCAAAAAACCAAGCTAACAAAGCGAAAGCTACAGAAAACGCCATTAATGTCCATTCTGCTGAAACTGTACCGTGACCACTTGGAATTTCCGCAAAGAAACCCTGGAAGTAATTTTCCATTCCATTAGGAATTACATGGAAAACATGCGGTACCCCAAAAAATCCGCCTGTAACTGCAAGTGCAGCCAGAATCATCAGAGGAATGGTCATCGAAAAAGGTGACTCATGTACATGCTCAGCGGTATGCGAATCTACCCGCGACTCTCCGTGAAATGTCAAATAAATCATCCTGAACATGTAAAATGCGGTTAAACCTGCAGTCAGGAAACCAACTCCCCAAAGCCACGGACTACCTAAAGGAGAACTGTATGCTTTCCAGAGAATTTCGTCTTTACTGAAAAACCCTGAGAAAAAAGGAATTCCGGAAATCGCAAAGGTACCGAGCAGCATGGTCATGTAGGTGATTGGCAGTTTGTTTTTGAGTGCACCCATTTTGCGCATATCCTGCTCATGATGAACTGCCAGAATGACTGATCCTGAACCTAAAAAGAGAAGTGCCTTAAAAAATGCGTGTGTCATAACATGGAAAACACCTGCGCCGAAAGCACCGACGCCCATAGCCAAAAACATGTAGCCCAGTTGGCTAACGGTTGAATATGCCAGAACCCGTTTTATATCAGTCTGCGTGACCGCGATAGTTGCCGCTAAAAGGGCAGTCGCTGTACCAACTACTGCAATGACATTCATCGTGAAAGGCGCCAGTACAAACAAGTGACTCAAGCGAGCAACCATGTATAACCCCGCAGTTACCATCGTGGCTGCATGGATCAAGGCCGAAACAGGTGTCGGACCTTCCATTGCATCCGGCAGCCAGACATAAAGTGGAATTTGCGCGGATTTTCCTGTAGCGCCCAGAAAAAGCAGCAAGGTTATTGCCGTTACCAGAGCACCGCCATATTCAAATTGTGTTGCTGCTTCAGCATTGATTGTAGCGAATTCAATTGAACCAAATGCTAGGAAAATCAACATAACAGCTGAGAGTACGCCAAAGTCACCTATACGATTAAAAAGAAAAGCTTTTTTAGCTGCTTCTGCCGCAGAATCTTTTTCAAAATAGTAACCGATCAAAAGATATGAACAGAGACCTACACCTTCCCAGCCTACGAACATCAAGAGGAAACTGTCGCCCAATACCAGAATCAGCATGAAAAACACAAACAAATTCAAATAGGCAAAGAAGCGGTAGTAGCCTGATTCACCATCCATGTAGCCCACAGAATAAACATGAATCAAAAAGCCGACTCCGGTGATTACCAGCAAATAAAGTCCGGAAAGCTGGTCAACCTGGAAATTAATTCCTGCTTCAAAATTTCCGCTCGAAATCCATGTGTAAAGGTGTTCCTTGAGCACATTCCCTTCTGCTTCAAGCATCTGAAAAAAAAGTGCCAGCGACTGAGCAAAGGAAAGTGCAATTGCCAACGGTCCTACAAAAGTTACAAAACGGGCTCCGAAACGTTTACCTAAAAAACCATTCAGTAAAAATCCCAACAAAGGGAATGCGGGTACAAGCCAAATTTGCGACATAGCTACCACTTTAATATATTAAATTCGTCAATGTTCAACGTTTTACGCGTCCGGAAAATAGAAAGAATTATCGAAAGCCCTACCACTGCTTCCGCCGCGGCAACAACGATGATGAAGAAAATGAAGATCACACCTGTCATGGAATCCATACCTCGAGAAAAAGTCACGAATGATAAGTTAACCGCGTTGAGCATCAGCTCGATGCTCATGAAAATCACAATCACGTTTCTCCTCAGCATTACACCCAGCACGCCGATGGTAAAAAGCACTGCGCTCAACAACAAAATATGTTCAATGGGAATCATAAAAAATCCTTACTGAAAACGTCGCTTTGCAATCACTACCGCACCAATTACGGCAACGAGCAGGAGAACTGCAATAATTTCAAATGACAGAATGTAATCGGTAAAAAGTAAACGGCCTATCAGGGCGATCGAACCAACTTCTTCTACAACATCTAGCGGATATGCCCCCTTTGGTCCAAGCTGTAATTCTCCTGCAGTGAAGAGACTCGCAATTTGCACAAAAATGCCGAGAGAGAGAAGTCCTGCCAAAATCTTTCCAGTCGGCCATTTGTTAGCATACTGCTCTATATCCTTTGAGGAGAGAAGCATCAGCACAAAAAGGAAAAGCACCATAATCGCACCGGCATAAACCAGAACCTGTATGACTGCGACAAATTCTGCATTCAGCATCACATAGATGGCGCCTAAACAAAAAAATGTGCCCACCAGTGAAAGTGCACAATGAATTGGATTTCTCAGGAAAAGTACTCCTAATCCACCCAAAATGCTCAGAGCCGCAAAAATGTAGAATATTATTAACATCTTTCGTTTACAAAAAAATTATGAGTTCACACAAACTATGTCTGTGCCTTGACTACTTTCATTCCGGAGTCTTTTTTCTGCTGTCTAAGTTCTTTGCCAAATCCGCAGATCTCAGCATAACTGAGTCCTGAAAATGCTTTTTCCTGTTCCGTCATTGCATTAAAAACATCTGCAGAACTTCCATATGAACTTTGCTGTCCGAGTGCTGCAGACAAGTCCGCAAGTATCCGCCACTCCGGACGTGTCCTGCGCAGTGCATGAACAGCAACTTCAGTTGCCTGAACGCGTTGATCCTTATTGGTAAAAGTACCTTCTTTTTCAGAATAATACTGTCCTGGAAGTACAACGTCCGCAATTTCACTCCATGAGTTGTGGAATGTGCCAAGATGCACTACCAACTGCGCTTTTTTTATTTTTTGCTGAACTTCCACTTCTGCTTCAAAAGGATTTCCGAGCACAAAAACGACTTTCAGCTCAGCCTCAACAGCTTTTTTAAGTTTCGCGGATTTTGCATCACCTTTTATTTTAAGCGCAAGAGCACCTGCACGGTTTGGTGTTTTGTCGGTCGTGATCAGAGTATTGATGAAAAATTCGCTTTCACTTTGTTCCCATTTCGGCAAAGGGCAAAAAGTGTTATCGGCGGAAAAAACATCTTTGAGCAGTTTCTGCAGTAAAAACAATTCTTCGTTGCTCGCGTGCGTATCCGTCAGTGCAAGTACTTCCTCCGGCAATGGTGACATATCACCAACGCGTTCAGCAATTGCTGTGTAGGCTTCTTCCCAGGAAACACCTTCTAGTTCCCCCTCAACACGGCCTAATGGCTGATGAATCCTGGTTTTACGTTCGTTCATCAAACGGTAAGTTAAACGGCCTTCATCGCAGAGCCACCATTTATTAACGTTTTTATTTTCATGCGGTTTGAGGCGGAAAACCTCATTGCGGTCATGCTCAATCGTAACATTGCAGCCTGTAGAACAACCTGTACAAATTGAACGATTTTTTTTCAATTTCCAGACACGCCGCTTGAAGCGGAATTCCTTCTCCGTAATGGCCCCCACCGGACAGATATCCGCCATATTACCCTGAAATTTATTAGTCATCGGCCTGTCAGCATAGGTGTCCACAGTCAATTCATGCCCGCGGTTAAACATTCCGAATTCATTGGTACCGGTTATTTCCCGTGTAAACCGGTCACAGCGTGAACACTGAATACAGCGGTTACGTTCCAGTGCGACAAAAGTCCCAATGTCACGCCAGCCGTTAACCCTTTTGGAATAATCCATTTCGGATTTACCGGAACCATATTCAAAGGCGTAATCCTGCAGAGTACATTCTCCGGACTGATCGCAAATTGGACAATCCAGTGGGTGATTCACCAGTAAAAACTCGTTGACTAATTTGCGGCCCTCTTCGACTTTTGGATTGAGCGTTTCGACCTTCATGCCTTCAGCGGCATCCATAGAACAGGCGGTTTGCAGTTTTGGCGCGGGTCGTCCATTACCCAGATCGACCACGTCAACCAGGCACATCCGGCAGGTGGCAACTACAGACATTCCGGGATGGTAGCAATAATGAGGAATTATTTTTCCGCAACGCAAAGCGGCGGAAAGAACTTTTTCACCCGGTTCATACTCAACCGGTTCACCATCAATATGAAAAACAGGCATGGAAAACTCGTTATACAGTGGCATAATATTTCCGGAATTCTAGCGGAAATTTTTTAATAAAACTTTGAATCGGCAACGCGGCAGCATCTCCTAAAGCGCATAGAGTAGTACCCATCATGTTTCCGCCGACCCTGTTGAGAAGCTTTAATTTTTCGTCACTTCCGTTTCCGCTGAGAAAGTCACGCACAATTTGACGTGACCAGTGAGTACCCTCGCGGCAGGGAGTGCATTGACCACAGGATTCGTGCGCGTAGAAACGTGTTATGCGATGAAGTAATTTTACTACATCAGTGTCTTCATCAAAAACCATCATTGCGGCGGAGCCCATCATGGTTCCTTTTTTTGCCAATTCATCAAAATTATACAGCACATCCACTTCGTCTGCAGTCATGACCGGTGAAGACGAGCCTCCGGGAATAACTCCTTTGAGCTTCTTTCCGTTGCGGATACCTCCGCCGTACTCGTAAATAATATCTTTCATATTTACGTCCATCCTCAATTCATAAACTCCTGGACGATTTACGTGCCCGCTCAAGCTGACTAAATGCGTACCCGAATTATTTTGCGGACCAAAACTTTTGAAAGATTCCGCACCGTTATCCCCAAGAATAAAAGGCATACAGGCCAGTGTTTCAACATTGTTCACACTAGTCGGACAACCGTTAAAACCTGAAACCGCTGGAAAAGGCGGTTTTACTCGTGGATGACCGCGTTTGCCTTCCAGCGAATCCAGCAGCGCGGATTCTTCTCCGCAAATATATGCGCCTGCTCCGGTATGAATTGTGATGTCTAAATTAAAACCGCTACCCAGGGGATCCGGACCAAGCAGACCGTCTGCGTATAATTCATCAACAGCCGCATTCAGGGATTTGATGGAAGGAAAATACTCTCCACGAACATAGACATAGCCATGATGACAACCGATCGCATAACAGCCGATCATCAAACCTTCTAAAAACATGTGCGGATCTTTGAGCATAAGCTCACGATCCTTGCAGGTTCCCGGCTCTGATTCATCTGCATTGGCGACCAGATAACTCGGCTTTCCGGTGCCTTTGGCCATGAAGCTCCACTTAAGTCCTGTGGGAAAACCTGCACCGCCTCTTCCACGTATACCAGATTCTTTGACTTCCTGAACTACTTCCTCCGGTTTCATACCGAACACTTTTTTCAAAGACTTGAACCCACCGGATTTTTTATAAGCGGCCAGAGACTTGTCGTATTTTGGATTCCGAATATTTTTAAAAAGAACTAGAGTTTCTTCTGCCATTTTTTACTGTCTCAGCTCATCAATCATTTTATCCATTTCTTCCGGAGTTACCTGTTCATGATAGTTCTCATTGACTATGACTGCCGGCGCGAAGCTGCAGGCTCCTATGCACTCCATTTCTTCAATACTGAAAACACCGTCATCGGTCGTATGACCCGCGTGGATGTCCAATTTCTTTTCAGTATGCTCGAGCAACTCCGTACCTCCGACTAGACAGCAGGGAACACACGTGCAGACCTGCAGATGAAATTTTCCTGGGGGCTTCAAACGGAACATGGTGTAAAACGTTACCACACCTTCTACGTGTGTCAGCGGTACCTCGCAAATGTCCGCGACGTGCTGCATCCAGACCTCTGATAACCACCCTTCGTTCTCATTCTGGGCCAGATGTAAAATCGGAATTAATGCATTTTGCCTGATGGGATAACGGCTCAGTAGTTTGTCCACCTGAGTCTGAATGTCTTTAGAAAACAAATTTAACCTCTTTTTATGATGAGCAGTCTAAATAATTCGAACTTTAGTTCTACCAAATACTGCCAAAAAATCAATAAAATTCGTCTTTCAGAGGCGTTTTTTTTGTGTAAATGTTTTGTGCTTTCTGGTGTGAAGCATTATTTACAGTGCTAAATAGCGACTGAAATTTGTATTATACACTTAATGTTAACTCATTTTTCACATGTGATGTTCCATTAACCGCATTTAACAACAATAATTGACATGTATTTTTGTGGAAGATTAAAATTATTTAAATGATTTACACAATGTTTACATTAAAACTTGTGCAGTCAACCAAATACTGTTATATTTTAAGCAAAATAAGACATTATATTAACCAATGAACATAAAAAAGCGAATGAACGGCGCTCAAATCGTAGTTGAAGTTATAAAAAACCATGGTGTTGAGTACATTTTCGGCTATCCCGGAGGTGCATGTATGCCGATTTTTGATGCACTTGTAGATGCACCTGAGTTAAAAATGATTTTGGTACGTCATGAACAGGGCGCGACACACATGGCAGACGGCTATGCGCGGGCAACTGGAAAGACAGGGGTTGTCCTGGTGACTTCAGGACCGGGAGCAACCAACACAGTAACCGGAATACTGACAGCTCATATGGACTCAGTTCCGCTGGTGGTTTTGACAGGTCAGACAATCACGCCCAACCTCGGAAAAGATGCATTTCAGGAAGCAGATGTATTTGGCGTAACCATGCCGGTAGTTAAACACAGCTATCTGGTAAGAGATGTTAAAGATTTATCAAGAATTATTAAGGAAGCATTCCACCTCGCCTCATCAGGTCGACCGGGACCGGTTCTGGTTGATTTGCCCAAAGATGTGGTTTCCGAGGAATGGAATGAGGATTTCAGTGCAAAAATAGAGCTGCCGGGTTATCAGGTCCAATCGAATGGAGATTCCGCGAATATTAAAAAAGTGGCGGAACTGCTCGCAAAATCCAAACGCCCCTTACTTTATGTAGGTGCCGGGACAGTAATTTCTGGAGCAGCAAAGCAAGTTTTAAAACTGGCTGAAAAACTTCAAGCTCCTGTAACCACAACTCTACTCGGCAAAGGTGGTTTTTCAGAAAGACATCCGCTTTCTGTAGGAATGCTCGGCATGCACGGTACAGCTTACGCCAACAAAACGGTTGTTGACTGTGATCTTATCATGTCCATTGGCGCACGTTGGGACGACCGGATTACCGGTAAAGTCAGTGAATTCTGTACGAACGCGACAAAAATACATATAGACATCGATCCTGCAGAATTTGGAAAAATCATTCATCCTGACGTCAGCGTAAACGGCGATGTCGCTGCTGTTCTGGATGAGCTTATTCCTCAAGTCAAAAAATTAAATTCCAAAGATTGGCTGAAGAAGATTGAGATCTGGAAAAAGAAACACCCCTTAAAATATCCAAAGCGCGGAGGTTTGCGTGCTCAGCATGTTTTGGCTGAACTAGATCGTTTAACAAATTCCAAGGCAGTTATTTCAACTGATGTCGGCCAACATCAGATGTGGGCAGCGCAATTTTGTAAATCAACCAGAGAACGTCAATGGCTTTCCAGCGGAGGTGCAGGAACAATGGGTTACGGATTTCCTGCGGCAATCGGTGCGCAGTTGGGAAAACCCAAAGAACTTGTTGTAGCCGTAGTTGGTGACGGTGGTTTTCAAATGACAATGTCCGAACTGGCAACTGCGGCAATTCATAAGTTGCCATTAAAAATTTTGATAATCAATAACCGTTATCTAGGAATGGTTCGGCAATGGCAACAGTTGTTTTTTGATAACCGTGAAAGCGGTGTAAACATGGAAGGTAATCCAGATTTTGTCAAAATCGGTGAAGCATACGGCATCAAGGGATTCCACCTGCGCCGTGCAGGTGATGTAACAAAAGTCTTAAAAAAAGCTCTTGCCTATAGCGATGGGCCCTGCATTATCGAAGCAGAAGTGAAAAAGGGGGACAATGTTTTCCCGATGATTCCTGCAGGCGCTGCTGTAAGCGAAATGTTAATTGACGAACCACCTGCAACTAGGAAACTGAAAAAACCCGTAGGCAGCACTTGACCAGGAATAAACTGGAAACACAGTATTTTGCAGTCTTAATTATCCTAAATATATATTTGATGCTCTGTCAAAGAGCAGATCATAATTTTCCACAATCAGGCCTTTATGGAAGAAAAATTTGCCATTAGTATTTATGTATGCAACAAGCCCGGTGTGCTTGTACGGCTAACACAAACTTTTGCCCGTCGCGGTTACAACATAGATTCGCTGGTCGTTTCACCAGCACACAATACAGCATTTTCTCGCATTACAGTAGTTGTGCAGGGTGAGCCCAGTACCTACGACCAAATTCTTCGCCAGTTGAATAAATTAGTTGATGTGGTGCACGCTGCCAGTCACGAATCGGCTGACGTTGTTGATCGGGAAATGGCATTATTTAAAGTAAAGATGGATCCTAAAAAACGTGCCGAAATTTTTCAGATAGTTGAAGTTTTTCGTGCTAAAACAGTCGATATCACAGATCAGTCACTAGTTATTGAAACAACCGGCGACTCATCAAAAATTGATGCTCTTGAGAAACTGCTAGGGCCAATGGGACTATCGGAAATGGTACGTTCCGGAAAGTTGATTATGAAGCGTGGAATAGAAGAAACTTGAGAACCATAACACTGTATGCCATACATTCATTTGGGGATGATCTATCTCTTCATTTTTACTGAAAGAACCTCTACAACTTCATCAACTGAAAATTCTTTTTCAATAATGCTTTGAATCGAAGCCGCTATTTTTTCAAAACACACTTTTCTATTGGAAGTTTTTCGAAATAATAATCCGACTCTTCTGGCCGGAGCAGGCTTTTTAAACGGAATATACTTGATTGAAGAATTTTGAATTAAATTTTTATAATCAATTGCAGTTTGTGGAATTAGAGTAATGCCAATACCTGTGGAAACCATATGCCTGATTGTTTCCAGACTTGTTCCTTGAAAATCTTTTCTTTCTTTTGTCATGGTTTGTGAGCAAACATCCATAACTTGCCCTCTCAAACAATGACCTTCTTCCAGTAATAATAAAGTTTCATCCTTCAAATCCTCTATTTTGATTGATGATTTGGTAGCAAACAGGTGTTGATTGTTTGCTGCCACATAAAAAGGTTCCGTATATAGAATTATTTCACCAAGACCTTTCATTTCTATTGGAACAGCTAAAATTCCGGCATCCAATATTCCTTCATTCAGTTTTTCCAACATAACATCTGTTTGAACTTCATGTAAGATAATTTCTAATTGAGGATATGCCTCGTTGATTGGCTGCACTATCATGGGCAATAAATAAGGGGCTATTGTTGGAATTAATCCAATATTGAGTGTACCGCACATCGGATCTGAAAATGTTGCAGCCATATTTTCTATTGAAGCAGCATCTGCCAATATTGTCCGTGCTGTTTTTACAATTTCTTCACCAATGGGCGTTAAAAATACACTCCTGGTGTTTCGTTCTACCAGTTGAACTCCTAGATAGATTTCTAATTTTTTCAGTTGCCCACTCAAAGTAGGTTGGCTTACAAAACATTTTTCCGCGGCTTTCCGAAAATGTTTTAATTCCCCCACTGCTGCAAGATATTCCAAATCTCTCAAATTCATCTACAGACTCCTTTAAATAATGAGTTAAGCATAATTAATAGTTAATACCTATTGAAATAATAACAACAAACGATTAGACAAATCAATTAAAATATTTAATAATTGAGCTGAGTTCATTCTGGACTCAAGGGGGAGTTATTAAACAAACCTAGTATTTCAATCTACAAAACAGGAGAGCAGTATGAGTAATTTGAATGGAACAAAAACTCACGAAAACCTCAAAGCAGCATTCGCTGGTGAATCTCAAGCAAATAGACGCTATTTGTATTTTGCAAAAGTTGCTGACATTGAAGGGTATCCTGAGATAGCAAGCAATTTTCGCGAAACCGCAGAAGGAGAAACTGGGCACGCTCACGGACATTTAGATTATTTGAAAGAAGTCGGTGATCCAGCAACAGGCTTACCTATTGGAGATACTCTGGATAATTTAAAAGCCGCAGTAGCTGGTGAAACACATGAATACACAGATATGTATCCCGGCATGGCCAAAACAGCACGAGAGGACGGTTTTGCTGAAATTGCTGATTGGTTTGAAACACTGGCAAAAGCAGAAAAATCTCATGCCGGTCGATTTCAACAAATGGCGGATAGCGTTTCTTGATTAATCCTTAAAACGCCTCGAATCGATATCTTTGAGGCGTTTACTACCTATTTCTAGAATCTCACCCATTAAACTTATGGAAGCAAATCAATCTAGAATTTCTTATATGCCGACCGACGGTTTAACTTATAATCCTAGTGATCCAAGGTATTGGAATGAAAATGAGTTAAAGAAAGAAATTGAAAGGACATTTGAAATTTGCCATGGCTGCAGAATGTGTTTTAAGT